>MDTG01102648.1_pt1 | contig 51533 bp, 66 predicted proteins | sample 811421 | NCBI WGS metagenome assembly MDTG01 (sample SAMN05326645, study PRJNA326480) | marine metagenome | isolation source: seawater | place: Pacific Ocean: South East | collected 2011
CCGCGTGGAAATCACTTACGGTCCGGGCTCGGGCATGTAAGCGGTTTCACACCGACACATACGAAAAGGGCCGGGAGCAATCCCGGCCCTTTTTGTTTGCCTATTGTCCGTCCCGTCCCTCCAGCCAGCGCCGCCTTATCATTTCGGACGTTTCGCGGCTGCCATCGTGACTCCAGCCCGGCTCTCGCCATAGGTAGGAGAGCTTGTGGCGCCACGGCGCTTTCCAGACGTCGCGGCCGATGCCGATCCATTCGTGGAAGACGGCATAGAAGAGGTTGAATGTGCCCAGCTGGCTGACGATTCCGTAACGGATACGCTCCTCGTCGTCCTCGGGCGTGAAGGTGCCGAACAGCTTGTCCCACACGATGAAAGTGCCCGCATAATTCCGGTCGAGGTAGCGGGCATTCACGGCATGGTGGACCCGGTGGTGCGACGGCGTGTTCATCACCGCTTCGAACCATCGCGGCAGGCGCTTCACCGTCTCGGTATGAATCCAGAACTGGTAGACGAGGTTCACTCCCGCGCAGACAAGGATCATGCCCGGCTCGAACCCGATCAGCGCGAGCGGCAGGCGAAAGATGAAGGACAGGGCGACGAAGCCGGTCCAGCTCTGTCGCAGCGCGGTGGAGAGGTTGTAGTGCTGGCTGGAGTGATGATTGACGTGGCTCGCCCAGAACCACCGCACCCGGTGGGCGCTGCGATGAAAAACGTAGTACGCCAGATCATCCAGTATGAAGCACAGCGGCCAGGCCCACCACGCCCACCCGATCGAAAGCGGCGCGAACCCGTGGACCCACCCCAGCAGGGCAGCCGTCAAACCGCCCGTGATTGCGCCTGCCACGGTGCTGCCGAGGCCTATGGCGAGTGACGTGCCGGTATCTCGCCACTCATATGCGCGGGCATCACCGGCAAAGCGCGTCCAGAGCAGCTCGCCAAGAATGAGCGCCACGATTACGGGAATTGCATAGGCGACAGGGTCGAAAGGCATCAGGCGCTATTATCACCACTGTCAGCAGTGGCCCAGACCCCCACGCCTTCGCCGATGGTGATCCGCATTCCTGGCAGGCACGCTATGACTAGCGAATCACCCTTTGCCTCGATTGCTATGCCCGGGGGGAGCAGCCTGAAGACGAACTGGTTGCCATGCGGCATCAATATGGCCAGCCGCCCATCAGCATCGCGGGCAATCGCCGCGCCGCCTTGGGTGTCCAGGGCTAGATCGACCGGCTCGAAACCTCCGGGCGCCAGCCTGAACAGTTCGCGCGCTTCCTTCTCGTCGGAAAGGTGTGCGCCTCGTCGGGAGCCGACGAGCCAGGCGAGGGCGACGATTGCCGCGACGGCTGCCAGAGAGCCGAGGAATTGCAGCAGCGCGGCCGGCACCGGGTCAGTCGTGGCTGTTCGCGGAGAGCATTTCCAGTGTCGGCCTGATGCCGCTGATATCGTATCCGGCGGCAGCGGCTGCGCGCGTCAACGCATCCGGATCCTTGCCCCGATGCGCTTCTGCCAACGCCCACAGGAATGTCGAACGGGTGCCGGAACGGCAATATGCAAGGACCTTTCCATTCGCCTTTTCAATCGCCTGCGCCATGGCTTCGACCTGTGGCTGGCTGAAGCCGGAATGGTCCACGGGGATGGCGGCATAGTCCATCCCTCTGTCGCGCGCCGCCTGCTCGATCGCCTGGCCATCGGGCTGGCCTTCGGTTTCGCCGTCCGGCCTGTTGTTGACTACCAGGCCGAATCCTTGCGCGGCCGCCTCGCTTACATCGTCAACACTGAGCTGCGGACTGGCCCACACGGTATCGGTCAGTCGCTTGAAATCGGCCATTGCGTGTCCCTTGCTGGCGAGCGGCACGTGCCGCGTTATCCTCGGGAAGGGAAATGCGATAACCTGTGCTGAAGGGCAAGAGCGGGCCGTTGCAGCAGTGTCACAGTGGCGTAGTCTTAAATCGTTCGCGTCGGGGCGCTTTCTCCGTTATACATGCACGCAGGAGCGACAGGGCAGGTCCGTCGCACCCGGTCGATGGAAAGTTCGCTCGCGCCATCGGCTGCAATTTTCGACGAGGGCGGGATTGAAGGTTTTACGTATACATGGGTTATGATCGAGGGCGTCGCGGTCGGGGGCGCGACAAGCGGGACAATATCGGCGAAGAAGGTTTCGATCCCTTCATGGACGGACCTCCGCCCATGGAAGGCGGCGGCTGGCGCGATGGCGGGAATGACCGCTTTGGCGGCGGCGGTGGCCGCTTCAACGATGATCGTGGCGGCGGAGACCGCGGTGGTTTCGGCGGCGGCAACCGGGGCGGTGGCTTCGGTGGCGGCGGTGGCCGTGGCGGTCCGCGCGGCGGCGGCGGTGGCGGCATGCCCGCCCAGGTCGTCGGCACGGGCCAGGGCAAGGTAAAGTTCTTCAACGCCCAGAAAGGCTTCGGCTTTATCCAGCGCGATGAGGGCGGCGAGGACGTGTTCGTCCACATCAGCCAGGTCGAACGCGCCGGGCTGGAAGGGCTGGCCGAAGGGCAGGAATTGCAGTTCAACCTCGTGGATCGTGGCGGTAAGGTTTCTGCTGCCGATCTCCAGGTGGTTGGCGACGTGATCGAAGTGCAGTCCGCACCCAAGGGCCCGCAGCGCGAGCTGACCGGTGAAAAGGCCGTGGGCACGGTGAAGTTCTTCAACACCATGAAGGGCTTTGGCTTCATTACGCGCGACGATGGCAAGGAAGACGCTTTCGTGCACATCAGCGCGGTCGAGCGTTCGGGCCTCCCCGGCATTGCCGAAGGAGACCGATTCGAATTCGATCTCGAAGTCGATCGACGAGGCAAGTACTCGGCCGTCAACCTGGTGCCGGTGCAGGGCTGAGCCCGCGCCCACCAGCCAAGGTAGTGGCGGCCGTGTATGTTTGACCGGCCGCCACCACCCTCCTAGATGAGAGCTATTGGCGGTCCGGCGAGGCCGCTTTTTTGATTGCACGCTTTCTCAAGGAAAATTCCAATGTCCATCACTCCGCTGATGCCCGTCTATCCACGGTGCGGCGTCCGGCCCGTCGAGGGCGACAATTGCCACCTGATCGACGAAGACGGCACCCGCTACCTCGATTTCGCCGCCGGCATCGCAGTGAACCTGCTCGGCCATTCGCATCCCGGCCTGATCGGGGCGATCCAGCAGCAGGCCGCCAAGCTGATGCACGTGTCGAACCTCTACGGCAGTCCGCAGGGTGAGGAACTGGCGCAAAAGCTGGTCGACACCACCTTCGCCGATACGGTGTTCTTCACAAACTCCGGCGCCGAAGCGGTCGAGTGCGCGATCAAGACCGCGCGCGCCTATCACCAGCACGCGGGGAACGAAGAGAAGTACGAACTGATCACGTTCAAGAACGCCTTCCACGGCCGCACGATGGCCACGATCAGTGCGTCGAACCAGGAGAAGATGCACAAGGGTTTCAACCCGCTTCTGCCCGGTTTCAAGTACGTCGAGTTCAACGATCTGGAAGCTGCAAAGGCGGCAATCGGGCCGCACACGGCAGGCTTCCTGGTCGAGCCTATCCAGGGCGAAGGCGGCATCCGCCCGGCCACGCAGGAATTCATGACCGGCCTGCGCCAGCTGTGCGACGAGCATGACCTGATGCTTGTACTGGACGAAGTCCAGTGCGGTGTGGCGCGCACCGGTACCCTCTATGCTTACGAGCAGTACGGCATCGAGCCGGATGTGCTCGCGACAGCGAAGGGTATCGGCGGCGGCTTCCCGCTTGGTGCGTGCCTCGCCACGGAAAAGGCAGCGCGCGGCATGGTGATCGGCACACATGGTTCCACCTATGGCGGCAATCCGCTGGCCATGGCGGCAGGCAATGCGGTGATGGATACCGTTGCCAACGAGGAATTCCTGGCCGAAGTGCGTGCTAAGGGCGAGCGGCTGCGCAGCAGGCTGGAGCAGTTTATCGGCAACTATCCCGAACTGTTCGAAAGCGTGCGCGGCATGGGTTTGATGCTGGGCATCAAGATGAAGGTAGAGCCGAGACCGTTCATGGTTCACCTGCGTGACAATCACCAGTTGCTTACCGTGGCCGCGGGCGATTCCACGTTGCGGCTGCTGCCGCCCCTCGTGATCGAGGATGCCGAGATCGACGAGTTCTTCGAGAAGCTTTCCGCAGCCGCTGCAGATTTCGAGGTTCCGTCAGAATCATGACCGACAAGCCCCCGCTCGACGTTGCGCCGGTGGTGCGCAATTTTCTCGACCTGTCGGATGCCGGTGGCCACGCCATCGCGGCGATGATCAACGATGCGCAGGATCGCAAGCGCGCCCGGCGTGGCTGGCCCAGAGGCATGCCCGACACGGACCAGCCGCTCGCGGGCCATGTATTGGCGATGGTGTTCGAGAAAAGCTCCACCCGCACGCGGGTCAGCTTCGATATCGCCATGCGTCAGCTTGGCGGTTCGGCCTTGATCCTGGACGCAGGCACGTCGCAACTCGGGCGGGGGGAATCGATTGCCGATACGGCGCGTGTGCTAAGCCGGATGGCCGATGCCATCATGGTTCGCACTGACGATCACGGCAAGATCGAGGAAATGGCGCAATATGCGCATGTGCCGGTCATCAACGGCCTGACGGATCGCTCCCACCCTTGCCAGATTGTCGCCGACCTGCTGACCGTGATCGAGCATCGCAAGGCGCTACCGGGCCTCGAGGTGGCGTGGTTCGGCGATGGCAACAACGTGCTGCATTCGATTCTCGAGGCAGCGGCCTTGATGAAGTTCAACGTGCGGGTGGCAACGCCGGCAGGTTTCGAACCCGAAGCGGAATTCGTGCAGATGGCGCGTTCCGCCGGCTCGAGGGTCACCCTGACGCATGACGCTGCCGAGGCGGCCTCCGGCGCGGACGTCATCGTCACGGACACGTGGATCTCGATGGGTCAGGCGCACGCCGAGGAAAAGCTGGCGGCAATGGAGTCGTACCGGGTGGATGGGGCATTGATGGCCAGGGCCAAGCGCGATGCCATCTTTCTGCACTGCCTTCCCGCCCACGTCGGCGACGAGGTGAGTGCGGATGTCTTCGAGGGGCCGCAATCCGTTGTCTTCGACGAGGCGGAGAATCGCATCCACGCGCAGAAGTCTGTCTTGCTGTGGTGTTTCGGAAAGCTGGGCTGAGCGCGCTTCACAAAGCCACACCGCGCCCCATATGAGGCGCATGAGCGATACCCAATCCGAGACATTCTCCGACGAACTGCTGGGCTTCTCCATCCCCTCGCGCGATTCGCGCGGGCGGGCTGTGCGGCTTGGCCCCGTCCTGGAAGACGTGCTGTCCGCGCATGATTATCCTCCCGCGCTCAAGCACGTGCTGGCGGAGGCTCTTGTTCTGGTAACATTGATGGGTGGGCTGCTGAAGGACGAGGGCGACCAGCTTACCATGCAGGCGCAAGGCGAGGGTGGTATCGTAAGCCTTTTGGTGTGCGATTACCGCGACGGCCAGATCCGCGGTTACGTGGAGCACGACGAGGAACAGATGGCAGCCGAGGGCGCCAATCCCTCGCTCGAGGCGCTGTTCGGCAAGGCGCATCTTGCCATCACTTTCGATATCGCGAAGACCGGCAAGCGTTACCAGGGCATCGTTCCGCTGGAAGGCAACTCGCTTTCGGCGGCCGTGGAGAGCTATTTCGCCCAGAGCGAGCAAATTCCCACGCTGATCCGCACGGCCATTACTTCCGGTTCAGGACGAACCACTGCGGCAGGATTGCTGGTCCAGCACCTGCCGGAGGGTGAGGAAGGACGCGAACGCCTCCATGTTCGCATGGACGATCCCGAGTGGGAGCACGTGTCCGTGATGGCGGAGAGCCTGCGGCACGAGGAACTGGTCGAGGCCGGTCTGTCGCTCGAGGAAATGATCTGGCGTCTCTATCACGAAGAAGAAAAGGTGTTGATCAGCCCGGGGGCGTCCCTTTCCAAGGGTTGTCGCTGTACCGTCGAGCATTTCGAAGATGTACTGTCGCGGTTCCCCAAGGAAGATCGCCGCGACATGGCCGACGAGGATGGGATAATACTCGTCGATTGTGCGTTCTGCTCGAAAGTCTTCCCAATTCTGGACTAACAGTTCGTCGTAACTGCAGTGCAATTGGTCGTTCATCTAATTCGTGCTACACAGCCTGTTTAAGGAGCAGAATACCGTGTCAGGCATCAAGGGCAGGTTTGGTATTGCGAGCGCGGCAGTGGCGACTGCCATGGCGCTGACCCCTGCCTCTGCCCAGGCGCCCGAACTGGCGATGCTCAATTCCCTCGACAAGGGCGCGTGGGAATTGCGTCTGCGTCCCGAAGGGACAACTCAGCGAATCTGCCTGCGCACTGGCCGGGAATTCATCCAGTTGCGCCATCGCCAGCCGAATTGCGATCGCTTCGTTGTTCAGGATGAGCGGAACGAAGTCACGGTACAGTACACATGTCGAGGCAACGGGTATGGCCGCACGACCATTCGCCGCGAAGGACCCGACGTGGTGCAGATACGCAGCCAGGGTATCCACGGCGGCGCGCCGTTTTCCATCGAAGGCGAGGCTCGGCACGTCGGCTCCTGTTGACAGGCGGCTTCCGCTTGCCCGCGGCAGCATGAATGCCTAGCGCGCAGACATGACCGATAACACGAAGATCGCCGTCGTCCTTCTCTCGGGCGGACTGGATTCCATGGTGACGGGTGCTCTGGCACGTGAGCAGGGCTACCGGCTTCATGCGCTATCGATCGACTATGGCCAGCGCCACCGGCGGGAGCTGGAAAGCGCGAGGGTCATTGCCGAGAAGCTCGGGGTAGAGCGGCACGTGCAGTTGCCGCTGGACCTGCGCCAGTTCGGCGCCTCGGCTCTTACGGACGATATCGATGTTCCCAAGGGCGGCCTGGGAGAGGATATCCCTGTCACCTATGTCCCGGCGCGCAACTTGCTGTTCCTAGCCCTGACAACGGCCTTTGCCGAGAGTTCGGGCTCCAGCGACATCTTCATCGGAGTGAACGCGCTCGACTATTCGGGCTACCCGGATTGCCGACCCGAGTTCATTGCCAGCTTCGCGGAAACCGCGCGTCTGGGTACGAAGCAGGGCGTGGAAGGCCGTCCCTTCGAAATACACGCGCCCCTGCAGCATATGACGAAAGCGGATATCGCCAGCGAATGCGGCCGGCTCGGCCTGAACCCGGCATGGAGCTGGTCTTGCTATGATCCCACGCCTGACGGGCAAGCCTGCGGACTTTGCGACAGTTGCCGTCTTCGCCTGAAAGGCTTTGCCGAAGCGGGCGTGCAGGACACGACCCGCTACGCTGCGAAGCCTGATTGAGCGACCTTAGCTGCGGGAGAAGACGCCGCATGCCACGCGGCTGCCCGCTGCGCCTGCCGGGTCGCTCATGTAGTCGTCCGCGCCTTCGTGGACTACCAGGGCGGTGCCATCGGCGTCGAAGATCTGCGGGATCACGGTTGCGCTGGAACCGCGCAGTGTCGTGCTGACCGTCCCGATGCCCGCGCTGGAGACTTCGGCGTTGGGCAAGTCGCCAAGGTGCGCGCCTTGCGGGTTCTGCGTACCGTGCTGGTTGCCCATCGGGTTCAGGTGGCCGCCGGCAGATGTGAAATCGCTGGCGCTGCAATCGCCGGTCGTGTGCAGGTGTACGGCGTGGGTACCTTCGGAAAGGCCCTCGAGCGAAACGGACACCATTACCTCGCCATTCTGCGAATAGAGCATGGCCGTGCCCACATCGTTGCCCGAACGATCCCGGATCATGGCGCTGCCGATTTCCGTGGCTTCCTGCTCGTAGGGAGTGGCGCAGGCAGCGGTGGCGAGAATGGCAATTGCGGCGAGGGGAAGGGTATGGCGGTGCATGGCGTTTCCTTTGGACTGTATTCCCCTGTCTTACGCATCAGGCGCCCAAAGTTTCCATTACGAATCGGGCAGGATGCCCAGCGATTCGAGAGCGCCGACAATATCGGCAATTGCTGTACGCGCTTCCGCGTCGATCGTGCTGCCGCCATCGGGAAGGGCGACCGGAGTTGCCCGGTGCCAACCGTCGGCAAAGCGCACCGTGCAGCCGGCGGCCTTGTCGAACAGGGTGAGACCTTCGGAGGGCATGAGGAACAACCAGGTGCCCCCCTGCCGACAGGCGATCGCACCTGCTTGGCCGGACCATTCGCCGGATGGTTCCGCGCCCACGATCCAGCATTCGCCATCTGCGGGAGAGGCGGGCGGCTCGCTCGCCTCGCCTTCGGCGGCGATGTGGAGAAGGGCATCGATGAGGGCGAAGGCCTCGTTCACGGTAAATTCCTTCTGCGCCTGTGCGGCGAAGAGGTTAGGCAGAGCGTGGCGCGGGGTGGTGGAGGCGAAAGCGAAGGGATCGGACATGGTTGGTGGTAGCCTTAGTCGAGTATGGTCAGGAACAGGGCTGCGGAACGGGCGTGGGAGCCGACTTGCCGCACCCACAATGGTTTGCCGGAATGGTCTGCTTCAAGCGGCGCCAATTCGGCAGCGCCCAGAGTGAGTTCGGGCTCTGAACGCTCCCAGCTTGCGACTGGCTGATCCAGATCGCCAAGACCCACTTCGTAGCGCTCGGCCTGCTCGTTCAACGGTACGTCGACCGTCCCGCTCCAGCTCCAGCTGCCGCGCGAGCGGCGAATCCAGCGCAGCATAAGGTCGCCGTCGCCAAGACGCATGGCCCGGCCATGCACGGGCATGAGTGGCTGGCGGCTTCGCCCGGAGGCCATGATCGGTGCGACAACGGCTTCTGTATCGGCAAGGCCGATCGCAGCGATGACGGGACTCTCGCCCACTTCGCTTGCCTGCAAGGCGATAGGCTTGCGATCGAGCAGGATGATGCCCGCCCCGGCCGGGGTTCCGTGAGCGGCAATATGCTCCGTACCGCCGCGACCGCGCAGGAGGCCCGAAAGACGCCATTGGCCTTCGCCGAGGTCTTTGGCGTGACAGAACTGGATGATTTCCTCGCCGACCACCGCGCGGTTCGCGCCGCTGGCAAGGTCTTCCGGGGTGGCCGATGGCAGGACGAGGTCCACTGCGTCCAACAGAACGTCCAGCGTTGCCTGCCTGTCGATGAACAGCGCGCTGCAGGGTGCGAGCGGTGAGAACGTGGTGCCGGTTATGCTGCGCCGCGTACCGGTGCCGCCGATGGGCACCAGGCTTCCGCCGCGCTCGGCATAGAGCGTCGCACCGGTCCAGCCGGATGTTGCAGAACTGGGTGCGGCGAAAACTTGCCGCTGGTCCATGCTGCCCTCTCCATCCCACGGCAATTCGACTGCGCGCAGAATCGTGGGGCTGGCAACGGCGTCCTTGGGACTCGCCGAAGTACCGGCGTCGGTCGGCGTTTCTGCGCCGCGCAGGTAAGGCAGTCGGAGCAGTTCCAGCTCAAGCCCGGTCTCGCGCCATTCCCATGCTTCGATCCGCCATTTGCCAGGCTTGCCCGGCACGCTGACGATCTGACCGGGGCCGATTGCCGGATCGAGCTGGGCCACGCGGTAGGCCATCCGTTCCTGCGACCAGCCAGCGCGTTCTGCTGCATCGTCTGCCAGTTTGCGTGCTTTCGTCGCGACAAGCGCTCCGGGAAACTCCACGATGCGGCTGCGACCGGCCTGCGCCCTCCCGCCCGCGCGTTGCAGGCCTGCCTGGTAATCGCGGTCCACGTCGTAATAGCGCAGGCCGCCGGGCGCCTGGGCCGCGTCTGCCCGCCGCTGGCTGGCGCGCCCGGACACGGAACCGAAACCTTCGCGCGACAGGTCCACCGCAGCTTCGGGCAACCGGGCGACGGGTTCGCCTGCCGGATGGCCGTCGAAGAAGGTAAGCCGCGTTCCGCTGGCATCGCAGGCGAGCGGATAGACTCGGTCCACCGAATCGAGCACCGTCTGGAGCGGGCCGCCGGTGTCTGAATAGCCTTGCAGGCCTGCCAGCACGCGGTTTGCTGCGTCTGTCTCGACGACTGGAGAAACGATGGATTGCAGGCTCACCGCGCCGTCGTCAGCCACGATCTCGAAGGTGAGAGCGGGAATGCGATTGCCGAAGTCTCCCAGTTGCAGGTCTTCGAACACGCAATAGGCAAGGCCCCGGAAAGCGGGACAGGCCGCGCCCTTGTCCGCCGCGATCAGCGGATCGGGCTGCTGGTCGCCATGGCCGGAATGGAAGCGGAAGACGCCGCCCACTTTCAGGTCGCCCGCGCTGCCGCGAAGCAGGTTTCCGTCCGCCCAGATGCGCCGGACAGCAGCGACCGGGCGGCTCGCCAGCGCGACCGCGAACGAGGTGGAATAGCTGTAGGTGGTGACAGAGGGCTGGCCCTTGCCGCCACCTGCCTCCTCGCTGCTCTCGACGAGGTCGGTTGCCCAGATGATCGAGCCCGCTGCACGCATGGTGCCGAAATGGCGTGGCACGGGCGTGCCGTAGCTGGAGGTGGTGACGCTGAGTTCCTGCAACCGCGGGCCTTCGCGGTCTGCGGGGCCGAACAGCGCGCCATCGATCTGGCTGCCGAGCAGCGAGCCGAGCGCACCGCCAAGTGGTCCGCCGATGGCAGTGCCCACAGCGGTCAATACGAGAGTAGCCATGAATTATCCTTCAGTTGCCGGTCAGGTGCCAGCGGGCGACGATTGGCCAGGGCAAGGGCGCCGGGCTTTCCACCACGCGCCCCAAACCGGCGTGGGCGTGGATCAGAGACACAAGCGGGCCGGCAATGGCGAGATGGAATTGCGCCGCCGACGGGCGAAGCAGGACGACATCGCCGGGCTGCATGTCACCGTCATGCGGGACAAGCCCGGCTGCGGGGAGCAACCGGGCAAAGCGCTCGAGGTCGAGATTGCGCATGGCGTAGTGCGGAACCGCGGGCGGAGAACGCCCGATCCGCGCCAGCGCGGCGTGGGCCAGTCCGATGCAGTCTACGCCGGTGCGGGGATCGCGCCCATGCAGGCGGAACGGCGCGCCAACCATCTGCCGAGCCGCTTCGGCGAAGGCTGCCGCATCGCTCACGAGGAACTCGTGGGATAGCGAGTCAGCAGGTCGTTGCCGGGCAAGAACGGCTCCCCTTGGAAGTTGGTGGCATTGCCGAAGCGGTTGGTGCAGGTGTCAATCGTATGATCGCAACCCTCGCGCAGGTAGGCGCGGTGGCCCGCAGCCACGTCGGATGCGACGGCCTGGTCCAGCACCAGCAAGCCGCCGTGCACGTCCACGACATGCATCGTGATCCCGGAATGTGGCCCGTCGATCCAGCGCACTTGCCCGTGGCGATAGACCTCGGAGGAAGCTCCGCCGAAACCCACGGCGTTCCGATCTGCATCGATCAGCGAAGCCTCGCCGATGCGGGTGAAGCGCGCAGGGTTCAATCGGCACGCGGCATCGCAGAAGGCGGCGCGGCACGTCGGGCTGGTACGCGGCACGAAGTCCTCCTCCAGCGCTGCCTTGGCGGACCGCAATTCGGCGGCGAAACCCTGGTCCTCCGCAGAGACATTGCCCAGCGTGCCATGAAACAGGCTCGCCCGCTCCAGGCTTGTCCAGTCGACAAGGCCAATGGCCACGCGCGCATCGGCGTAGCGGCCGCTTTCGAGGTCCGCCACCGAAATGGCATCGTGCGCAAGGATTCCCTGCACTTCCACGCTGTCCCGCTCCAGCCTTGCGGTGCGGCGGATGGCGGAGGGCAGCATGCCGGGGGCGGCAAGGTGGGTGATACCGTCGAAGACGAGCGGGCGATTGTGGCTGGTGAAAGCCAGCGTAACCCCGTCCTTGCGCATGATGCGCCACCAGGTCGCAACGCCTTCCAGCTCGCTGGCGAAGAACACCGGCGTCATACGTCCTCGCGCAATTCGACCAGCGGCACCGAGGGGGCCTCGCCCGCCGCAAAGGTGGAGCCGGAGATGTCGAGCCGGTCCTGCGCAAACCGCACGGGTACGTCGAACAGGAATCCTGCGCGCACCTCGGCCCCTTCGGCGGGCGCACTGCTGAGCACCACGCGGCCACCTGCGTCCAGAGTCCAGTCGGAGGTCTCCACGCCGCCCACGCTGACACGGATCGTCTCCGCGCGTGGACGGGTGATCTGGCGCACCTGGGGATCGTCACCCGTGCCGTAGGACTTCGACAGCCGGAACGTCGCAGCAAGGCCGTCCCCGGTGCCGATCAGCTGGTCCGTGGGCGTGGGACTGCCGGTGAGGCCGTTGGAACTGAAATCGAACGGATCGGCCAGCCTGAAGCCGCGAGCGGGGCCGCGGCGGGCGCGGAAGAATTCCAGCAGCACTCCCAGTTCGGCCTCGGACCTGAGGCCGGGACCGACATCGTAATGCATCCGTGCATCGCTCCACTGGCTGTTGCGCCTCTCGAAGCCCGATGCGGTAAGCGAGATGGACGTGGAGAATTCAGGGCTGGCGGCGGTATCGCGCCCCAGCGCCAGCGGGTAGAGCACATCGTCGAAAGCTTGCAATTCGTCCTCCTGGGATTGGGGCAGGCGCACGTATCCGTCGCGCAAGACCTGCGGCATGGCCCACAAGAACTGGCGCGGAACGCCGCGTTCGATGGCCTCGTCCACGCCGTCGTCGATCAGCTGCCAGAACGCTTCCGCATCGGCCGGATCGAGCACGAAGCCGGAGAGGTAATCCTGCACGGCCAGCGGGTAGCCGAGGCGCTGCTGCACCTCGGCGTAGGCCCTCAAGCGCCGGGCTTCGGCCCCGCCGGTCAACCAGTCGTAGTCCTCGAGCTGGAGACGTTCGTAGGCGGGGTAGGCCCAGCCTGTCGGCATGTTGGCGCGCCGCAGTTCCGGCCATTTCGGATCGAGTACGGTGGGCGTGAACAGCAGCAGGTAGACTTGCGCCGCGTCTCCCGCTGTCGCCTTCACCGTGTCGCGTATCGCCTTCGTGGCGTTCGCGAGGCGCTGTCCGGCCCAGTCCAGGTAAGCGAGCTGCGGTGTATCGAGCGGCACTGTCAGGTCGGGGATGTCCGGCGCATCGGGTACCAGCCGCCGCGCGTCCTCGTCATAGATGCACAGCTTGCCTTCGGGCGTCACCCACCACCACGGCTCGCCGATCTGGAAATGCACCGGCAGTCCTGCGTCCAGCACCTGCTGTACGAGTGCTGCCGTAACCTTGTGCAGGAAGAACATGCCTTTCGACAGCGGGGTGATGAGCGTCGAGGGCGGGTCCCATCCCGTCAGCGCCGGTTCGCCATCGTAAGTGCGCTGGCTCCATTCGGGCGGGCAATGTTCGGCGAACAGTTCGAAAGAAAGCGAGACGACCGGCTGGAAGCCGAATTCCACACAGCGGGCGAAGAAATCCTCGTGCCAGGCGATGAACGGCTGGCACAGCACTCCGGTCGGCTCTGCCTGCAACTTTCCCTGCTTGCGCGTGAGCCTGTAATAATGGCTCATGCCGACATAGTGGACCAGCGCATCGCGGTATCCCAGCTGCATGATGCCGCGCATCATCCGGGCCGGCGTCAGATTGTAGCTGTCGTCGTAAGCGGTGCACATGTGGAGACCGTGCGGCGGCACGATGACGTCGCCGATGGTCAGCATCGCGTGGTCGCCGTCGCAGTGGATCTGGGTCAGCTCCACCCAGCCGTTGCTGCGCGCGAACAGCAGCCCGGTGGCATCGGGATCGTAGGTCGGCGCGACCAGTGAGATGAACATGCGATCGATATCGCCGGGCACTACCGCGTCGCCGTCTGCCAGCCAGCCCTCGCGCAGGGCCGAGAACGGGAGGGTGACGCTTGCATCCTGCGGCGTTCCCTCGGCGTAGTTCCACAGCCGCACGTACCAGCTGCGCGCGTTGCCCGAGGCATCGCGGCCCTCGATCGTCAGGGTCGGTCCGTGCACCGCATCCAGCGGCAGGACGCCATTCGATTGCCAGCGAAAGCTGAGTGTGGTGCGCGAATAGTCGCGGTCGGTGTCGTAGGAGAGCAGCGGATGGTCGAACCGGTCCTCGCTCTCCCAGATCAGTCCGACCAGCCCGTTTGCGAGCTGCAGTTCGAGATCGACGCGCAGCGAGTCGGGGCCGGTGGAGATCGCGCTGGCCATGTCGCCGCGCGGGAAATCCACGGTCCAGAAGCGCGGGTCGAAACGCTGGATGAAATCTGTGTCCTGCCCATTGCGTTCAGGGGCGAGCCAATAGGCCATAAATACCTCGATTCAGGATTCCCTCGGTCCGCTCAGGCGGACCGCAAGGCCGAACGGCCGCCGCGCCCTATGGCGCGTAAGCCAAGCGGGCGGACGCCCGCGCCGGCGCTTGAGGAAATCAATTATCTCTCATCGCGCGGGCAACGGCGCTGGCGACCTGGCGAGAGGAGCGGCGCAGCATCACGGGCGCATCTGTGCCGCGCGGGGCGGCGAGGTTGATGGAAACGCGCACGTCGCGCCCGCCACCCGGTTGCGGAATGCCAGCCTCGACGCGGCCCGCGCTTGTGGGCACGAACAGCTCCGGCCCGCGCTCGCCGACGAGGTAGGCGCTGCCGGGCGCGACCGGGCCGCCGGTGGCGCGGCCGGGCAAACCGAGGACCGAACCGACGAGACCATTGAGCAGCGAACCCAGCCCGCCTGCGCCGCTGCCTTGCCCGTTCCCGAACAGGCTGCCGATGCCGGACTGCACCGCTTGGGCTGCAATCTGGTTCATCGCGTTGAAGGCCACGTCCTTCAGCTCGTCGAAGCCCAGCTTGCCGCGCCGGATGGCGGACAGCAAGCCGCGCTCCAGCACGTTACCGGCGCGGGAAAAGCCATCAAGCAGCGAGGTGTCGAGGCTGGTGCGCATCGATTCCACGTCGGCGCGAAAGCCGGCGGTGCTGCCGCGCACGTCGACCATCAGGGTTTCAACGGTGTCATCCATTGCTGTCTTGCTCCAGGAGACGGTCGAGGTCGGCGCGGCTCATGCCGTCCGCCTCGCCATCGGGGTTTTCGAAAATGCCGGCGAATTCGCGCGGCGTGGTTTGCCAGAACCAGTGCGGCGGCCAGCCGAAGAGGCGCGCAGCCGCTCCGGCAAGACGCCGGGCATGGTCGCCGAACCGCTCCCGCTCGCCCTGAGCCTGCCGCAGGGTCACGTGCGGCCCTGCAGGATCTGCTTGAGCAGTTCGCGCAATGGGGCAGAGGCTCCGGCAAGGCCCATGGCCATCACCGCCTCGCCCATGACATCGCGCGGGATGCTTTCGCGCCCCTCGCAGCAATGCCAGAACAGCGCGGAGATTTCCGCCAGCCGCAAATGGCCCTCGCTGGCTCGTTCGACCAAGGCGAACAGCGGGCCGAGTTCATCCTCTGCCGCAACCAGCGCGGCGAATGTCGGGCGCAGCACGCGAACCTGTCCGGCGACGACCAGGGCGGCCTCGCCGCGTTCGGGATTGGCTATCTGGCTCATGCGGGGATCACGGCTCCCGAGCTTTCCAGCTGCAGTGTGTAATTGCGCTCACCGTTGAAATCGCCCGCGTAGTCCAGCCGCTGGACGAGGAAGCGGCCACGCAGTTTCGCGCCGTCTTCGAACGAGAGTTCGAAATCCTCGATCGTACCTGCCAGTGCGTGGGCGCGGATCGCAGCTTCGGCATCGCTCCCGAGGAAGATGCCCGCCGCGCTGACGGAGACAGAGCGTGTGCCCGCGCCGGAGAGCAGGTCTCGCCAGCCGCCCGATTGCTTGTGCGTCACGACCACGGCATCGCCGTTGATCGACATCTGGGTTGTGCGAAGACCGGCGACGGTTTCGTAAGTGGGCGGCTGCGCGCCGTCCCCGATCTTGAGAAGGAAGGCGCTGCCTTTCTGGGCTGTCATGGGTGTTTCTCCGGTGTTGGGTTCATGCTTCGAGGATGCGGAAGCGGTATTCGATCAGCACCGCGCGGATATTGCGCGGTCGCTGTTCGGCGCGGGCGCGCAGGAATGTGGTGCTGGCCAGGGCAAGGCCGGGGTGCTGGCGAGGCAGGCTCTCGATCCGCTCCTCGACCTGCGAGGCGATGGCCGAGGTTTCCTCTGCCGCATCCCCGCGGGTCTGCAGCTCCAGCGCCACGCGAACCTCGCGCCCGCGCCGGGTCTTCGTGCTCCAGTCGGTGCTGGCGCTGGCGGCTATGCCGAGCCACGGCAGGCTGGCGCGCGATGGCGCTTCTTCGGCCACATCGTTCAGCGTAGTAGACAGGACCGGGTCGCTCGCCAGCCAGTCGATCAGGATGGTGCGGAACAGGCTTTCCATCTAGCGGGGCTCCTGTGTGGTGTCGGGCCAGAGCAGGCGCGCATCGCGCCAGCGCCAGGGATCGCGGCGCTTCTCGCGAAAGGCATTCTCGGCGCGGGCTTCGGCTACGATGCGGGCGCGGGCGGCAAGGCGGCGGGCGAGGGCGGCGAAGCCGTTCGTCGATGCCTCGATCATGCCAGCCGCATCCGCCGCCAAGGCTGCCAAAGGGCCGCGACGGCGCGGGGCGGGGCGTGGTTCGCCTCCCCCGAATCGCGATCCCGGTACTGGTGCGCGGCGAGGCGGATGATGCCGTGGCGAAGGCCTTCGGGAAGGCTCGCCCAGTCCGGCGCAAGTCCCGCATCGAAGCGCACCACGATGCGGCTCTCGGCGATGGCGCGCGTCAGCCGGACGCGGCCCCAGCCCTCTGCGGTAATGTCGATCAGGTAGCCGTCGACCGGCAGTGGTGAGCGCGTCCCGTCGGTCGCCAGGCGTTCGACGCCGGTGATGGCCACGACGGGCGCGGCGGAAATGCCCTGCCAGTCGTAACGATCGGGCAGCACTTCCTCGCACCCTGCCTCCAGCGGCATCAGCCCGGTAAAGGCCTCGCAGGTGTCGAGCGCGGCGCGAAGCAGGGCGGTGAGTGTATCGTCGTCGCGGATGGTGGTAATCGCGAGCCAGTCTTTCAGCTCGGCAAGCGCCGCGTCCGCCAGCAGCGGCGGCACGATCATAGCTCGCTTCATTTGGTTTATCCTTTTTGTGTTTCGATTGCGCCTCCGCGCAATCGTCCTCGCTAGACGCGCTCCCCCCGGATCTAGTCCGGGGTCCGCGCCCGCTGCGGGCGGCCGTTCGGCCTTGCGGCGCGCTAGGCGCGCACCGTGTCCCGCGAGTTGCTATGGAATTCATGCTGTTCTCGGTCGCGACCAGCGACCGACAGCGCGCGAATGCGCAGCCCGCAGGTGCCCCGCAGCGGAGCGGAGTGAATTGCACCGAGGACGCTCCCGCGGAGGCGGGAGCGGAAAGCAAACAAAATGCCCGCCTGCCGGAGTTGGGGAAGGGAGTAACTCAACGGCAGGCGGGCTAAACGGACGGCGGCATGTTCCTCGCCGTCCGCTGGTCGAAGCGTCAGGTGGCGCGCGCTTACGCTTCGATTTTCAGCAGCTTGATCGCCGAGCTGTCGAGCACCTGGCCGCCCACTCGCTTCGTGGCGTAGAAGTGCACGAAAGGCTTGTTGGTGAACGGATCACGCAGGATCTGCGTGGCGCTGCGTTCGGCGATGATGTAGCCGGCCTTGAAGTTGCCGAAGGCGATCGGGAAGGCACCGCCTGCCACGTCCGGCATGTCTTCCGCCTCGATCACCGGGTAGCCCAGCAGGCGGTCCGGCTGGCCTTCGACCAGGCCCGGCTGCCACAGGAAGGCGCCGTCGCTGGTTTTCAGCTTGCGCACTTCGGACAGCGTGGCCGAGTTCATCACCCAGCTCGCGCCCTGGCGGTGCCCGGCCTTCATCGTGTGCACGAGGTCGATCAGGCGGCCTTCGGGGTTGGCATCGAAACCGTCCGCATCGCCCGAGCCGATGTACTGCAGCGAGCCGAACGGACGCACCGCGTCACCCGCCATCGAAGTCGGCGAGGCAAGGAAGCCGCGCGGCTGGTCCACGCCCGAACCGTTGACGAAGGCGGCACCTTCGGCGCGGGCGAATTCCATCGCCACTTCGCTGGCGAGCCATCCTTCGAGATCAAACGCGGCATCGTCCAGCATGGACTGGCTGGCGGCCGGATTGGCGTAGAGCTCACCCGTAGGCGGCGCAATTTCGGCAAAGTTCGGAGCATCGGTTTCCGGACGCGGCGCGGCCTCGCCGACCCAGCCCGACGCGGTGCCGCCGGTGGTCACGAGCTTGCGATAGCCCGCAGAGCCGACCTGCACCACCTGCGCGATCTGGCGGATGGGGGAGATTTCCTTCAGCTCGCTGGCGATCATCGCGTCGATCTCGCGCGGGACGGCATAGCCGCCGTCTGCCGGGCTGGAGCCGGACATCGACTTCACTTCCGTCTCGCGGCCACGGCGCAGGTAGCCATCGACGAAGCCTTTCACTTCGGCGCTGGGTTCCTGCCCTGCGGCAGAGCCGATGGCCGGACGCGCGGCGGCCTTGCCGATCTTGTCGATGCGGGCCTTCACCTCGTCGACGTCCGAACGCAGCACCTTGATCGCCTCGTCGGCCTTGTCCTGTCGGGCGACGATGTCGAAGCTGTCGTTCAGCGTGTCGGTGTTCAGAGGGGTTTCGATCTGGATATCCATGTATTTCCTTTCGGTGGGGGACTTCTCGTGGGGTCTCCGGGCGCGAAGCGGCCGCAAGCGCGAAGGCGCGCCCGCAGCCGCCCCGGAGCGGAGCGGAGGGATTGAGGCGAGGAAAGCCTAAGGGCCCGGGAGTCGTTAGACGGGCAAAGCCCACCGGCCCGCCGGCGCTCGAGGCTAAACAAACAGGTGCACCCTTGCGCCGGGTTGCACGGGGTGGGTGACGAGGCTGACTTCGAACAGGTCGATGTCCTCCAGCACGCGGCCGGCTGGCCCGCGCCGGTATCCGCGGGCGCGGTAGCCGAAGCTGAGGCCGTTGGTGCGGCGAGCGAGGAGTTCCTGGCTGGCGCGGCTGTCCGTGTTGTCGATGCGGGCGATCACGCGCAGGCCGCGCGCGTCTTCCTGAGCCAGTTCGACGGTGCCGATCGGCTGGTCCGGGTTGTGCTGCCAGTAGAGCGGGAGCGGTTCCTTCCGCTCCGCCAGCGTGCGGGCGAAAGCGCCTTTCACGATCACGTCCTTTGCGCTGTCGGCAATGTCGAACAAGGCGGCGTAGCCCGCGATCCGGAGCCTGCCCCGGACCTGATCCGGGGTCAACGCAGCAGCTCCGGCACGCCGATGCGCACGGCGATGCCGATCAGCAGCAGCGCCATCAGCCCGCGCACACACCACTCGATCACGGCCTTGGACGCGCTGGCTTTCGCCGCGCGCCAAGCGCTCAGCAACTCGCGCAGTTCGTCGAGATCGTCGTGCGCGCCCTCGTCGTCGAGGCCGAGCTTGTCGAGCACGCGTTCGGTGCCCAGTTCGCTCGATTCCTCGACGATGGCGCGCAGCGTCACCAGATCAGCGCCGGTATCGATCGCCTGGGCCACCAGCCCGGCGAGCATGTCTTGTCGGTTCATGTGTTGTCTCCAGCAGGCGCCGAAGCGGGGGCAAGCCCAAGCATCGCGCGCTTCTCGTCAGGCGTGAGGAAGTCGGCCCCGCTCACCTGCGACCACAGCTTCTCGCGGTCCTCCGCCAGCGCGGGCACCCGGTCGAGATCGACCGACAGCGCAAGCTCGGGGAACCACGGGGAGAGGCCTTGCGACAGGCCGTCGAGGATCTTGCCCGCCAGCGGCAGCAGGGTGAGCCGCCACAGCGCGCGATTGGCCTCGCGGTAATTGGAATAGGTGTTGTCGCCCGGCAGGCCGAGCAGCATGGGCGGCACCCCGAAAGCGAGCGCAATGTCGCGTGCAGCCGCCGCCTTCAGCTCGGCAAAGTCCATGTCGGCGGGCGAGAGCGAGAGGCTCTGCCACTTGAGGCCGCCTTCCAGCAGCATGGGCCGCCCAGCGTTGCCGCCGCCCTGGTAGGCGCTGGAAAGCTCGGCCTTCAGCCTGTCGAACTGGTCGGATGTGAGGCCAGCGGTGTCGCTGCCGTTGTCGTAGACCAGCGCGCCAGAGGGCCGCGCCGCGTTTTCCAGTAGGGCGAGGTTCCAGCGCGCGGCCTCGTTGTGGATCGCCACAGCCTGTTCGGCCGCCGACAGGCAGCCCGCGCCGTAGTGGTCGTCCGCCGGGTGGAAGGCCTTGAGGTGGATGAGGCAGGGCCAGCCGTCCTCGTCCTCTACCGGAATGTCGCGGGTCACGTCGCCCACGCGGTAGCGGTAGGCGACGGGCCAGCCATCCTCGCCCTGCACGACCGAGACCCGCTCGGGCCGCAGCGCGAACAGCGAGGCAGGGCGATTGCCCGCGCCTTTCCCGATCTGCACGTAGGCATTGCCGTGCAGCAGCAGGTGCGCGGCGAGCGTTTCCAGCAGCGAACCGCCATCCTGCGCGGCGCGCAGCATCGCGGTGATCCCAGGGGCGGGGTCGGAGAGGGGCGCATTGCCCACGCCCTCCGCCACTATCCGCACTGCGCGCTGGGCGACCGGATTGTCGAGAAAGGCATGGCGCACGGCGGAGCGGTATTCGAAAGGCTGGCGAGCACCGCCGCGCTCGTGCGTCCACCCCCAGGCGGAATGAAACCCGCGCCCGATAGGCACGGCTGTAGCTCCGCCACCGCCCTTGAAGGCGGCGCGGAGGCTGTCGAGAAATGACATCGTGTTTCCTTTGTCTAGTGGCCTAGAGTTGTCGCACAGCAGGCTCGCCCCGCTTGCCCAGCATCAGTTCGGTCATCGCCCACACCAGCGCGTCTACCCTGTCCGGCGAGCGGCCCGGTCCTTCGTAGCCGCCGCCGGCCATCACGCCGCACAGCTCGTCTTCCAGCTGCGGGAAGGTGCCGACGTGGTTCACGCGGCCTGCTTCGTAGAGCGCGGCGACGGGTTCGGCCCGCGCGCTCTTGCCGGTGCTGGCGTGGACCAGTTTCAGCGGCATCTGGCAGTCGGCGGCGCGCAGCACGCTTTCCACCATTGCGCCGCCCTGGTTGGCTTCTGCCACCACGCGGTCGGCCTTCCACGCTAGCGCGGCGGCGGCCACGGCGCGTGCCCAGCGTTCCGGGCTGGGTTTCTCGATGCTCGCATCGGCGAGAACCTTGGCCTGCCCGCTCTCGGTAAGCGCGCAGACCACGATCCCGCAGGCATCGCCGCGTGCGCTGGCGGGCGGGTCCACGCCGATCACGGTGCGGGACCGTTCTTCAAGGCATAGTGATTCGCGGCACTGCTCCAGCATGGAGCGGGACCACAGCGCACCCTCGACATCGGCCAGCAATTCGCCGTCCAGCTCCTGCCGCCCCAGCGCGCTGCCGCCGTATTGCCCGCGAATGGTCTGGATGAAGCCCGTGGGGAGGTGGTCAATATTGTCGTAGGTGCTGCCGCGCGTCACCACGACGCCGGGGTCGCGTTCCTGCTCCATCAGGCGGCGCATGATCGGCACCGCGCGCGGGGTGGTGGTGGCGAGGACCTGCGGGTTCTCTCCAAGGCGCAGGCCCATTTGCAGGTTGTCCCACGTCTTCATCGCGCGCTCCGATGAATTATCCCATTTGGCGATTTCATCGCACCAGGCGTAACCATGCTGCGGGCCGCGCAGGCTTTCCGGCTCGCTGGCGGAATAGAGCGTGGCCTGCGCGCCGTTGGGCCAGGTCAGTCGCCGCAGCGAGGGTTCGAATTCCGGCCCGTCCGGGTAGAGATGGCAGGCGAGAATGCCGCTTTCGCCTTCCACCATCACCGCCCGTGCTTCCGCGATGGATCGGGTGACGAGGGCGATGCGGGCATCGGGGTTATCCTCCGCCACGTGGCGCACCCATTCGGCCCCGGCGCGGGTCTTGCCGAAGCCGCGACCGGCACAGATCAGCCACAGCCGCCAGCTATCGGCAGGAGGCATCTGCTCGCGCCGAGCCCACAGGGGCCAGTGGTATTCCAGCAGGTCGCGTTCTGCCGCGTTCAGTTCGTCGAGGAAATCATAGCGTTCCGGGTCATCCGCCTTGGCAAGCGCCTGGCCGCGCTCAATTTCTTCCATTGGCCCTGACTTCGCTGATGCCCTTCACGACTCCATCTTCCTTCAGCAGCTTTTCCGCCGCGGCACGGCGTTCGCGCATCCGGTCCAGCTTGGCATTGAGGCTGGCGAGCACGGTGGCCTTGTCGCGCTTGCCCTGCCGGGCCTTTTCCTTCGCTGCGGCTTCCCGGTGCGCGGCCAGCAGGCGCAGGGCATTGGCAATGTCGAACTTCGTTTCGCCCGGCGGCGTGCCGAAGCGAAGCCGCTCAAGCGTTTCCATTTCGAGGTGCTCGTAACCCTCCAGCAGCGCCGCGCTCCACTGGGCGCGGAATTCGGGGTTCTCCCGCCGCCACTTGTAGACGTAGGACGTCATGGCTCCGGCCTTCTGCGCTGCCTTCGTGACATTCGAGGTTTCGGCCAGCTCTTCCAGGAAGACGTGCTTCCAGTTCTGTTTCAGGTTCTGGCCCCGCTGTTCCTTGCGCGGTTTTACGCGTTTCGACATGTGATCCCGCCCTTGTCCTGAGCGATTGCCGAGCGCGGCGTGCGGGCACGAAAAAGGGCGGCTCCCGTAACGGGACCGCCCTTGAAGCGCCTCCTCAATGGGTCGGCGCCGACTCGGTTTATCGCGATGTTCCGTTTCTCTAGGCGATTGTGTATTTAACAAACCCAAGGTTGAGGGCTATCAAAAAGCCTAGTACTATCAATGGGAAGGCGTGCCTTTTCCGACCCGTTAGGGCGCGTCTTCACTCTTTCCCATCATGACCGAATCGGTACATTCAGTGTTACGCTGTAGGGAAGTGGTTTCTAGTCCAGGAGATGGCAGTTCCACAAAATGACCAGCCCCTGAGCCTCATCAATCTCGTATGAGAAGGTCGTCCGAGGCAGGCGCGCTAGTGCAGGGCTTTCAAACACCCAAATCCTATCAAGGTTCGCATGGGGTAAGCCGAGCATGTAGGGATTCCGCTCGGCGAGTTCGTGAAAGTTTCGGAGTAGTTCTTCGTACCCGACCGCGTTAACGCTGGCCAACCGACGCCAGAACGCGGCCTCGAAAAGCGCCGAGATCTTGCAAACCCAAGGCTTCTGTTTGGGATCGCGCAGTTTCAACTTCACTCATTCCCTGTTCTGCTGCGTCAAACGCTTCTGGCGAAGGCTGCATTGGAAACAGGAGCATAGCAGTGTGATAAGGGATTTCGCCACCCATGTCGGCCATTTCCCACGGCAAAGCGTGGCTGTAGTCGCTAATGCTCTTTGCTGTGTTCTTTCGACAAACAAAGTCGATCACATCATCAAGCATACTCAACTCTTCGGAGTTAAGAATACCCTCTGGTTCAGGTACTAGCGCCTGATACTCTTTCTTCCAAAAGCCGTGATAATTGACGTTCTCAACCTTTAGATCGCCCGCCTGCGTCATGTCTCTTAGGGTAAAAAGCAACTGGTCTGCCATCGGCCCATTAGGACGCTTACGATAGGTGGCTCCGGTTACAACCTCGCGCTGATGCGCGTACATGACCATATCAAGGTAATAGAGAACTTTGTGGAGCTTGACCGCCCCCAAGTCAGATGGATCGCAGGCATGACAAGTGTGCAGGATAACTGCACGCATTTTGCCCGGATCAAATTGGACCTCTGCCATTAGATCCTGCAAATAGGATAAATTGTCCTAAAAGTCAATAACTAAGTGGTTGATTCATAGTGCAAAATATGAATCCAATATCAAGGACTTAGCTACCCTTCGAGTCATTCGGCCTGTTTTTTACGATTTTTCCAAGCCGCTCCTTAAAGCGCGCTTCGTCGTCGTCGCACTCAAGTTCGCGCGCGGCCTCTTTGAATTTGTCTAGTTGGGTCTTTTTATCAGTCATGCTCAAACAGTCCCGGTGAGTCGCTTTCCGGCGAGACAATCTTAAGCTCATACTTCCCGCAAAGCTTCGTCTCTCCGTGCTTCTCGTAGAGAGTGAGAAGCGGCACTTTCGCCTTTCGGTCGTCGTTATCGCGGGTGTGAAATTCCGTCACTCCGTTGATACTGGCAGTAGCTAGATGGATCGCGTCGCCTAGATCCATCATTTTATGCCCACTGTCAGCTTTTTGGGGGCGGTAATAGTAATCTCTTATCTCGCGCGCCCTTCTGACAATATTCTGGTTGAGCTCAATCTCGAAGAAATGCTCCCCGTCGAAAAGCGACAAATAGTCTTCTTCGTCCGAGACATCCTTCTCGGTCAGCTTCTCCGGCAACACTTCAAGGTGAGTTATGACGGAAGTGGCTATCACATTCTCACCGCGTTCGTTCTCTTCGGTAATCTCTCGTACCTTAGCCCTGCGAGCAGCGGGGGTGGTGGCGGCTTCGCCAAGCCACTCGTAGAACAGGCAAGCATCCCAATAATAAATAGGCTTAGCGGCCATCTAACAGGCTATCCCATTCGACTTTATGCGGACGCCTATCTGCAAAGATTCCACGCATTTGCGCAAATGTTTTTCGCCGCTGGGGAATTTTCTCAATCTCGTTTGCGTTCACGAGGTACGGGAACGGAGACGTTTCCCCATAATGGAGAACCCCACTAACCCGCACTATTTTGAAGAGGCATTGCCCCATTCGGTCACGAAGTTCATCCGGAAAGGTGCAAGTTATTTTGTCTGCGCCCACAGCGGGCACGATTACAAACTCATGGCCGGATTCAAGATCGTCCACCTTCTTTAATTCGCCTGTCACTGAACCAAAAGATCGCCCAACTTTCCACCCGTCAGGAGCCTCACGCACCAACCTAGCCCTAGCCACTTTTAAGGCGTTTTGTGCGTATTCCTCATCGAACCTTACCGCATCGGCGAAGCCATTTATCCAAAACGCCCTGTAATCAAACTCTCCCCGCTTGGATGCCAAGTCATGCAAGTCAAACGCTAGATCGCTACTAATGCGCTCGTCTGGTTCCTGCCCCCTGCCCACCAAGTCAATTTGGTTCAGCCCCCAGCGAAAGGCGGCGGAAGGCTCATATCCTTCGCTTCGTGGAACTGGTTTGAGGGAAAGCGTGGTTGGGTTCCGCTTGTCTGCGCCAATGATTTCAAAATCAGTTTGGCGAACCCGCTCATCCAAAAAGGTTCTCTCAAGCCTATTGAGAACGAGAATGATCTTGCTAGCCTTAGCCAGAAAGGCGGACGCAACAACATTCCCTCGATGGGCCTCGTGCCCTTCAAGGTAAATCGTAAACGCCGTGCTTTCGTCAATATCAGCCAAGCCAGCTCCTTCGGAGCTGATTCTAGGAATCGGCTGAATCCCTGTAAAGCAAAAAAGCCGTATGAGTGCTTCTTTTTATGGGTTTTCCACCGGCTCCTACGCCGCCGTTTCGGCTTAATCTTAGGCGGGTTGTTGCTCGTAATCTGATTTATAAGTGAGGCGCTTGTCCGTCGTCAGAACTTTTGGCACAGACTGAGCTTGGATCGTTTGGAGGATCGGCCTCGTCTGTTGTTGGCAGTTTAGGCGGCAAGCTTGCGGTGAAGCAAGCGCCGATGTTTTAGCGTCTTTCGTTTGATCCTTTCTCTTCGTTGGATGATGGCTGCAGCCCTGCCGAAGTAGGCGTCGGCAGGTGTTACGTTGTCGAGGCTCTCGTGATAGCGCTGGTGGTTATAGTGCTCGACGAACGCCTCGATCTGGCGCTCAAGATCACCGGGTAAGAAGTAGTTTTCGAGCAGCACGCGGTTCTTCAGGGTCTGGTGCCAGCGCTCGATCTTACCCTGGGTCTGCGGATGGAAGGGTGCACCACGCACGTGGTCCATCTTTTTGGCGCTGATATAGTCTGCCAGTTCGCCCGCGATGTAACTGGGACCGTTGTCAGATAGCAGGCGCGGCCTGTGCTTGACGTTGGCGTGATTACAACCCGACGCAGTGAGCGCCATATCGAGTGTCTCGGTGACGTCCTCAGCCTTCATCGTGGTGCAGAGCTTCCAGGCGATGATGTAGCGCGAGTAGTCATCGAGCACGGTCGATAGATACATCCAGCCCCACCCGATGATCTTGAAGTAGGTAAAGTCCGTCTGCCACATCTCGTTGGGTCGAGTTGTTTGCGTGTGGAACTGATCAGCCGCCTTGATCACAGTGTAAGCCGGACTGGTGATCAGATCATGGGCCTTGAGCAGGCGGTAGACGGTCGCCTCAGAGACGAAGTAGCGCTTCTCGTCCGTAAAGCGCACTGCCAGCTCTCTAGGGCTAAGCTCGCTATGCTCCAGCGCCATATCGACGATCTGGTCCTGTACTTCGGGTGCGATGCGGTTCCAGACCCTGCTGGGCGTTGAGGGACGATCCTCCAACGCCTCAGGTCCACCTTCTAAGTAACGGTCATACCAGCGGTAGAAGGTTCGCCGCGCGACGCCGAGCTGATCCAGCGTCTTCTTGGCAGGCAGATGCGACTGTTCAACCAGCTTGATGATCTCAAGCTTCTCGGATGCAGGGTATCTCATACGTCGTCTCCCCCAAGCCCGGTCATGCTTTTTTTGAGCAACCGGTTCTCCAGGGTCAGATCAGCAACGCACTCCTTCAGATCGCGGGCCTCAGTGCGCAGATCCTTCACTTCGTCAGTGGTTGCAGATCGTGCCGTATCACCAGCAAGCCTGCGCTTGCCTGCCTCCATGAACTCCTTGGACCAGGTGTAATACAGGCTTTGTGCAATGCCCTCACGGCGGCACAGCTCGGCGATGCTGTCATCGCCGCGCAGGCCCTCCAATACGATCCTGATCTTGTCTTCGGCTGAGAAATGCCGGCGCGTCCTGCGGCGGATGTCCTTCACAACCTGCTCCGCAGGCTGCTTCGACTTCGACTTTTTGGTTCTCATCTTCGTTCCTTCGTCACTACGACGAGAACCAAAACTCTCCTAAACTTCAACCGCTAATCTGTGCCATAGGTGCTGATGGGGAACACCAGATAGCGATGCAGGTGATGCTCTGCGCAATGCTGGTACACACCGCGCATACCGCGTTTGAAGATGGAGAACGCGCCTTCGACCGTGTTGGTGTGAATGGTGCGGTCGTTCAGATCGACGTAGTTGCCAGTGGCGTGAATGGTCGTGCCGTGGTCGGCAAAGTCGCGGCCAATCTTGCGGTACATCTTGGCTTCGTCCGTCATCAAGCGGGCTTCGCGGCTGATGTTGTCCAGTACGATAGGGTGAATGTCGGCGGCGGTGCTGTTGGCAACGTGGAACCACTTGCTCTTGCCAGTGTCACGATCAACCAGTGCGACCACAGCGCGCTTGTGAGCGGTGCCGCGACGGGTAGCAACGCCCTTCTTGAAGCCGATGTAGGTCTCCTCAACCTCGACCGCGCCGCCTTCGTTGCCGAACGGCACAGCCAGATCGCCGGAACGCATGGCTTCGCGGATACGGTGAGCGAGGAACCACGCGCTCTTGTACTGGATTTCGAGAACGCGGCTAAGCTGGTGGGCGCTGATGCCCTTCTTGCTGGACACCATCAGGTGAACGGCCTGGAGCATCTTCGTAAGGGGAAGGCGGGCGTGTTCAAACACGGTGCCCACCTTGACGGTGAACTGCTTGCGGCACTCACCGCACTTCTTGAGGCCGTGGCGCACCTTGCCTTCGGGGTTCTTCTTGCTGGCTTTCGTGCGAACGCCGGAGAGGTCGTACACCTTACCGCCCGTCACGCCGCACTTGGGGCAGACAACTCCATCGGCCCACACGATGCTTTCAAGGTACTCGAAAGCCTTGGCTTCGTCGTGAAAGTGAGGGGAAGATAAAACCGACATGGTGATTTTTGCTCCTTACCCATTTTGTATAGGGCAAGGGGCTGGGTTTGTAAAGTACATAATCGCCTTTCTCTAACCAAAAAGTGTGACGATGTCAATATGAAAGTGCCAACTAGGTTATTTTGTTGGAATGTCCTTGCACTTGCGGGGCGGGTGAACCTGCCGTAGATGCCGCGAAACCTTCAGGGATCTTCCATGCTTCGCGGACTGTACAACTGGACGATGGCCAAGGCCGCGCATCCCCACGCGCAGTGGTGGCTGGCGTTCTTCTCGTTCATCGAATCGAGTTTCTTCCCCATTCCGCCGCACCCGCTGCTGGGCCTGATGTGCCTGGCAGAGCCGAAGCGCGCGATCCGGTTCGCGCTGATCTGTACGATTGCCTCGGTGCTGGGCGGCCTGTTCGGCTACCTCATCGGATACTTTCTCTACGAGGCGGTGGGCGAATGGCTGATCGGCGTGCTGGGCCTGACCGACAGCTTCCCCAAGGCCGCCTGCTATATCCGCGAACAGGGCGCGGCCGCGGTGTTCCTGGCGGCAGGCACGCCGATACCGTTCAAGCTGATGACCATCACCGCCGGGTTCATCGAGATGAACCTCGTCACCTTCATCCTCGCCGCGATCGCGGGCCGGGCGCTGATCTTCATGGTGGTGGGCGTGCTGTTCCAGTTCTTCGGCGCGCCGATCAAGGCGATTATCGACAAGTACCTGGGCACCGTCACCACGGTGTTCGTCGTACTGGTGGTGGCCGGTTTCATCGCCATCACCCAACTGGGCGGCCATGAGGGCGAGGCGGATTCGTCCGATCCATGCGCCAACGTCACGTCGATGGAACAGCTTTAATTCGATAGGTCTCGAAATAACGCTTGCGCTGGCGGGCTGATATTTCGATAAGCGTCGAAATGAAGCAGCAAGACGTTATCGCGGCCCTTGGGGCGCTCGCGCAGGATTCGCGGCTGGAGGTGTTCCGCCTGCTCGTGCGCACGGGCAAGGATGGACTGGCCGCAGGCGATATTGCGCAGCGGCTGGGTATCCCTGCATCCTCGCTATCGTTCCACCTGTCACAGTTGCACGAGGCCGGGCTTGTTACACAACGGCGAGAGGGTCGCTCGCTGATCTACAGCGCGGACTACCCGCGCATGAACGCGCTGATGGCATTCCTCACAGAGAACTGCTGCGAGGGGGAGGGCTGCGAAGCCAATGACGGCCTTCGCTCTGGCGGCCCGCGCACTGCCGGAGCCTGCTGACCCCATGCGCAACGTGCTGTTCCTGTGCACCGCCAACTCGGCCCGCTCGATCCTTGCCGAGGCGATCCTCCGCGATGCCGCACCGGGGCGCTTCGCCGCGTTTTCCGCCGGCAGCACACCGCGCGGCGTGCCCAACCCGCTGGCGCTGGAATTGCTGGCGGCGAAGGGGCACGCGGTGGACGGCCTCTCGTCGAAAAGCTGGGACGTCTTCGCGGGTGACGATGCGCCGGCCATGCACGCCGTCATCACCGTGTGCGACAATGCCAACGGTGAAAGCTGTCCGATCTGGCCCGGCCACCCGGTGCAGGCGCATTGGGGGATCCCCGATCCCGCCAGCGTGGGAGCCGACGGCACGCACATCGACGGGGAACTGGCGGGCTTCGAAACCGCCTATGCGCGCCTCACCCAGCGGATCGAGGCGATGCTGGCGCTGGACGAAGTTTCGATGACGGCGCGCGAATGGCGCGATGCACTGATCGACATCGGCAAGCAAAGCGAGGGGGCGACCTGATGGCATCGTTCGAACGCTACCTGTCCGTCTGGGTCGCACTCGCCATAGCTGCGGGCGTGACGCTCGGCCTGATCGCGCCCGGAGTGGCGGCGGGCCTTGCGGGGCTGGAATATGCCTCGGTCAATCTCGTCGTCGCGGTGCTGATCTGGGCGATGATCTACCCGATGATGGTGGCCGTCGATTTCGGCGCGATCCGCGATGTCGGCACGAAACCCAAGGGACTGATCATCACCTTGGCGGTAAACTGGCTGGTCAAGCCTTTCACGATGGCGGCCCTTGCGGTGCTGTTCTTCGATTACCTGTATTCCGGCCTGATCGCGCAGGACGAGGCGCAGCAGTACATTGCCGGGCTGATCCTGCTGGGAGCCGCGCCGTGCACCGCGATGGTGTTCGTGTGGTCACAGCTGACGAAGGGCGATCCGGCCTATACGCTGGTGCAGGTGTCGGTGAACGACCTGATCATGATCGTCTCTTTCGCGCCTATTGTTGCCCTGCTGCTGGGCGTTACGGACATCGTGGTACCTTGGGATACGCTGCTGCTGTCTGTCGTGCTCTACGTTGCCATACCGCTGCTGGCCGGCTGGCTGACGCGCCGGGCGATCACCGCGCGGGCGAAAGGCGACGCGCACGCTGTCGAGGCATTTACGGCGCGCCTGAAGCCGTTCTCGATCCTCGGATTGCTCGCCACCGTCGTGCTGCTGTTCGCCTTCCAGGCAGAGACGATCGTCGGCCAGCCAGTGCTGATCGTGCTGATCGCCATCCCGATCATCATCCAGTCCTACGGCATCTTTGCCGTGGCCTACGCCGCGGCCTGGGCGTGGCGCGTGCCGCATGCCATTGCGGCGCCTTGCGCGCTGATCGGCACGTCGAACTTCTTCGAGCTGGCCGTGGCGGTGGCCATCGGCCTGTTCGGGCTTTCCAGCGGGGCCGCGCTGGCCACGGTGGTCGGCGTACTGGTGGAGGTTCCGGTGATGCTGTCGCTGGTGGCGCTTGCCAACCGGTCGCGGGACAAGTTTCCCGGCTGACCGATTGGCCTACGCCCGATCAGCCCTCGAACTTCGTCTCCAGGGTAATCTCGGTATCGAGCAGGCGGGAGATCGGGCAGCCTTCCTTGGCTTCCTTCGCCAGCTCCTCGAACTTCGCCTGGTCCAGCCCCGGCACCTTGCCCTTGGTGCTCAGCGCCGACTTCGTCACCTTGAAACCGGCATCGTCCTTTTCCAGCGTGACTTCGGCATGGGTGACGACCGAGCCATCGGTGTGCCCGGCCTCTGCCAGCTTGAAACTCAGCGCCATGGTGAAACAGCTGGCATGGGCCGCCGCGATCAGTTCTTCCGGGTTGGTGCCGGGCTCGTCCTCGAACCGGGTCTGGAACCCATAGGGCTGCGCGGCGAGCGCGCCGGAGCCGGTGGACACGTGACCCTTGCCGCCTTTTCCAAGTCCCTCGTATGTCGCGCTGCCGGTATTGGTCGTCTTCATGGGAAAATCTCCTTTCCCGATGAAGACGAGCAGTTCGCGGCACCGTTCCGGATCAGATGATACCCACGGCCTTCCCGGCGCGTTCGAACATGCCGAGAATGGTTTCCACCTCTTCGTCCGAATGTTCGGCGCACAGCGAACAGCGCAGCAGCGTCATGTTGGCGGGCGTGGCCGGCGGGCGGGCGAGGTTGACGTAGAGCCCCTCGGTCAGCAGCGCGCTCCACATGGCCGCGCCCTTTTCCAGGTCCGGCATGATAACCGCGACGATGGCGCTCTGCGGCTCGTCGGTGCCCAGCTTGAAGCCGAGCTCGGTCAAACCGGAGTGCAGCCGCTGCGAGTTCTTCCACAGGTGCTCGCGCTTGTCCTTCGCCGTCATCAGCTTGCGGATCGATGTTGCCGCCGTGGCCACCACGCTGGGCGGCAGGCTGGCGGTGAAGACGTAAGGGCGGCACACAAGGCGCATGATCTCGAACTTGGGATGGTTGGAGACGCAGAAGCCGCCCACCGTGCCCACGCTTTTCGAGAACGTGCCGATGATGAAATCGACATCGTCGATGACGCCTGCCTGCTCCACCACGCCGCGACCGTGTTCGCCGATGAAGCCCATCGAGTGCGCCTCGTCCACCAGCACCATCGCGCCGTTGTCCTTGGCGATCTTCACCATTTCCTTCAGCGGGGCGATGTCGCCCAGCATCGAGTAGACACCTTCCAGCACCACCAACTTGCCCGCGCCCTCGGGAATGCGCTTCAGGCGCTTTTCCATCGCGGCAATGTCGTTGTGCTTGAACGGCACGATCTCGGCGTTGCCCATCGCGCAGCCATCCCAGATGGAGGCGTGGCTATCGATGTCGAGCACGACGTAGTCGCCCTTGCCCGCGATAGTGGAAATGATGCCGAGGTTCGCCTGGTAGCCGGTGGAGAAGACCATCGCGTGGTCCATGTCGTAGAACTCGCGCAGCGCGTCCTCGCACTCCTTGTGGCCCTGATAGGTGCCGTTGAGCACGCGGCTGCCGGTGGTGCCGGAGCCGAAATCGGCGAGCGCCTTCTGCCCCGCGGCCACCACGTCCGGATCGAACGTCATGCCCATGTAGTTGTAGGTGCCCAGCAGGATCGTGTCGCGCCCGTTGCAGATCGCGCGGGTGGGGGAGAGTACACGTTCCATCACCAGCGAGAACGGGTCTTCCACGCCGCTGGCGAGCAGATCCTCGCGCAGCTTGATGGTGTCGTCGAACTTGCTGAACAGGTCGGGCGTGTCGCCCGTGCGCTCGGGCGGCTGGTCCGCCTGCATGATGCCTTCGCTCATAGTGTCCTCAGCTACTCACCAGTTCGTGCACGGCATCGACGAGCTGGCCGTATTTCTCGATCTCGGCCTGCTGGTTCATCGAGATGATGATGTCGAATTCGTCCTCGATCTCGGCGACGAAATCCATCACCGTCAGGCTGTCGAATTCCAGGTCGCCGGCGAAGGTCGTGTCCTCGGTGATGGCGATGCCCTTCTTGTTGAAGGGCTCTATGATCTTGCGAATGCGGGAATCGACTTCGGCGCGGTCCATGCAGGAAATGTCCTCAAAGGCTACTGTTGTTGCGCCCCCTATAGGGGAGGCGAACGCCCGCGGCAAAGCTTTCGCGCCGCTGCTTGTCAAGCCGTTTGGCTCTTGGCAGGTTCACGAGGAGCGCCGCAGTTAGGCGGCCGCAATGGCGGGGGCACGATGAACGAGACGAAAACCGGCGAGCCGCGCAAGTTTGCCACCAATTCGGTGCAGATGCTGCGCACGGTGCAATCGAACACGCTGGCCCTGTCGCAGATGGCGGACCAGAAGGCCTCGATCCTGATGGGCGCGACCTTCGTGGTGTTCTCCATCGCGATTGGCCGCGCGCTGGAAGGGGAGATGCCGTGGTCGCTCACGGTCCTCGCCGTCTTCGCCTTCCTCAGCTCGCTGTCGGCAGCGTGGGCGGTGATGCCGTCTATCCTCAGGCCGCCGCAGGTGCCGAACGGACAGCAGAACCCGCTGTTCTTCGGCCACTTCACCTTTCGCGACGAGGAGGAGTGGGCGGACGAATTCCTCGGCCGGATGCAGGACGAGGAAACGATGTTCCGCATGATGCTGCGCGATCTCTACCAGAACGGGCTGGTGCTGCAGCGGCGCAAGTATCGCTACCTGACCTATGCCTACAGGCTGTTCATCGCCGGGATGGTGCTGACGCTGGCGGTGGCCGCCATCGAATACACTGTCTGACGCAGGCTAGCTGGCAACCGCCTTGGGCGTGCCATCGACGAGGCCCCTTACTGCCGCCATGAAGGGCCCGATGGAGACAGGCTTCGCAAGGTAGCCCTCGGCCCCGGATTCGCGGATGCGCTGCTCATCGCCCTTTCCGGCATAGGCGGTTACCGCCAGCACCGGCACTTCGCACAGGTCGGCATCGTGCTTGAGAATGGATATGAGGTCGAGGCCGGAGACATCCTGCAACTGGATATCCATGACGACCAGGTTGGGCGTGAAGGCGCGGGCGGCCTCGATGGCGAGATTGCCGTCGGACACCGGCTCGACGGAAAAGCCACCTGCCTGCAGCACGTCGCAGAAAAGTTTCCGGTTAAGATCGTTGTCCTCGACAACGAGGATACGCTTCGTCATTTAGCCCCCGAACCCCTCCGACCCGATGGAGGGACAACCAAACACTTATATTTATTTACGGACTGCCAACCATTCTTAACACAGGTGAAGATTACGTAAAGGATGCTTCGGCATTGGCCCTTGCCGCCCTCGGCTGGGTTCTGGCGGACGAGCGCCGGGCGCACCGCTTTCTCGACCTGACCGGCCTTTCCCCCGATGGCCTGCGCGAATCGATCGGCGAGATTTCCACGCACCGCGCCGTGCTCGATTTCCTCAGCCAGCACGAGCCGGACCTGCTGGGCGCGGCAGAGGCGCTGGACGTGCCGCCTGAAACGCTTGTGGCTGCCCGAAAGGACCTGCGCCGATGACTCCACTTTCCAACACTGGTCGCCCCCTCGTCGTCACCGATTGCGATGAAGTGCTGCTGCACATGGTCCGCCATTTCCGCGACTGGCTGGATGCCGAGCATGATATCGAGTTCCAGCTGGAAGGCGATCCCTTCGTCCAGTCCATGCGCCGGCGCGGCAGCGAGCAGGGGATGGAGGAGAAGGAGGTCTGGGCATTGCTGGGCGGGTTCTTCGACACGCAAATGGATCGGCAGGAGCCAATCGAAGGCTCGATAAACGCGATCCAGGAATTGCAGCGCGAGGCCGACGTGGTGGTGCTCACCAACCTCGTCGACGAGCGCAACGAGGCGCGCCGCCGCCAGCTGGAGTCCCTCGGCATCACAGCGCCGGTCTACACCAACCAGGGGCCGAAAGGCGGGGCACTGTCGCGCATCGTGGAAGAGCACGGATCGCAGCGGATCGTCTTCGTGGACGATATCGCCAAGCACCACGAATCGGCGATGGAGACGATCCCCCACGTCCATCGCCTGCATTTCGTGGGCGAACCGGCCATTGCCCCGCATGTGCCCTGCGCGCACAAGGCCGGCCACGCCCACGCGCGGATAGACAAGTGGACGGATGCCCTGCCATGGATCATGGAAACCCTGCACGGAGAGAAACAATGAGCATCGAGGCGCGCCTTCAGGAACTCGGTATCGAACTGCCGGAAGTCTCTCCTCCGCTGGCCAGCTACGTGCCGGTGCTGGTGCAGGGCGATCTCGCTTTCGTGTCGGGGCAGCTCCCTTTCATCGATGGCGAGGTGGTGACCGGCACGCTGGGCAAGGACGTCGATCTCGACAAGGCAATTGCCGCCGCGCGGGCCTGCGGCCTGATGATCCTGGCGCAGCTTCGCCACGAGATCGGCTCGCTCGACCGGGTGGAGCGGATCGTCAAGCTGGGCGGCTTCGTCGCCTGCACGCCCGATTTCACGGACCAGCACAAGGTGGTGAACGGCGCGTCCGACCTGATGGCCGAGGTTTTCGACGACAAGGGCCGCCACGCCCGCGCCGCCGTGGGCGTACCCAGCCTGCCGGTGGGTGCGGCGGTGGAAGTGGACGCGGTGATCGCCATTGGGCCACGCTGACCTCGAACGGCCTGACAAACTCGCCGCGCTGCATTCGGGCGCCTACGCCCATCGCGGGCTGCACGATACCGGTGTGCCGGAAAACTCGCTGGCGGCATTCAGGGCGGCCATCGCGGCGGGCCTCGGCATCGAGTGCGATATCCGCAAGAGCAGCGACGGGCGGGCGATCGTGTTCCACGATGCGGACCTTGCGCGGCTGACGGGGCGGGAAGGGGCCATGGGCGCTCTTCCCGTCGGCGAGCTTACCGCCACAACGCTGACCGGCAGCGAGGAAACCATCCCCACGCTGCGCGACGTGCTGGAGCTCGTCGACGGGAAAGTGCCGCTGCTGCTGGAACTCAAGAGCGACGACCGCCGCCCCGTCGCTGCCTTGTGCCGCGCCGTGCGCCGCGATCTCGACGGGTACACGGGCGCGGTAGGCGTGATGAGCTTCGACCCGCGCATCCCGCGCTGGTTCGCCGGCAAGGAGCCGGAAGTGCTGCGCGGGCTGGTGGTGACAGAGCAAAATGCGCGCACGTTGATCGACAGCATCAAGCGCCGCCTGTCGGTGTCCCATGCGAAGCCCGATTTCCTCGCCCTCGACATTCGCGACCTGCCCAGCGGCCTCGCAAAGACGCAAGTGCGCAAGGGCCGGGCGCTGTTCACATGGACCGTGCGCAACGCTGCGCAGGTGGAAACCGCCTTGCAGGCAGGGGCGGTGCCCATAGCCGAAGGTCCGGGGGTGGCAGCATGGGAGGCGGGTGCCTAGATTAAGGCCGATGGCCGAATCCTCCCTCACCGCCAGAGTAGCCCCGGCAGTCGGCGACATTCCCGCCGCCCAGTGGGATGCGTTGGCGGGCAAGGACAACCCCTTCACCAGCCATGCCTTCCTCTCCCTGCTGGAGGAATCGGGCAGCGTCGGTCCCGGCACGGGCTGGCAGGCCGCCCCGCTGCTGCTGGAGGATGCCTCGGGCAAGCTGGTGGGCGCACTTCCCAGCTACCTGAAGGGCCACAGCCAGGGCGAATACGTGTTCGACTACGCCTGGGCCGATGCCTGGCACCGCGCGGGCGGGGAATACTATCCCAAGCTTCAGGTGAGCGTGCCGTTCACGCCCGCCACGGGGCCGCGCCTGCTGCTGGCGGACGATAGCTACGCCCCGCTGCTGCTGGGCGCGGCGGAGCAACTGGTGCAGCAGAACGGCTGGTCGAGCGCGCACGCGACGTTCATCGAGCCTGCCCAGCAACAATTGTTCGAGGATGCCGGCTGGCTGCGGCGCGAGGATATCCAGTTCCACTGGTACAACCGCGATTACGAGAGCTTCGAGGCGTTCCTCGCCGATCTCACCAGCCGCAAGCGCAAGGACCTGCGCAAGGAACGCCGCGCCGCGAACGAGGGGCTGGAGGTAAAGGCGCTGACGGGCGACGACATCCGACCCGAGCACTGGGACGCTTTCTGGCTGTTCTATCAGGATACCGGCGCGCGCAAATGGGGCACGCCCTACCTGACGCGCGCGGCGTTCGACCTGATGGGAGAGCGCATGGCGGACCGCGTGCTGCTGGTGCTGGCCTACGAAGACGGCAGGCCCATTGCGGGTGCGCTCAATTTCATTGGCGGGCAGGCGCTCTATGGCCGGTACTGGGGCTGCCTGTCGGACAGGCGCTTCCTGCATTTCGAGCTGTGCTACTACCGCGCCATCGACGCGGCGATAGAACTGGGGCTGGACCGCGTGGAAGCGGGCGCGCAGGGCGGGCACAAACTGGCCCGCGGGTATGAACCGGTGGCGACGGTGTCGATGCACTACCTCGCCGATCCGGGGTTTCGCGACGCGGTGGAGGATTTCCTCTCCCGCGAGCGGATGGGCGTGGGCATGGACCAGCTTCACCTGGCCCAGCGTACGCCGTTCAAGAAAGGTTAGGCAGCGTCAGCCTCGCCCCGCAGCCACTCGCGCGCACGGCGCTGGGCTTCGGCGATCTCGCGGGCGGTCATCTCGTCCGACACGTCGGCGCGGCACCAGCAGGCAGCTTCGTGCCCCTGCGCCGCGGCAAGGTTGAACCACTTGTGCGCCTCGACCAGATCGCAATCCACGCCGTGGCTGCCGGTGGAATAGGCCACGCCCAGGTCGTAGTAGGCATTCGTATCGCCTTCCGCCGCGGCGGCAAGGCAGCGCGCCACCAGCATGTCGGCTCCCGACACGTCGGCCGGTTCGATCTTTGCAAAAGTCTCGATCTTGGCAAGTTCCATGATCGTTCGTCCCCATGTTGCTGTGCCGGACCAATGTGTGCCCGGACAGGGCGATGTTTTGATGAACGTGGTCAAGAAATGGTTAACACGGCGGCAGAATTGTTGATTCTGCCCTTGGCGGTGGGCTTCTCGAGATTGCCGCTTGTGCCGACTTTGCGTGAGCCCTATAGGCGCGCCGGACGACGGCTTCAGCAGCCGGGGGGATAGATCCCGCTTCAAAGACGGGACGGTCGCCGGGTGCAGCAGGGGAAGCTTTCACCAATCCGTTTTTCGGAGTGACTGAATGGCCACCGCCACCCATGACGATATCGACATCCTAGCCAAGGCGAAGCGCGCCCTGCCCGCTGATTACTCGCCCAGCGAAGATGAAGAGTACATGTCGGAAAAGCAGCTGAACTACTTTCGCGTCCTCTTGTTGGAGTGGAAGCGCAGCATCGTGCAGGCATCGGAGGGAACCCTGCAAAGCCTGCAGGACGGCCCCATCCGCGAACCCGACCTCAACGACCGCGCGTCCAGCGAAACCGACTGGGGCATCGAACTGCGCACGCGCGACCGGCAGCGCAAGCTGATTTCCAAGATCGATGCCGCGCTGCGCCGCATCGACGAGGGCGAATACGGCTGGTGCGACAAGACGGGTGAGCCCATCGGCATCAACCGCCTGATCGCGCGTCCCATCGCCACAATGACAGTGGAAGCGCAGCAGGCGCACGAGCGGCGCGAGAAGGTTTCCCGCGACAACTGAGACCCTGACTGTCCCGCATGACTGTCCCGGATCGGGGCAGGCGGAACCTTGGTTGCAGGTCTTTACAACTCGTTAGGCAATTGCGCTGCATCCCGTGCGCGTCATCCGCTCGAGGGGCCGATGATCGTGTCGCAACGGTAACGAAGAGCAACCAGCCATGAGCAATATCGATACCCGCCAGGTCGATCGCGACAGCCTGTTCCTGCTCGCGCAACTGCGCGTCGACGGGCGCGACGAGATGTACCGTGTTAAGGTGCGCAACCTGTCGGCGGGCGGCATGATGGCGGAAGGCGACGTGAAAGTGATGCGCGGCGCGCTCGTGGAAGTGGAACTGCGCAACATCGGCTGGGTCGATGGCACTGTCGCCTGGAAGCAGGACAACCGCTTCGGCATCGCTTTCGTGGACGAGATCGACCCCAGGCGCGCCCGCGCGTCGGTCAGCGGCTCTACCGTCAATCACGGGGCCGGCCCGAAACAGGTGTTCGGCACCGACGGCAAGCGCGTGCTCAAGCTCTAGGCCTGTTACCAAGCCCGGTTGAAGAGGCCCGCGACCGGGCCTATCGCAGCGGGCATGGTCGCCCGGCGATTCCTCCCTCTTGCAGCACTTTGCGCCGCCCTTGCCGCCTGCGGTTCGGCGGACGATGGCGCCGTGGACGTGGCGCTGATCGGTTCACCGGAAAGCGTGCTGACCACCAGCCTGCGCCTTTCCGCTTCCGCCCAGCACGTGCGGGCCGCCACGCAGTCGGGCCTCGTCGCCCTCAACCCGCAGGGCGAGACCGTGCCCGCGCTGGCGGAACGCTGGATCGTGACCGACGACGGGCGCAGCTTCATCTTCCGCCTCCGCGAGGGCACCTGGCCCGATGGCTCCGAACTCACCGCCGCCAGCGCGCGCGATGCGTTGGAGGATGCGATCGAGGGGCTTGAGGGGACGTCCCTCGCGCAGGACCTCGCCCCTGTGGAGGAAGTGCGCGCCATGGCCGGGCGGGTGATCGAACTGCGGCTCTCCACGCCCGAGCCATACCTGTTGCAGATCCTCGCCCAGCCGGAGCTGGCGCTGCGCCAGCCGGGCGGGGAAACCGGTCCCATGACGATGCAGCGCGAAGGCGATACCATCACGCTGAATTTCAAGCCGCCACTGGAACGCGGCCTGCCCGACGACGAGGAATGGCAGGAAAGTGTGCGCGAAATCCGCCTGCATCCCCTCCCGGCGGAAGAGGCCATCACCATGTTCGACAGCGGCGAGGCGGAAACCGTGATCGGCGGCACGCTGGGCAACTTTCCGCTTGTGGAAACGGGCCCGCTGTCATCGGGCACCCTGCGGCTGGACACCACCTACGGCCTGTTCGGCCTGCAGGTGCGCGCCGATGGCGGCCTTTTGTCCAACACCGGGGTGCGCGAGGGGCTGGCGATGGCGATTGATCGCCCGGCGCTGATGGCGCGCTACAACATCAGCGGCTGGGTGCCCACCACGCGGCCCGTTTCCCCCGGCCTGCCGGGCGATCCGGGCTTGGTGAACGAACGCTGGGTGGACCAGCCCATCGAGGAGCGGCGCGAGGAAGCCGCCGCGCGCATTTCCGCCTGGCGCGCCCAGTTCGACGAGGGCGACCTGTCGCAGCCTGCCACGATCAGCCTCGCCATCGGCGATGCTCCCGGCTGGGAGCTGCTCTACCGCGACCTTGCGGCCCAGCTTGCCACCGTGGGCCTGCGGCTGGAGCGGGCGGATGACGCGCGCGATGCGGACCTTGTCCTGGTGGACCGCGTGGCCCGCTATCCCGCGCCGCGCTGGTTCCTCAACCAGTTCCACTGCAGCCTTGGCCGCGGCCTGTGCGACGAGAACGTGGACACCCTGGTGGAGATCGCGCTGGCCGAGCCCGATCCCGTCGCCCGCGCTCGCACACTGGCGCAGGCGGAGGCGGAACTGACGCTGGCCAATGTCTATATCCCCATCGGCGCGCCGCTGCGCTGGTCGCTGGTACGCGGCAGCGTGGATGCCTTCCTGCCCAACCCTTACGCCTTCCATCCCTTGCCGGAGATGGCGCAAATCCCCAGATAAAGGCCAAGGAGATGCCTCTTCATGGCCGACAAGCCGGAAACGAACCTGACTGTCCTGCAGCCCGAGACCGAGGGCGAGCGCGGGCGTGCGCGCCGCATGAACACCATGCAGGACTTGCCCATCGGCAACGATCCCGCCTCTATCCGCCGCCGGATAGAGGCGATGGAAATGGTGCTGGAGCGCAGCTTCGTGATCCCCGGCATCAATCGTCCCGTCGGCCTCGACGCGATCATCGGCCTGGTTCCGGTGGTGGGCGATATCATCGCCATGGGGCTGGGCGCGTGGATCGTGTGGGAAGCGCGCAACCTCGGCCTGCCCAAGTGGAAGCTGTGGCGCATGGCCGGCAACGTGGCGTTCGACAGCGCGGTCGGCGCGGTGCCGGTGGCGGGCGACCTGTTCGACTTCATGTTCCGCTCCAACACGCGCAACCTCAGAATCGTGAAGAAGCACCTCGACAAGCATCACCCCGCGTCGAAGGTGATCGACCAGTAGTTTCTTTCGTGACCGCTTTGGCGTAGGCGAGGGCATGGCCAAGAGCGACGTCACTTACTCATCCTACCTCGATCTCGAGCGTATCCTGTCGGCGCAGCATCCTGCGTCCGAGGCGCACGACGAGTTCCTGTTCATCATCGTCCACCAGGCCAGCGAGCTGTGGCTGAAGCTGTGCCTGCACGAGCTGGAGGCCGCCCGCGAACTGGTGATCGCGGACAATCTCGGCCCTGCCTTCAAGATGCTGGCGCGCGTGGCACAGGCACAGCGGCAGCTGATCTCCAGCTGGGACGTGCTTTCCACCATGACACCGCACGACTATTCGCTCGTGCGCCCGCACCTCGGCAATTCCAGCGGCTTCCAGTCGGCACAGTACCGGCTGATGGAATTCATCCTCGGCGGCCGCAATCCCGACATGGTGACGATGCACGAGGCGACACCCGAAGTGGCGGACAAGCTGAAGGCCGAACTGGCACGGCCCAGCCTCTATGGCGAGGTGCTGCGCCTGCTCCAGCGGCGCGGGTTCGACCTGCCGGACGATATCTTCGACCGCGACCTGAAAGCTCCGCACGAACCGCTGGACGTAGTGACCGAGACATGGGCCAAGGTCTACCGCGACCCGCAGCAATACTGGGACCTCTACGAACTGGCGGAAAAGCTGGTGGACCTCGAATACCACTTCCAGCGCTGGCGTTTCGGCCACCTAAAGACGGTGGAGCGGGTGATCGGCTTCAAGCGCGGCACCGGCGGCACGGCGGGGGTGCCCTACCTCGAAAGCGTGCTGAAGCTGGGCTTTTTCCCTGAACTGCTGGCCGTGAGGACGCAGATTTGACCCGCTGGCAGGAAGAAGCCGCGCGCCTCGATGCCGCTGATCCGCTGGCCGATTTCCGCGCGCATTTCCTGATCGACGACGATCTTGCTTACCTCGACGGCAATTCGCTGGGCGCCTTGCCGAAAGCGACGCCCGATCGGGTGGCCGAAGTGGTGCGCGCAGAATGGGGCGAGGGGCTGATTTCCAGCTGGAACGCGGCGGGCTGGATAGACCTGCCGCAACGCATCGGGGCGAAGATCGCGCCGCTGGTGGGCGCGCAGCCGCACGAGGTGGTCGTGGCGGATTCGGTTTCGGTGAATCTGTTCAAGCTCATCAGCGCGGCGCTGGCCATGCGACCGGGCCGCAAGGTGGTGCTGAGCGAGCCCGGCAACTTCCCCACCGATCTCTACATGATCGAGGGGCTGGAGAAGCAGGGCCTTGCCGAGCGGCGGCTGGCGGAGCGGGACCGCATCGAAAGCGCGCTGGGTGGCGACGTTGCACTGCTGCTACTCACACATGTGCATTACAAGACCGGCGAAATGTTCGACATGGCGCGCCTGACGAAGGCGGCGCACGATGCGGGCGCGCTGGTGCTGTGGGACCTGTCGCACTCGGTCGGCGCGGTGCCGGTGGACCTGGATGGCGCGGGCGCGGATTTCGCTGTCGGCTGCGGCTACAAGTACCTGAACGGCGGCCCCGGTGCCCCGGCCTTCGCCTTCGTGGCGGAGCGGCATCAGGCAGATTTGCAGCAACCCCTGAGTGGCTGGATGGGCCATGCGAAGCCGTTCGAGTTTTCCGACGATTACGAACCCGCGCCGGGCGTCGACCAGCTGCTGTGCGGCACCCCGCCCATCGTCTCGATGAGCGCGCTGGAAGTGGGCGTCGACCTGATGGCAGGCATCGGGATTGCGGCACTGGTGGCAAAATCGCGCAAGCTTTCCGAATTCACCCGCGCAGCCATGGCGGACATGGTGCCGGAACTGCCGTGCATTTCGCCGGATGATCCGGAAGTGCGCGGCAGCCAGCTCTCCTTTCGTGCGCGAAACGCCTACGAATTGTGCCAGGCCCTGATCGCGCGCCGGGTGGTGGGCGATTTCCGCGCGCCCGATGTGCTGCGCTTGGGGCTAGCGCCTGCCTACGTCCGCTTTGCCGATTGCTGGCGCGCGGTGCAGACCCTGCGCGATATTCTCGATAGCGGGGAATGGCGGAAGGCCGAATTCGCCGAGCGTTCGGCAGTTACCTGACGGGTCAGATATCGAAGCCCGGTTGCGGCGTGACCTCGGCAAGGTCGATACGGATGATGGCGGTGCTCTCGGGATTGAACTCGCGCGTCAGGAACGTGCCCAGCACCGCGGCGCTCGCCAACATCACCAGCAGCATCAGCGCGCACCATGCCCGCCCGGCCATGCCGAGTCCTTCGCGCTCTTCCGGTCCGATGGAGTCCCGATCACCCATGGAGGCAGCCTAGGAATTGCGGGTTTAGGAGCCGTTAAAACGGATCGGCACCTTTCCTACGCTGGCAAGTTCGCGCCACGTGGCGGGAATGATCGCCAAGGCCCGAACACGACCCGCAAACGAAAGGTTACAGGTCCAGCCCCGGATGCGCCTGCAAACCGTTGTCTTTTCTTGTGTAATTGCCCGGCCGAAGTTTTCGAAAACGCCCCTGTCGGCGTTCCACGTTACCCTCTCACTCTTCCAGCTCGATGTCCCAGTACAGCCAGTCCCGCCAGGTTTCGTGGAGGTAATTGGGGGGAAAGGCCTTGCCGTGCTGCTGCAATTGCCAGCTCGTGGGGCGGATGGGCTTCACGTAAAGCTGCATCCCAGCCTCTTTCGGCGTGCGCCCGCCCTTCTTCATGTTGCACGGCGCGCAGGCGGTTGCGATGTTCTCCCACGTCGTCTTGCCGCCCTGTCGGCGCGGGATCACGTGATCGTAGGTCAGGTGCTGCTGGCTGCCGCAGTACTGGCAGGTGAACTTGTCGCGCAGGAACAGGTTGAAGCGGGTGAAGGCCGGAAACTCGCTGGTCTTCACGTATTGCCGCAGGGCGATGACGCTGGGCACCTTCATGTCCAGCGATTGCGAATGCACCGCCCGGTCGTAGCTGGCAACGATATCGACGCGCTCGAGGAACACTGCCTTGATCGCGGTCTGCCAGGGCCAGAGGCTGAGGGGGTAGTAGGAGAGCGGAGTGTAATCCGCATTGAGCACGAGCGCCGGGCAGCTCTCCAGCGTCCGGGTCGGGTCTTCTGCCGCGCTCCGGAATCTCGCGGCCCGTTCGATCAGTTCGGCTTTGAACACGCCTGTGTCCTCCCTGATACGCCTAGAAATGCACTTGCACGCGGATGCGTCAACCCTGTTACAGACAGGCTATCCACAGTGATATTCACAAGGCGCTGCCTAATGTCCTATGCGGATCGCGCATGATCGTTACCCGTTTCGCCCCCAGTCCCAATGGCCCGCTGCACCTCGGGCACGCCTATTCCGCCGTGGTGGCGCACGATCTGGCGCGGGAGCGGGGCGGACGGTTCCTGCTCAGGATCGAGGATATCGACGGGGCCCGGTCCCGTCCCGAGCTGACGGACGACTTTCGCCGGGATCTCGAATGGCTGGGGCTGGAATGGGACGAGGTGCCCGCGCAGTCTACCCGGCTGGACAGCTACGAAGCGGCGGCGCGGCGCCTGATGGACGATGGCCTCCTGTACCGCTGCACCTGCACGCGGGCGGAGATCCAGGCACTGGAACCGCGCATGGGGCCGGAAGGGCTGGTCTATCCCGGCACCTGCAAGGGCCGGCACCTCGACCTTGCGCGTCCCAGCGCCCTGCGGCTGGATATGGACGCCGCCATGGCCCGCGCCGGCGAGATTTTCTGGAAGGACGAGACCGCAGGCCGCATCGCCGCCGATCCGCGTGAACTGGGAGACGTCGTTCTGGTGCGGAAGGATGCGCCCGCCAGCTACCACCTTGCGGCGACGCTCGACGATGCGGCAGACGGCGTCACGCTGGTCACGCGCGGGGCGGACCTGTTCTTCGCCAGCCACATCCATCGCCTGTTGCAGGAACTTCTGTGCCTTCCGGTGCCCACCTGGCACCACCATGCGCTGCTGCTGGAGGAGGACGGGAAGAAGCTGGCGAAAAGCCGCCGGTCGGGCGAGCGCGGACTGGGCCTGAAAGAGATGCGCGAAGCGGGAGAAGACGGCAGCGCGCTTGCCCAAAACCTGCGCATGGGCCAAATGCCGTGTGGCATTGCCCTGTCACGCTTCCCACATGGTGAAACATGAATACATTCCTCATCATCCTTCTCGCCATCTTCGCCATTCTGGCGGTCATCTCGCTGGTGCGCGGCATCGTCGCCTTCCTGCAGACCACCAAGCTGGACCTTGAAAGCGGCGGAGAAAACTCCAAGGAATTGATGGAGCGCCAGAACAAGGCCATGTTCGCGCGCATCAAGTACCAGGCGCTGGCGATCGTCGTCGTCGCGGTGCTGCTGATGGTGAACAGCTGAACGCCTGCGGTTGACCGGAGGCGCGGCAGATCGGCGTGGACTGGGGGGCATGATGGTGAAGTTGAACAAGATCTACACCCGCACGGGTGACGACGGGACAACTGGCCTTGTTGATGGCTCTCGCCTGCCCAAGCATTCGCCGCGGATGCAGGCGGTGGGCGAAGTGGACGAGGCGAACGCCGCGCTCGGTCTCGCCGTGGTCGTCGCCGACGGTTACATAAAATCCGACCTCGTGCGCTTCCAGAACGCCCTGTTCGATCTCGGCGCAGATCTGGCGACGCCGCTTGGCGAAGTTGGCGGTGAGGACTTCGAGCCTTCGGAAATGGTCCTGCGTATCGTCGCCTCGCAGGTCGATCACGTGGAAAACCGTATCGACGGCCTCAACTCGGGTCTTCCGCCACTGACCAGCTTCGTGCTTCCCGGCGGCAGCGAACTCGCCGCGCGGCTGCACCTGGCGCGCACCGTGGCCCGCCGCGCAGAGCGTGCGATGACGGCGCTGGCCGAGATGGAGCCGGTGAACCCCGCTGCGCTCGCCTTCATCAACCGGCTGTCGGATTACCTGTTCGTCGCCGCCAGGATCGCGAACCACAGCGGCAGGGGCGATGTCCACTGGGTGCCCGGCGCAAATCGCTAGCCAGCGGTTCGGAACCTGCCCCCTTTGCCGCCCGTTATCATGGCAAAGGAGATTTCCATGACCGAGAAGAATTCCGAATCGAAAGAAGAACGCATGGCCGACCTCGCGCCGGAGATGCATAACGACGAGCAGGACGACCATCGCATGCAAGCACAGGAAGTGTCCGAGGAAGCCCGTCGCACCACGGTGACGACGCGGATGCCGACCGAAAGCGAACGCGATCCGAACGGCACCGGCATTTTCGGCAACCCGACGCAGGACACGGTCGATCGGATGCGCGACATGGAAAGCAGCGGCCGCATCGACATGAACGCCTTTGCAGGCGAGGCCAATCACGATGACAACGTCGACAAGTTCGGCAAGGACGCAAAGCCCGATGGCCTGCGCGGTGACGGCACCTGATCGCCTAGCCGATGCCGGAGGCGGTAGCCTCGTCGAGCACCCAGAGGGCAACGATCAGCAGCCCCGCACCAAAGCTGATGGCGTAAGCGATCAGCTTGATGTGCGGCAGTTTCGGAGTGTCGACGCTGTGTGACGACAATCTCTCAAGCGCACGGGTGGCGCGCCGTTCGGCGCCGATTGCAAAGACGATGGACAGCGCGATGAACCCCGTGGCGATTGCTCGTGCCAGCCACGGTGGTTCGAACTCGCCGAACAAGGCATTGAAACCGATCCCTATGGCGATCGCTGCAAACGAAGTGCGCATCCAGCCGGCAAAGGTCCGCTCCAGCGCCATGATCGTGCGATCTTCGGCCCAGTCGGTGCGGTTCTCGGCCCACTCCGTGCTGGGATCATCCTTATCTTGCGGATCGTCTTGCGCCATTAACGAAGTCTAGGACTCAAATTCTGGCTTGCCAATGCCTTAGCTGTCCCCGGCCTCCCGCTTCAGCTGGTACAGCAGGTCCAGCGCATCGCGTGGCGAGAGGGCGTCGACGTCCGTCTCTCGCAGTTTTTCCCGCAAGGTGTCGCACTGCTCCTCTTCGGCAGCGATGCTGGCGGTGAACAGCGGCAGGTCGCCGAGACCTGCCGCCAAACCGCCCGTTTCGGCGCGTCCCCTCTCCAGCTTGTCGAGCACGCTGCGGGCGCGTTTCACCACGGGCGCAGGCACGCCCGCCAGCTTGGCGACGGCAAGACCATAGGACCGGTCTGCCGCGCCTTCCGCCAGTTCGTGGAGGAGCACCAGATCGCCTTTCCATTCCTTGGCGCGGACGTGATGCAGCGAGAGTGCTTCGCACGTTTCGGCCAATCGCGCCATTTCGTGATAGTGAGTCGCGAACAGGCAGCGGCTGCGGTTGGTTTCGTGGATTGCCTCGGCCACGGCCCAGGCCAGCGCCAGCCCGTCGTAAGTACTCGTGCCGCGACCGACCTCGTCGAGAATCACGAAGCTGCGCTCTGTCGCCTGGCTGAGGATCGCGGCGGTCTCGACCATTTCGACCATGAAAGTCGAGCGTCCGCGGGCGAGATTGTCCGACGCGCCGACGCGGCTGAAAAGCTGGTCGACAAGGCCGATGCGAGCGGCCCGTGCGGGGACGAAGCCGCCAGCCTGCGCGATCAGAACGATCAGCGCATTCTGGCGCAGGAAAGTGGACTTGCCGCCCATGTTCGGCCCGCCCACCAGCCACAGCCTGTCGTCTTCAGCCAGGGCACAGTCGTTGGCCACGAACCGTTCGCCATTGGCGGCCAGCGCCGCTTCCACCACCGGATGGCGGCCCGCTTCGATTGCCAGCATCGGCTCGTCCGAGATGGCGGGACGACACCATTCGCCATCGCTCGCCCGTTCGGCCTGCCCTGCCGCCACGTCCAGCCGCGCCAGCGCCGCTGCGGTTGCGGCAATCGCCTCGCGCCGGTCGGCGACGCCTTCAGTCAGTTCCTCGAAATGCGCTTCCTCGGCTGCAAGCGCGCGGCCACCGGCTTCGGCGATCCGGTTGGCTTCCTCGTGCAGGGTGAGAGAGTTGAAGCGCACGGCATTGGCCATCGTCTGGCGATGTGTAAATCCGCTTTCGGGCGACATCAGCTTGTCGGCGTGCTTGCTCGGCACTTCGATGAAATAGCCGAGCACGCCGTTGTGCCTGATCTTGAGCGACGGTGTGCCGGTCTCTTCCCGGTAACGCGCTTCCATCGCCGCAATTGCGCGCCGGGCATTGCCTGACACCTCGCGCAGGTCGTCGAGCGCAGCGTCGTAGCCTTCGGCGATATAGCCGCCCGATTGTCGCTCCGTCGGCGGGGAAGGGACCAGTGCACGGGATAGCAGGTCGGTCAGTTCACCGTGGCCCCTGAAGTGCGGCAGCAGAGCATCGAGCAGGGGCGGGCGGTCTGCCTTGGCCTCCAGCAGGTCATGAATGCGCCGCGCTTCGGAGAGCCCGTCGCGGATCTGGCCAAGGTCGCGCGGTGATCCGCGTCCCGCCACCAGACGACCAAGCGCACGGCCGATGTCGGGCAGGCTGCGCAGCATGGCGCGCAGGTCCGATCGCAGCAGTGGATCGCGCAGGATGTAGTCGACCAGCGCCAGCCGTGCCTCGATTGCGTGCCGGTCGGCCAGCGGGGCGGAAAGGTCCTCGGCCAGTTGCCGCGCGCCAGCCCCTGTCACGCAGCGATCGATCGCGGCGATAAGGCTGCCGCTGCGCCCGCCCTGCTGGCTGGCGAGGATTTCCAGCGAGGCGCGCGTAGCCTCGTCCATGGCCATATGCTCTCCACTCGCCCGCGCCGTGGGAGGCAGCAGGAGCGGCAGGGTTCCGCGCCCTGCGTGTTCGAGGTAGGCCACCATCCCGCCCGCTGCCGCCAGCATGGCGCGGCTGAACTGGCCGAACCCGTCCAGAGTGGCGACACCGTGCACTTTCTTCAGCCGCGCCTCGCCAGTATCGCTGGAGAAATCACCGCGCGGGCGCATCACGGCATCGAACGGGGCATCGTCCCATTCCTCCGGGGCGACCACCTCGCTCGCGCCGATGCGCGCCAGCACGGCGGGCAGGCGTTCGGGCGCGCATTCCTCCAGCGTCATCGAACCGGTCGAAATGTCGCACGCCGCGACGCCGCAAGTGCCGCGCACATCGCACACGGCGGCCAGCATGTTCGCGCGGCGAGGTTCCAGCAGCGCTTCCTCGGTCAGCGTGCCGGCCGTGACGAAGCGCACGATGTCGCGCTTCACCAGCGCTTTCGACACGGGCGATCCTTCGCGCCTGGCGCGCTCCTTGGCCTCGTCCGGGGTTTCCACTTGCTCGGCAATGGCCACGCGGCATCCGGCGCGGATCAGCCTGGCGAGGTAGTTCTCCGCTGAATGCACGGGCACGCCGCACATCGGCACGGGATCGCCGCCGTGTTCCCCGCGCGTGGTCAGCGCGATATCGAGCACGCCCGCCGCCGTTTTCGCATCGTCGAAGAACAACTCGAAGAAGTCGCCCATTCGGTAGAACAGCAGGCAGTCTCCGGCCTCGGCCTTGAGGTCGAAATACTGCTGCATCATCGGGGTTGCTGCGTTGGCCATGGAGCGGCGGGGTTACAGCCACGCGCGCCGATTCGGGAAGAGCGGACGTGCCGCTTTCCCCTATCGCGGCGGGCGATCGGCCTCTATGGCGGGGGCCAATAGGGAGAAATCGCTTGGCCGACGAAACGAATACCAGCTTCACCGCCCGAGAGGCGCTGTTCTACCACGAGACGATCCGCCCCGGTAAGATCGAGATCATCGCCTCCAAGCCGATGACGACGCAGCGCGACCTGAGCCTGGCCTACTCGCCCGGCGTCGCCGTGCCGGTAGAGGAGATCGCGCGCGATCCGGCTCTTGCCGCGCGCTACACCGCCCGCTCCAACCTCGTCGCCGTCATCTCCAACGGCACCGCCATCCTTGGCCTCGGCAACCTCGGCGCGCTGGCATCGAAGCCGGTGATGGAAGGCAAGGCCGTGCTGTTCAAGCGCTTCGCCGATGTCGATTCCATCGATATCGAGCTTGATACCGAAGACCCCGATGCCTTTATCGAGGCAGTCGCGCTGATGGAGCCGAGCTTCGGCGGCATCAACCTCGAAGACATCAAGGCGCCCGAATGCTTCATCATCGAGCAGGCCCTGCGTGAACGCATGAACATCCCGATCATGCACGACGACCAGCACGGCACCGCGATCATCGCCGCGGCCGGCCTGATCAACGCCTGCCACCTGACGGGACGCGACCTGAAGGACGTGAAAATGGTGGTGAACGGCGCGGGCGCATCGGCGCTCGCCTGCACCGCGCTGATCAAGTCCGTCGGTGTGCCGCACGAAAACGTGATCGTGTGCGACCGTTCCGGCCCGATCTATCCCGGTCGTGCCGACGTCGACCAGTGGAAGAGCGCCCATGCCGTTCCCACCGAGGCGCGCAGCCTGGAAGAGGCGCTGGAGGGCGCGGACATCTTCCTCGGCCTGTCTGCCGCAGGTGCGCTGAAGCCGGAATGGGTGGAGAAGATGGCCGACAGTCCGATCATCTTCGCAATGGCAAACCCCGTTCCCGAGATCATGCCGGACGAGGCCAAGAAGGTCCGGCCCGACGCGATCATCGCGACCGGGCGCAGCGATTTTCCCAACCAGGTCAACAACGTGCTGGGCTTCCCTTTCATCTTCCGCGGCGCGCTGGACGTGCGCGCAACCGCGATCAACGAGGAAATGAAGGTCGCCGCCGCCCGCGCCATCGCGGAGCTGGCGCGTGAGCGCGTGCCCGAGGAAGTGACCGCCGCCTATGGCATGAACCACCAGTTCGGCCGCGAGTACATCATTCCCGCCCCGTTCGATCCGCGCCTGATGGAACGGGTGTCCTGCGCGGTTGCCAAGGCCGCGATGGATTCGGGCGTTGCGCAAGATACGATCGAGGACTTCGACGAATATACCCTGCGCCTGCGCAGCCGCCTGAACCCCACCACGGCAGCGCTCACCCGCGTGTACGAAGATGCCAAGGCCAATCCCAAGCGGATGGTCTTTGCCGAGGGCGAGGAGGACGTGTCGCTGCGCGCCGCGATCCAGTTCCGCGATTTCGGCTACGGCGCGCCGATCCTGGTGGGCCGCACCGAGCGGGTGCTCGAGAAGCTGCGCGAACTCAAGGTCGACGACCCCGAAAGCTACGAGATCGCCAACTCGGCGAACTACGACGAGATCGAGCCGATGGTGGACTATCTCTACAAGCGGCTTCAGCGGCGCGGCTATACCGAACGGGACGTTCGCCGTATGGTGAACCAGGAGCGCAACGTGTTCGCCGCCCTGCTGGTGGCGCTGGGCAAGGGCGATGGCATGATCACCGGCCTTACTCGGCCTTTCAGCCAGTCCGCGCGCGACGTTGCCAAGGTGCTCGATGCCAAGGAAGGGGCGACGCCTTTCGGCATCCACATGGTGCTGGGCAAGAACCACACGACGTTCCTCGCCGATACCACGATCAACGAACGCCCGACGTCGGAGCAACTGGCGCACATCGCCAAGGAAACCGCCGCCGTCGCCCGCCGCATGGGACACGAGCCGCGCGTGGCCTTCCTGTCATACTCCACTTTCGGCAACCCGTCGGGCCAGTGGCTGGGCAATATCCGCGATGCCGTGGCCATCCTCGATGCCGACGAAAGCGTGAACTTCGAATACGAAGGCGAGATGGCGCCCGATGCCGCACTTAACTCCAAGGTGATGGCGCTCTATCCCTTCAGCCGCCTGTCTGGCCCTGCCAACGTGCTGATCATGCCGGGCCTGCAATCGGCCAACCTCTCGGCAAAGCTGCTGCGCGAGCTTTCCGGCGACGCGGTGATCGGGCCGATGATGATCGGTTCGGAAAAGCCGGTGCAGATTGCTCCGATGACCTCACTGGCGCCGGACGTCCTGACGCTGGCGGTCCTGGCGAGCGCGGGCATCGTGGGCTGACCATCCGGGGCGGTTCGCCAGTCTGCCGGCCCCTCGTTCGGCGTGCCCGTGCCGGCGTGGGGCTGACGGCCTGCGCTTCGGCGGTGGCTTGCCAGTTCAACTGCCGGAACCGCTCGAGGCGCGCCTCGAGTACCGTCGTTCGCGATAAGACAACGTTGCCGACACCGACTTCAGTGACGCGATAAGCGATCAGGTGATCGCGGGCCTCCGCTTCTGGTTCTTGAATATACGTCGGAGCTGCCTCGCACTAGGCGGCCCTGCCTATTTCCGCCGGTAGCGGAAGTACCAGACCTTAGTGGTCATACTATCATAATACATTGATATATAATAATTAAGTGGCATTTTTTGATCCCTGTTTTCTCGGCTAGCAATC
>MDTG01323294.1_pt1 | contig 51520 bp, 40 predicted proteins | sample 811421 | NCBI WGS metagenome assembly MDTG01 (sample SAMN05326645, study PRJNA326480) | marine metagenome | isolation source: seawater | place: Pacific Ocean: South East | collected 2011
ACGAGATCATCTATCTCGACGGCAAGGAGATCAATTCGCGCGCCTATTGCTCGTCCTTCAACTTCAAGGGCCCGGCCCAGCAGGCGAAGGTGGGCAACCTGTCGGGCGGACAGCGCAACCGCGTGCACCTTGCCAAGGTGCTGAAGAAGGGCGCCAACGTGCTTCTCCTTGACGAGCCGACCAACGACCTCGACACCGAGACGCTGGCGGCCCTCGAGGACGCGCTGGAGAACTACGCCGGCTGCGCCGTGGTCATCAGCCATGATCGCATGTTCCTCGACCGTCTCGCGACCCACATGCTCGCCTTCGAGGGCGACAGCCACGTGGAGTGGTTCGAGGGCAACTTCGAGGACTACGAGAAGGACAAGGTGCGTCGTCTCGGCGCCCATGCGGCCGACCCGCGCCGCATCAAGTACAAGCCGCTGACGCGCTGAGCGCGTCGATCCGCGGAAAGCTGGCAAACGGCGGTGCCCATGGCGCCGCCGTTTTGCGTTTCGGCTTCCCTGTTGCGCAGGCTCAGGCGCCGGCGCGCCCGCCCGCCAGATAGGTCCTGAAGCGGGCGTCCAGCCGATCGCCGGCCTCGCGCAGCAGCCGTCCGGCCGGGCGTTCCAGCGTCAGCGTCAGGAAAAGCGCCATGGCGGTCAGCGCCGCGACGATGATCGTGGCGGCACCGGCAAAGCCCGCGAGCGGTGTCAGCAAAAGGAAGCCGGCATAGCCAATGTGCTGGTGCAGCAGGTAGAAGGGGTAGGTCGCACGTCCGGCGACCGCGCACAGCCGTGTGGGCAGTGCTTTTTCGGGCACGCGGGTCAGCAGGGCGAGCAACAGCAGGCCGCCCAGGGTGAACATGGCGGCGAGCAGGATCGAAAACGGCTCATCGTACAGCGGTGCGAGGCTTTTCGCGAAATTGATGCTGCTTGATACTGCTTGCAGAAGCGCCACCATGGTCACGGGCAGGGCCATGGGCTCGCCGTGCTCCCAGGCTCTCAGTGCTATGCCGAAGGCGAAGACGCCGGAAAACTCCAGCAGTAGCAGTTTGCGCAGCAGGTCACTGTCGAGCCACAGGTTTTCGATGCCCGCGAGCAGCACCCACATGATCGCGATCATGACCCGGTGTCGGTGCCAGAGCCCGACGCTCATCAGGACGAAGACCCAGCCGTAGAAGATGATCTCGACAACGATCGACCAATAGGCGCCGTCGACAAGGGGCTGGCCCAGGAAGGGGGCGAGCATCGTCGCATTGGCCAGCACCTGAGGCAGGGTGACGGTGAAGCCGAAGCCCGGCGTCGCCAGCGTCACGAGGGCGGTGAGTGTCATGCAGGCGAGAAAGACGGGCCACAGCCTAGCGAAGCGGGCGACGGCGAAGGCAATCGGATCGCGTCCTTCTGTCGACATGGTGATGACATAGCCGGAAATCGCGAAAAACACCGAGACGCCGAGGTAACCGTATCGGGCAAGCCCGCCCGGATCACCGACCAGCGCCTCGCCGGCCTCTCCGGTCACCTGCATCCGGAATCCGAAGTGAAACCAGGCGACGGCGGCGACCGCGAGCACACGCAGCAGGTCGAGGCCGGGCCGACGCATCGCCGGCGGTCTTGCCGTGGCGGGGGAGCGTGGCACCTTGCGCTTCGTGCGACGCGGGGCTGCCCGGCCCCAAGCGTAGTCGGCAACCGTGTTCGAAGGCCGGCCGTCCGGCCGGTCCTGTGCGTCCCCTTGCGCCATTGCCGGCTCTCCCCTCGCTGGTTTCGTGGCCCTTGTCCCTGGTTCCAGCTTGCCGCACTCGGGTTAAGGGCGGTGAAACGCGCTTGCCGGCCCAAGCTGCCGCCTGTCCCGGGCGGAGGGCGTGATCCCAGCTTCCCATCAGGAAAAAGACGATTGCACGCCAGGGGTGATAACCCTATCTGATGAATATGATCACGCTCCGCCAGATGCGCTACTTCGATGCGCTTGCCCGCCACCTTCACTTCGGCCATGCGGCGGCCGATGTGAATGTTTCCCAGCCGGCGCTGTCCATGCAGATCCGCGAGCTCGAGGCCATTCTCGGCATCGCGCTCGTCGAGCGGCGCCCCTCTGGTGTCCGCCTGACGAGCGAGGGCCACGAGATCGCCCGGCGTGCCGGCCGGATCCTCGCGGAGGCAAGGGACCTCGTGGACTACGGTCGCCAGGCCGGCGGCGTGCTGTCGGGCGAGCTTCGCCTTGGCATCATCCCCTCCATCGCCCCCTATCTTCTGCCGCGCATCCTGCCGGCACTGACCGGCAGCTATCCGGACGTGGACCTGCAGGTGCGCGAGACGCTCACCCAGTCGCTCATGCAGGAACTGGCGCAGGGGCGTCTCGACGTGATCCTTGCCGCCCTTCCCGTGGCCGGTGCGGACCTCGAAACCCGCCCGCTGTTTCAGGACAGGTTCCTGCTCGCGGTGCAGAACAGTCCGGATCTGGACGAGCGCCAGCGCGTCGATCCGGCTGGCATCGACGGGTCGAGCCTGCTGCTGCTGGAGGAGGGGCACTGCCTGCGCGACCAGACGCTCAACTACTGCGAGGGGTTGCGGCCGCAGGGGCGTTCCGCCTTCGGCGCGACGAGCCTTTCGACGGTCATGCAGATGGTCGCGGCCGGCTACGGGGTGACGCTGCTCCCCGAGCTTTGCGCCTCGGTGGAGGTTCGTGACGAACGGGTGGCGCTGCTGCGCTTCTCCGATCCGCAGCCGCAGCGGTCGGTGGGGCTTGTGTGGCGCAAATCCTCGCCGCGCAAGCGTGACTTCCTGGCGCTTGCCGATTGCATCACCGCGGCCATGGCGGGCGACGTCAGGCCGCCGCTGCCGGACCCCGCCGCCGCCGGCGTCACAAGCGCGGCGTGATCGTGAAATGGCGGGCGGAACGAAGCGCAGCCGCGACATGCGTCTGGCCTTGCGCCGGCTGATTCCGCTCGCGCCGCTTGCCGATGCCGCCCCCATCCTGGAGGCGGCGCTCGCACGCCATCTCAAGCATCTTCCGCCCTCGGTCGCGCTCTGGCTGGCCGTTACCTCCCACGTGCGGCACCGGCATACGGGTTACGAGGCCATGCTGGTCGAAGGCTACGACCGGGATTCCGCCCGGTTTTTCGTCGTGGACGAGATGAACGCGGTGCTCACGCGCTGGGGATCGAAACGGCTGGTCGACGCCGACGAGGAGACGTTCGACGAGGCGGAGCCCGAGGCGGGCCATGCCCTGGAAACTCCGTCCGGCGATCAGCGATAGATCCACTGTTCGGGAAGGTGGGCGATGACCTCTTCGCCAGGGCGGATGACGCCGGGGCGCTCCACGAAGCCCACAAGACCCCGTCTCCGCCGTCCGGCCTTGGGAAACAGGAGGTCGAGTCCCTCGCGGTCGGGCACGTTCCTGCCGATCGCCTCGCCGGCAAGCCGGCAGGGGGCATTGTCGCCGTCGACACGCACCACCGCGCCGCCGGCAAAGACCAGACGCGTGCGCGGGGGCAGCATGGTGAAGCGGGGGATGCCGGCGACCAGCACATTGGCGCCGATCCAGCCGGCCTCGATGGCCGCGAGATCCATGTCGGCGGCGATCGCGGCCAGTTCCTCTTCCGAAACCAGCGAGATCTGACGTTCGTTGCACATCTCCGTCCCGCGCGAGTACCAGGGCTCGCGCGAGCCCGAGCGCCGCGTGCGCCCGGCGTGCAGGTCTCCGGGGATGCCGTCGAAGGTGAGTTTCAGCGCCGCCTGCCAGACGGTCTCGAAGCTCTCCGAGGAGGGGGTGGCAAGCGCCTCGCGCACGGTGCCGCTGACCTTGCGCCGCGCGACGATTTCCATGTCGTCCAGCGTGTCGCGTCCGAAGAGATCGCCTGCCATGTTCCGCCCCATCCGTTTTGCCTCTTGCGACTATCCCGGAGCTTGCCCGCGTCATCAACTCCGTCTTTCTGGCGGGGCGTGGTGGGTTACCGGGCGGTCGAAAGATTTAATGCCGTGGAACGCTCCCTCCCCACGGTCACCCCGGGCAAGGGCGGTATGCCCGCGACCCGGGGCCTGTTGGCACTCTCGGCCGGGGTGGGACGGTCTTGGAGGTCCCGGCAAGGGCACGGCGCCTGGCGCCGTCGTCGGACGGGGCCACGTGGATTGGGCCCCGGATCTTCGTCCCTTCGGGTCTCGTCCGGGGTGACGGTTGAGGAGGGCGGCATGGTCGGAGCGTGGTGGTGCGGAAGTTTGACGGGGGCAGGGGCCGTCGCGCTCCACCTGTCATCCCTGCGAAGGCAGGGATCCAGTATCCCCGAACGGTCATGCAAGGCACCGACGGATCCCCTCGCACCCGGCGGTGGCGACTGGATCCCGGTCTTCGGCTCGGCCGAAACCGGGATGACAGCCAATGGTGAGGCGCTTTCGTGGAAGCGCCCTCTCCACGGTCACCCCGGGCAAGGGTGGCCCGCCCAGGACCCCAGGGCGGACTATTTCTCCGGTCGACGACGGCCTATTCGGCCGCCGCCATCTGGTGCGGGTCGTAGTTCAGGATCGGGGCCAGCCAGCGCTCTGCCGTGGCAAGGTCCCAGCCCTTGCGCGCGGCGTAGTCCTCGACCTGGTCACGCTCGATGCGCCCGACGCCGAAATAATGGCTGTCCGGGTGGGCGAAATAGAGCCCCGAGACCGAGGAGCCGGGCCACATGGCGAAGCTTTCGGTGAGCTCGATGCCGGTGGCTTTCGGTGCGTCGAGCAGATCGAAAAGGGTGCCCTTCTCGGTGTGGTCCGGCTGGGCCGGATAGCCGGGTGCCGGTCGAATGCCCTGATACTTTTCGGCAATCAGGTCCTCGACCGAGAGGTTCTCGTTCGGCGCGTAGCCCCAGAACTCCGTGCGCACCATCTGGTGGAGCTTTTCGGCGAAGGCTTCCGCCAGACGGTCGCAGAGCGCCTGTGCGAGGATCTTGTTGTAGTCGTCGCGGGCCGCCACGTGGCGGGCGATGATTTCCTCCTCGCCGTGACCGGACGTGACCGCGAACCCGCCGATCCAGTCGGCGATGCCGCTGTCCTCGGGCGCGATGAAGTCGGACATGGCCACATTGGCGCGCGTGCCGCTCGCACGTGCCATCTGCTGGCGCAGCGTGTGCAGCACCGTGCGCTCGCTCATGCGGCTCTCGTCATTGAACAGCACGATATCGTCGCCGCGCGCCGCCGCCGGCCAGAAGCCGACCACGCCCTTCGGGCGAAGCTGTCCCTCGCGCACGATCTCGTCCAGCATCCGCCGGGCGTCGTCGTAAAGCGCCTTGGCCGCTGGGCCGTAGCGGTTGTCGGTCAGGACGGCCGGGTAGGTGCCCTTGATCTCCCAGGTGGAGAAGAACGGCGTCCAGTCGATGACGGCGGCCAGCTCCTCCAGCGAGATGTCCTCGATCACCCGGGTGCCCGCGATCCGGGGCTTGACCGGACGGTAGGTCTCGAAGGAGGGGCGGAAGGCATTGGCGCGCGCCTCGGCGATGGGCGTGCGCTTTGCGCCGCCGCGCGAGCGGGCATGCCCCTCGGCGACCTTGGCGTAGTCGGTGCGGATCGCCTCGATGTAGTCGGCGCTGTCGGTCTTGCTGAGCAGCTTGGAGACCACGCCGACCGCGCGGCTGGCGTCGGTCACGTAGACGGCCTGGGAGCGGCGGTAGTTGGGGTGGATCTTCACCGCCGTGTGGATCTGGCTCGTCGTCGCGCCACCGATCAGCAGCGGCAGGTCGAAGCCTTCGCGCTCCATCTCGGCCGCCACGTTGCACATCTCGTCGAGCGACGGCGTGATCAGCCCGGACAGGCCGATGATGTCGACCTTCTCCGCGCGTGCGGTCTCCAGGATCTTGGTCGCCGGCACCATGACGCCGAGGTCGATGACCTCGAAGTTGTTGCACTGGAGCACGACGCCAACGATGTTCTTGCCGATATCGTGCACGTCGCCCTTCACGGTGGCGAGCAGCACCTTGCCGGCGCTGGACATCCCCTCCAGTCCCTGCTCGCGCTTCTCCTGCTCCATGAACGGCATCAGGTAGGCCACCGCCTGCTTCATCACGCGGGCGGACTTCACCACCTGCGGCAGGAACATCTTGCCGGCGCCGAAGAGGTCGCCGACGATGTTCATGCCGTCCATGAGCGGCCCCTCGATGACGTGCAGGGGGCGTTCGGCCTTCGCTCGAGCCTCTTCCACGTCCTGCTCGACATAGTCGGTGATGCCGTTGACCAGCGCATGGGCGAGGCGTTTCTCCACCGGCAGCTCGCGCCAGGAAAGGTCCTGCACCTTCTGCTTGCCGCCCTTGCCCTTGAAGCGGTCGGCCGCCTCGAGCAGGCGGTCGGTGGCATCGGAGCGGCGGTTCAGCACCACATCCTCGGCGAGGTCGCGCAGCTCCGGATCCAGATCGTCATAGACGGCGAGCTGGCCGGCGTTGACGATGCCCATGTCCATGCCGACCTTGATGGCGTGGTACAGGAACACCGAGTGCATGGCCTCGCGCACCGGCTCGTTGCCGCGGAAGGAGAACGACAGGTTGGAGACGCCGCCCGACACATGCGCGTGGGGCAGGTTCTCGCGGATGAAGCGGGTCGCCTCGATGAAGTCCACGCCGTAGTTGTCGTGTTCCTCGATGCCGGTGGCGACCGCGAAGACGTTGGGATCGAAGATGATGTCTTCCGGCGGGAAGCCCACCTCGTTCACCAGGATCTCGTAGGAGCGCTTGCAGATCTCGACCTTGCGCGCCTGCGTGTCGGCCTGGCCGTCCTCGTCGAAGGCCATGACAACCACGGCCGCGCCGTGGCGGCGAACCAGCTTCGCCTGGGCGATGAAGGCGTCGACGCCCTCCTTCATGGAGATGGAGTTCACCACGGCCTTGCCCTGGACGCACTTCAGGCCGGCCTCGATCACCTCCCACTTGGAGCTGTCGACCATCACCGGAACGCGGGCGATGTCCGGCTCGGCGGCCACGAGGTTGAGGAAGGTGACCATGGCCTCCTTCGAATCCAGCAGGCCCTCGTCCATGTTGACGTCGATGATCTGGGCGCCGTTCTCGACCTGGCTGCGCGCGACCTCGAGGGCGGTGGCGTAGTCGCCTTCCTTGATGAGCTTGCGGAAGCGGGCCGAGCCGGTGACGTTGGTGCGCTCACCCACGTTCACGAAGGGGATCTCGGGCGTCAGCACGAAGGGCTCGAGGCCCGACAGGCGCAGGCGGCGCGGCGGATGGGCAAGCTCGCGCGGGGCATGATCCGCGACGGCTTCGGCGATGGCGCGGATGTGCTCGGGCGTGGAGCCGCAGCAGCCGCCGACGACGTTGACGAGCCCGCTTGCGGCGAATTCGCCCACCAGCGCGGCCATGGCCCGGGGGCTCTCGTCGTACTCGCCGAACTCATTGGGCAGGCCGGCATTGGGATAGGCGCAGACCAGCGTGTCGGCGATCCGGGCGAGATCGGCGATATGGGCGCGCATCTCCTTGGCGCCGAGCGCGCAGTTGAGGCCGATGGACCACGGGTTCGAGTGGCGCACGGAATACCAGAACGCCTCGGGCGTCTGGCCGGACAGGGTGCGTCCGGACAGGTCCGTGATGGTGCCGGAGATCATGACCGGCAGCTTGACGCCCTTTTCCTCGAACACCTCGTCGATGGCGAAAAGGGCCGCCTTGGCGTTCAGCGTGTCGAAGATGGTCTCGACCAGGATGAGGTCCGATCCACCGTCGATGAGACCGCGCACGGCCTCCGCGTAGGAATCCTTCAGCGCGTCGAAGGTGATGGCGCGGAAGCCCGGATTGTTCACGTCCGGGGAGATGGAGAGCGTGCGGTTGGTCGGGCCGATGGCGCCGGCGACGAAGCGCGGGCGCGAGGGATCGCGCGCCGTGACAATGTCACACGCCTCGCGGGCGAGCCGCGCGCCTTCCACGTTCAGCTCGTAGGCCAGTTCCTCCATCGCGTAGTCGGCCTGGGCGACGGTGGTGGAGGAGAAGGTGTTGGTCTCGACGATGTCCGCGCCCGCCTCGAGGTAGAGGATGTGGGTGTCGCGGATCGCGGGGCCCTGCGTCAGGTTGAGAAGGTCGTTGTTGCCCTTCACGTCCTGCGGCCAGTCCTTGAAGCGCTCGCCGCGATAGCCGGCCTCGTCGAGCTTCATGGTCTGGATCATGGTGCCCATGGCACCGTCGAGAATGAGAATGCGGTCCTTCGCGGCAGCCGTGAGGGTTGCGGCGGCGTCGGTTGTCTTGGTCATGATCTCGTCGCGGTCCTGGTTCACGCGGCCTGCTGTTCCACCGGGGCGGGCACGAGGCCCAGCATCCGGCAGATGGCGAGGGTCAGCTCGGACCGGTTCATGGTGTAGAAGTGGAAGTCGGTGACGCCCCGGTCGACAAGGTCGAGCACCTGCTCGCAGGCGACGGCGGAGGCGACCAGCTTGCGCGTCTCGGCGTACTCGTCGAGGCCCGAGAAACGGTGTGCCAGCCAGTGCGGGATCGAGGTGCCGCACTTGGCGGAGAACACCATGGTGGTCTCGAAGTTCACGATCGGCAGGATGCCCGGCACGACCGGAATGGTGATGCCGGCGGCGCGGACCTTCTCCAGGAACGTCTCGAAGAGATCGTTGTCGAAGAAATACTGGGTGATCGCGCGGGTCGCGCCGGCGTCGATCTTGCGCTTCAGGTTGTCGATCTCGGTCTGCCAGTCGGCGCTCTCGGGATGGCGCTCGGGATAGGCGGAAACGGACACTTCCATGTCGGGCGAGATGCGGTGGATGCCGGCGACCAGATCGCCCGCATAGGCATAGCCTTGCGGATGCGGCTTGTAGATGGCGCCGATGCCTTCCTGCGGGTCGCCGCGCAGGGCCACGATGTGGCGCACGCCAAGCTCGTGGTAGGAGCGGATGACCTCGTCGATCTCCTCGCGGCTGGCGCCGACGCAGGTCAGATGCGCGGCCGGACGCAGGGAGGTCTCGCGGATCATGCGCTCCACCGTGCGGTGGGTGCGCTCGCGGGTCGAGCCGCCCGCGCCGTAGGTCACGGAGACGAAGGCCGGGTTGAGCGGCTCCAGCCGCTTCACCGCGTTCCACAGCGAGGCTTCCATCTTCTCCGTCTTGGGCGGGAAGAACTCGAAGGACACGTTGACCCGGCTGGCGGAGTCATTGCCCAGCTCGAAGCGGCGGAACTTGTCGGATGAAGACATCAGGCGACCTCCTGGGTCAGGTTCAGTTCGGGCAGGTCGGACACGATGCGCGGATCGCGAGCCAGCCAGATCGTGACGGTGAGCCGGTCGGAATCGCCCGGACCCGGATCCAGATCGCGCGCCTCGACGAGGTCGAGGCCGGCGCTCTCCAGCCAGCGGGCCATCTGGTCGTGGGAGAACCCGAGACGGCGGTGGGCATGGTCGTCGCGCAGGAATTCCAGCGCGTGCGGGGCGAAGTCGACGATGAGCAGGCGCCCGGCCGGACGCAGCACGCGGGCGGCCTCCTCGATGGCACGGCCCGGATCGTCGAGGAAGTGGAGCACCTGGTGCAGGGTGACCAGGTCATAGCTCTCGGCGGGAACCGTGAGGGCGTAGATGTCGCCCTGGCGCACCTGCGCGTTGCGCAGTTCCTCGCGTGCGATGTTGGCGCGCGCGACCGTCAGCATGTCGTGGCTGGCGTCGAGGCCGAGCGCCTGTTCGTACTGGTCGGAAAAGAGCTTCAGCAGGCTGCCGGTGCCCGTGCCCAGATCGAGCATGGTGCGGAAGGGCCGCTTGCCGACGAGTTCGCGGATGGCCTCCTCCACGGCCGCCTCGGGCACGTGGAGCGAGCGCTCCTGGTCCCAGGTGGCGGCGCGCGAGGCGAAGAAGGCGGCGGCGGCCTCGGCCTTGGCCCGGCGCAGCGCTGCAAGGCGCACCCGGTCGGCCGCCAGCAGCGGGTCGTTCGGGTCGAGGCGGTCGAGCAACATGCGCGCGAAACCGCCGAGCGCTCCCTCGCCGAGCCGGTAGAACACCCAGGCGCCTTCGGGGAAGCGCTGCACCAGGCCGGCCTCGGTCAGAAGCTTGAGGTGACGGGAGATGCGCGGCTGGCTCTGGCCCAGGATCGTCGTCGCGTCCTTGACCGTCAGCTCACCGTCGGCCAGCAGGGCAAGCAGGCGCAGACGCGTGTCCTCGCCGACCGTGCGCAGCCCGACCAGCAGCTGCTCGGCGCTGAGCTGCGGCTCTCCGGGTGCGTTGGGGGTGGTCGCGTCGGTGGTCATGCGCATCCTCGAATGTCTGTCCCGCAGGAAGATATAAAGATATGTTTATACCTGTATTGATCCAAGTGCAAGGGCGTGTGTCCATCGCGCGGCAGGCGGGGATTGCCGCTGCCGGTTCTCCCTCATAGTCTCCGCCTCCCTCGAAACCACTTTTCCAGGACACGTGAGCGCCATGACAGGATTTGACGATCCCGCGACTGTTTCCCGTTACGCGCAAGGGACCGTCCAGCGGGTTCCCGGGCTGTCCGCGCTCCACCTCATGGCATTGCTGCTGCTTGGGGAAGGCGCCGCCCGGGACGCGGCCATGCTTGTTGTCGGGGCCGGTGGCGGCATGGAGATCGATGTCTTTGCAAGGGCACGTCCCGGCTGGTCCTTCGATGGCGTGGATACCTCGGCGGAGATGCTTTCGCTTGCCTCGGACGTCCTGGCACCCTTCGGCGAGCGGGTGCGCCTGCACGAGGGATTGGTCGACGTGGCGCCAGAGGGGCCTTTCGACGGGGCTGCATGTCTCCTCACGCTGCATTTCGTCGATCGGGAGGAGCGGCTTCGCACCCTGCGCGAGATCCGCAGGCGGTTGAAGCCGGGCGCGCCGCTGGTCGTCGCCCATCACAGTTTTCCGCAAGGCGAGAACGAGCGTTCGCTCTGGCTGTCGCGCTATGCCGCCTTTGCCGCCGCCTCGGGCATTCCGTCCGGCAATGCGGAAAACGGTGCCGTCGCGCTCGGCGAGCGCCTGCCACTGCTGTCTCCCGAGGAAGACGAGGCGCTGATCGCCGAGGCGGGCTTTGCCGACGTCTCCCTGTTCTATGCCGCCTTCACCTTTCGCGGCTGGGTCGCGCGGGCCTGACCGGAGCCTGCAAGCACCCGGTCAGGACCCGTGACTTTCCGGATCAGCGGTCGTCGGTGGACCCGCCGCCGGTCCGGGCGGCGGCCTCCTGGTCGAGCAGCGCGCGGGCCGCGCCGGCGGCGGCCGTTTTCTCCGCCTCGCTCAATTCGCGATGTTCGCCGTCTTCCTGCGCGACACGCACGGTGACCTGGCGATGGGCGAAATGGATGCCGTTGGCCTCGCACAGGTCGCGGATGCCCGAGTAGACCACCTTGCGCAGCTCGAACTGGTCGCCGGGACGCGTCATGAACTTGACGCGCACGATCATGGCCGAATCCTCGAGCGCGGTGACGCCCTGGGATTTCACCGGCTGCAGGAACTTCGGCCCGTACTCCTCGTGCTCCAGAAGGCTCTGGCCGAACTTCTTGATGAGCTTGCGCATCTTTTCCACGTCCGTGTCGTAGGTGACGCGGAAGGCCAGCTTCATCACCGCCCAGTCGCGGGAGAAGTTCTTCACGTATTTGATCTCGCCGAAGGGCACCGTGTTGAGCGGGCCGTTGTGGTGGCGAAGCTGCATGGAGCGGATGGAAATCTTCTCCACCGTTCCCTTCACGCTGCCGATGTCGATGTACTCGCCTTTTCGGAAGGCGTCGTCGAACAGGAAGAAGGCGCCCGAGAAGATGTCGCGAATGAGGGTTTGGGCGCCGAAGCCGACGGCAAGGCCGACCACGCCGGCACCGGCGAAGAGCGGCCCGATGTTCACGCCCATTTCCGAAAGCACGATCATCGCGCCGATGGAGACGATGGAGATCAGCAGGAAGTTGCGGAAGATCGGCAGAAGGGTCGCCAGGCGGCTCTCGCCGACGCCGCCGATCTCCATGTCGTGGCCGCCTTCGCTCTTGTTGCCGTTCTCGCGATGGATCTGGCGGTCGATGGCCAGTTCCACCGCCCGGTAGGCCATGTAGGCCAGGAAGACGATGACGCAGATTTCGAATGCGTTGCCGACGATCGAATCGCTGCCGGTGATGTCCACGCCCCATTTGACCAGGATCGAGCCGGCCGCGACCACCACGGCCAGGATGCTTGCGCCGTGGTCGAGCAGGTCGCGATAGGGCAGGCGGTGCCGTTCGGCCTCCATGGCCTCGGCCGCGGCCTGGGCGCGTGTTTCACCTTCGTCGTGGACTTCTCCCGCCGAGGCTTCCGCGCGGGCCAGGTCCCGGGCGCGCCGGTCGAGCTGCCGCTCGCTGTCGAGGCGCGGCAGCAGCAGACGGTCGATGACGAGGATGAGGATGCCGAGCACGGCGGCCCAGATGATGAGCGCGTAGATCGGTGCCGCGACGAGACCGATGGCCGCGTCTTCCTGCAGCAGAACGCGCAGGGCGGAGACGAGGAAGGCGATCGCGAAATAGGCGATCAGGACCGGCAGCCAGATCCTCGTGATGAAACGTCGAACCGGGCTGGGGGTTTCCTCTTCATGGAGACCCGCGCTGGCCAGAAGGCCGGTCAGCGCCTTGCGATTGACGATCGCGACGGCGGACAGCAGCAGGCAGGTCATGCCGACGGTAAGAATGAGGCCCAGCCGGTGTCCGGCCGGTTCGAGGCCGAGCGCCTCCATCCAGTCGCAGACCGCCATCATTGCGATGGAGAGCCCGCCGGCGGTCATCAGGCCACGGTAGAGCGAGTTGGACTGCCGGGTGCTGAGCGGCAGCATTCGTCCGCCGGGCAGGCCGGGCGCCAGGATCGCGCGCAGCACGATGCGCAGCACCAGGAAGGTGAAGGCGCCCTCGAGCCCGATCAGCACCGAAACGCGGGAGGCCGGATGGCCGGAAATGAAGGCGAAGGCGATTGCCACCGCTACCGCCATGAAGGGCGCGACGGCGAGCAGCATGATGGCGCCACGGGCGATCAGGAAAATGATCCGGGTCGAGCGGGTTCCCGCGCCGTCGGGCATGCGTTCGTTCAGGAAGCGGGCGAACAGCCAGCGTTCGCAAAGCGTCAGGGCCATGGCGCCGGCGACGAAGGACCCGGCCAGAACGATCAGGCTGCTCCAGATCCAGTCGAGCGAGCCGTTCGCGGAATGGGAGGTCAGGATGCGCATGGTCTGCGCGTCGAAGTCGGGCAGGGAGGCCAGCGTCTTGCCGAGGGCCTCGCGCACCTGCAGGCCGAGACGGACGAAGTAGCGTTCGCCGGCCATCTCCGTGGCCGTTTCGGCGGCAAGGGCTGGGACCGATACCAGCGAGCCGGCCAACGCCAACAGACTTGCCAGAAGAAATGCGACGCGTGCGAAAGGCTGTCGAACGCCTCGCCCCCGCATGATCGATCGATCGGTCATGATGCCCCCAAGACTAAAACGGATCCCGCTGTCCGTGCGGCGAGGTCCAACTTTCGGGGCATCTTAGCGTATGAATGTAAAGGAAGTTATTGCAGGCGAGGGAAATTCGGCGATCCGCCGCGTGTGGAACGCCGAAAACCGGTCTCACCACCTGTCATGGAAACGCCGGGGCCGATCAGGGAGCCTGCTTCGGCTGTGAGCGAGACCGCCTCCGACCGTAACGACCGGAGGCGGACCATGTTTCAGCAGGCGAGGCGGCCGTGCCAATCGCTCAGGAGCTTGCGGGCCGAGAGCGGGTTGATCGCCTCGAAGCGCGCCACGGCCTTCGCCCGCAGGGCGTCGTTCAGCAGGTAGCGCCAGGGGCCGACCGTGAGGACCTTGCCAACGGTCTCGCTCGACAGCTCACATGCACGGGCGACGATCAGGAAGGGATCCGTGTCGACACGCACCATCCAGTGCTTGGCCTCCTCGAGGCCGATGTCGCCAAGCAGGGCGAAGGTGCCCACGACCTCCGCGAAGCGATCCTCCTCGGCAAAGCGCAGCAGCGTCTCCTCCGAGATGCCGGGACCGCGGGCGATCGCATACACCCGGCCCATGGCGGTCTCGAAATCGTAGCGATGCAGCCAGAAGTCGTTGGACAGCTTCTGTGCCGCGACGCGGGCCGCATCGGGAACCTTGTCCGTGTTGGCTCCGGCATTGGAGAGGAGCTGCATGCGCACGCGTTCGCTGGCCAGCCCGGCGAGCGTCTCGACCGTGGTCTCGTCCAGGTCGCCGCGTTTCGCGAGCGCCATCTGCAGGTCTTCGTCCACACCGGCAACCTCAAGGAGGCTCGTGATGGCACGCTCCGACAGATTGGCGCCGCCGTTGCCGGCGACCTTGCGGTGAACGTCGGTGCTGCCTCGCTCCACCAGAACGTCGGTCACGATCTCCGACAGGATCTCGCGGGTGGCGATGGCGATCCGGTGTTCATCGCCGTGACCGCTGGCGATCTCCACGAGGTCGGCATCGCGCAGGACGGTCGACTTCTCCAGAACCGGCCGCGCGACGGCGATCTCGTCGCTGGCGAGCCGCCGGATCGTGGCTTCGGGAGCACGGCGCAGGGAGGCCAGCCGGTCGGAGATGAATGCACGCGCCTGGGTTTCGACCATGTCCGACAGTCGAACGAGCACCGAATCATAGATCTCGATCTGCTCGTCCGAGCAGGATTCGGAGGTCAGCGAAAACAGGGTCGCCACGTTGCGGGCAAGCTCGTTGCGGCGCGTCATGTCCTTTTCGTTGGCGAGGGCCTCGAAGTTGACCAGCTCGGTATTCGGCAAGTTAGACATCGTTTTTTCCTGACCGAGGGAATTCGATGCTCTTGGGTAGCACGGGCCGACTAAACAAAAACGCGATCTCGAGCACTAATATATGAAACTTGTTTTAGTCCTGTTTTAGGAAAGCTCGAGGCGATTTCGATTAAAATTGTGTACGTCGCGGAATTCCGCCGGCATGAGGTCGTAGAGGCTTGCGAAACGGACGCGGGATGGCACTCTCGAGCGCGCACCCGCATTCGCTTTGCGGGCTGACGTAGCGGCATAAAAACTGTGGAGGAGCGTATGGTCGGGCATCAGGCGGACGCGGAAACGGGCGCATCGCGCAAGGGCGACTCGAAGGCGGCGCGGCCCGGCGAAGTCATATTGGAGCAGGATCCAGCCAGCCTGCAGGCCGATGCCGGACTGGTCTTCATTGGCCATGTGGAAACGCCGTGGCGGACGGTTTCGGAGTGTCCGCGCAACGGCGGCAAGACCCGCGAAATCTGCAAGGTCGTGGTCAGGCCGGAATATGCCGAGGGTCTGGCCTCGGTCGCGACCTGCAGCCATCTCGTTCTTCTGTACTGGATGCACGAGGCACGGCGCGACCTGATCGTTCAGGCGCCGTCCTTCGCGGAGCGGACCCACGGCTGTTTCGCGCTGCGCTCGCCGGTGCGGCCCAATCCGGTCTCGCTGTCCGTGGTCGAGCTTCTCGCGGTGGACGGAAACGTGCTGAGCGTGCGCGGCCTCGATTGCCTGGACGGGACACCGCTCATCGACATCAAGCCCTATTTCGCCTCGACCGACAGCCGGCCGGACGCCCGCGTCGGCTGGAGCGACAAGCGCTGACCGGCGCGCCCACCCTGGACGATTCTTGCAGGGACCTGTTTCCCCGGACGTGCGTCTCTGCAGACGGAGGAGGGCGTGAGGCCACACCCCTATCCCCGCCTGCGACGTCGCGAACGACGCCTTGCAAGCACACGATTTCCCGACCCGCTATCCCCCGATCAGGCTGAAACGGGGAAGGGGCACGAACTGACGGCCGGGGCGATTCCGCCCCGGGAGCTTTTCTGGTACCCGGGCGGTCACCCGCCCGGGAGAGATGTCATGGGATACGTCAATTCCGCTCAATATTACGACAATTTTGCGTCGTTTCTTGTCGGATTTAAGCTGGATCGCGCTTCTATGCGCAGGTCTCGCTGACTGTTCCGGCGGTCGGTCGGACCGGCTTACGGATGTGCGAGCCTCTCAGAGAACCCCGACGACAATCGCTGCGACGAACACAAATGCAGCGCACGCGGCCAAGAGGTTAACATTGCGGACAAGTGTCATGCTGTGGCCTCCCGCAGTCTTTCGACCCGTAAATAATAAGTTACCGCGAAAAACCGGCAAGCGAAAAATATGCTGCGCTGCGATAACGGTTGCGCCGGGAGCTCAAGAACACCTTGCAAGTGCATGGACGGGCTGAAAAAGCGGGCGAATGTCGCAGGTACGCCGGCTGAGGAAAATCGGGGGCATCCGGGGCCGGTGCCCGGAGGTTTTTCGTCCGCTCGCGGACATCGGCCGGCGAGGACAGGGGCTGTCGGGACCACGGGACGTTGAGCCACAGAGTTTCCTGTCTTCTCGCAAGCTTTTCCTGGCAATGCGCAGTGAAAAAGACCGGGAAACCGCCACTTTTGCCCAGTTCCTCTGGTTAACCTCAGGGAAACCGCATTGCGATAATCTGCGAGACCTAGGGAAAAGGGATGCTTCATGAACGCCTCGCATCTTTCCCCCCGGTCCGCTGAGGCATCCGGGGACAAAATCGGTGAACTGGTCAGCGTGCTGACGGACATGTTCTGCCGATCCGGCAAGGCCGAGCGCGAGCGCGTCAGTGCGGTGTTCTCGGAAGTGCTGCTCAAGGTTCTCGACCGGCTCGAGGCGGCCTCGAGGGTCGTTCTCGCCGAGCGTATCGGCGCGGAAGACAGGGTTCCAAAGCCCCTGCTCAAGAAGCTCGCCAGTGACGAAGAACTCGATGTGGCCACCCCGGTTCTGCTGAACTCGCCGGTGCTCAGCGACGAGGACTTCGCCAGCATCGTGACAGAGGTGTCGAACGCGCACATGCTGGTGATGTGCCGGCGGCGGCCGATCCGGCCCGTCCTGACCCGCGTTCTCGCCGAACGCGGCGATGCGGAGGTGCTTCGCAGCCTCACCCGGAACCACGCCGCCACGCTCGGCGGCGACACCTTCGATCTTCTGGTCGCCCGCGCCCGCAAGGACGAGAACCTGCAGGAGGCGCTCAGCGAGCGCCCCGACATGCCGGTTTCCTCGGCGGAGCGGCTGGTGCCGTTCCTTTCGCGCGAACTCGCCCAGCGTATTCGGGACGGAAGCAAGAACGAGGCGCTGGTCAACGCGATCGCGACGCGCACCGCGCGCGAGGTCGAGATCCAGTTGCGCGAGTTTTCGGGCGCGGCGTCCAAAACCCAGCAGCTCATCGATTCCGCGATCGACGGGAAGGTTCCGGTCGATGTTGCGGTCTCCGCTTTCGCCGACAAGGAGCGGGCCTTCGAACTGGCGCAGTTGCTGGCGCGCAAGGTCGACTGGCCGGAGAACGTGGTGGTGCCGCTCGTCTTCCGCGACGACGAGAAGCCGCTCTTCGTGCTGTGTCGGGTGAGCGGCGTCTCCAACGAGGCCTATGGCAAGGTGGTCCGGATGCGCTCCAAGCGGATGCGTCTGTCGTCGGCCACCGCAAGCGAGTCGATGCGCCGCTACCAGGAACTCGGTCCCGGCGAGGCGCGCAACGCCTTCATCGCCATGGCGAAAAAGCTGAAGCTTCCCGCAAACCTCTGACCCCCGCGAACCTCTGACCGGAGAGCGGCTGCTCAACCGTCCGCAAGGCAGGTTTCCAGCCAGTCGGCCGCAAGGAGGGCCGTGCGGTCGCGCCCGAACGGTGCCAGCACCTGCATGCCGAGCGGCAGGCCGGTCGGCGACATGAGGCCGGGCACGTTGACGGCCGGCACCCCCATCAGCGTCCAGACGCGGTTGAAGACGGACGACCCGGTGGAGGCGAGGCCCTCCGGGGCGGCCCCGGGCGCGGACGGAGTCACAAGGACATCGACGGAGCTCATCACCTCGGCGCAGGCGCGCCTTGCAGCGAGGGCCGTTTCCTGTGCCGCGTCGTAGTCGGAGGCCTGGATGGTCGCGCCCTCGTCCAGGGTCTCGAGAAGCACGTCGCTGATGCGTTCGGGCGCAAGGTCGCGTTCCGCGGCCAGCGCCCGTGTCGCCTCGTAGTCCTGAATGGTCTTGTGCGCGGCAAAGGCCTCGCGAAAGACGGGCGGCAGGGAGACGGTGGTCACGCGCGCGCCGGCGCGCAGGGCCAGATCGCGTGCCCGGTCGAACGCGGCGGTCATCTCGTCGTCGGCCTGTGCCCAGGGCTGGGGCTCGAGGAATCCGAGATGCGGTGCGCCTGCCTCGGTGTTGTCGATCCGCCAGTCACGCGCCGCGAGAAGGCCCGCGCCGAACGCCACGTCCCGGACGCCCTTTCCGAAGACGCCGAGCGTGTCCAGAGACCAGGAGAAGATCTTGAGCCCGACCGTCGGGAGGCGACCGAAGGTCGGCTTGAAACCGGCGACGCCGCAGAACGAGGCCGGCCGCACGACCGATCCTCCGGTCTGGGTGCCGAGCGCCAGCGGAAAGAATCCGGCGGCGATGCCGGCGGCCGAGCCGGACGAGGAGCCGCCCGGCGTATGGTCCGGATTGTGCGGGTTGCGCGTGGGCCCGGGAGAAAAGAACGCGAATTCGGTCGTGACGGTCTTGCCGATGATGGCCGCGCCGGCGCGCCGGGCAAGGGCCACGGCAGCCGCATCGACCGCCGGACGGTGTCCGGCGTGAATCGGCGATCCGTAGGCAGTCGGGTGGTCGCCGGTCTCGATATTGTCCTTCACCGCCAGCGGCAGGCCGCGCAAGGGGCCGCAAACCGCATGTCCGGCCGCGCGGGCGCGCTCGAGGTCGAGGCTCGCAAAGGCCCTTATCTCGCCTTCACGCTTGGCGATGCGCTCAGCGATCCCGTCGTAGATCGCGTCGAGTCGTTCGCTGCCCTGTTCAAGGGCCCGTGCCAGATCCAGCGCCGAAAGCATGGTGTTCCTCCCGCAAGCTGCGCATGAAGAGGGCCGAGAGGCACGCTCCCGCGTTCTCGCCACCTGCCATTCCGCGCCAGGCCACCCCGGTCAGAGGTGGATTCTCTCCTGCGATTTTTTCGGATGCGAAGGATCTCTGCAAGCCGTTTCAAGGCTTTGCGGTACGGATCGCGTCAGGAACCACGTCGTTTTCCCGGATGCAGGGACTTGCCGAGGATGTGGGCGTCGCGTCCGATCACATGCGCGCTGGCTCCGACGATCAGCGGATCGGGACCGCGCACCACCGAGCGGTTCTTGTCGGGATAGGGCAGGCTGGAGAGGAAGTGCTGCATGCAGTTGAGGCGCGCACGCTTCTTGTCGTCCGACTTGACCACCGACCAAGGCGCGTCGGCGGTGTCGGTGTAGAAGAACATCGCCTCCTTCGCTTCGGTGTAGTCGTCCCAGCGGTCCATGGAGGCCCGATCGATGGGCGAGAGCTTCCACTGCTTCAACGGGTCCGTTTCGCGTTGCCGGAAGCGGCGGCGCTGCTCCTCGCGGGAAACGGAAAACCAGTATTTGAAAAGCCTGACGCCCGACTGCACCAGCATCTGCTCGAAGAGCGGACACTGGCGCATGAAGTCCAGATATTCATTAGGCTTGCAGAATTCCATCACGCGCTCGACACCGGCGCGATTGTACCAGGAGCGATCGAAGAACACGATCTCGCCGCCGGACGGCAATTGCTCGATGTAGCGCTGGAAATACCACTGAGTGCGTTCCCGCTCGCTCGGCTTGGACAGGGCCACGACCCGTGCGTCGCGCGGGTTGAGATGTTCCATGAAGCGCTTGATCGTGCCGCCCTTGCCGGCCGCGTCGCGTCCCTCGAAGAGCACGACGATCTTCTCGCCGGTTTCGGCGACCCAGCGCTGGGCCTTCAGAAGCTCGACCTGGAGCTCCGCCTTGTGTCGCTCATAGACCTTGCGGCGCATTCGTGCGGCGTAGGGATAGGAGCCGGTCTCGAAAACCTCCCGGATCGCGCTGGGGTCATGGCGCATTCCGGCCAGTTGATGGCGCCGGGCGGCTCCTCCGTCGGGTCGTGGAGCGGCGCTCTTTTCTCCGGGGACGGATGACACCTCGCGGTTCGGTTCGACACCTTCGGGCACGCCGGACTGCGGAGTGACACCGGACGCCGTGCCGGGATCGTCGGGAGACGCTTGTTCTGCCTGAACCTTCGATGCCGTCTTGTCCGCCACCAGCCTTATCCTCTCTGATTCCGCTACGTCGAATGACGGACCGAGCGTTGCACAGGGTGTTTTGCCGGCGCAATCGGGAGAGACGCGGATGAGCCACGGCTCCGGATGCGTCAGGCATCCGGAGCCGTGGGGTTCAGTCAGAGAGAGGGGGAGGGGATCAGCGGCAGAAGCGCTTCTCGCCGGAGTAGGTCGTGTAGGTTCCGCTTCGGGCATCGAAGCTGCGGTACTTGTCGGCGCAATAGGCGTACCATTCCGAGGTCCAGGGCTCGAGAGCACCCGTCACCACGGTCGGTGCATCGGGATAGTAGGGCTTGCGGAAGCCCGTGCCACGGTTGGCCGGATCGATGTAGGTGTCCCGGTCGGGAACATAGCCGTAGCCCGGCTCATAGCGCGGATCATAGGGAGGGTCGATGTAGTCCGGCTGGCTGGCCGAGGAGGCAATCGCCGCGCCCGCGGCCAGGCCGATCACGCCGAGCGCGATCGCCGCGGCGGCATCTCCGCCGTTGTCGCGGTCACGGTCACGACGCCAGTTGTTGTTGTGGCGACGGTGGTGCCGGCCCTGCCAGTTGTCGTGGTGGCGGTTGTGCCAGCCGTGACGCCGGTCCTTGGCCTCTGCCGAGGTGGCCGCGACGGTCGGGAGCACGAAAGCGCCGATCAGGGCCGCGGCAAGAAGACGGGTGGAAAGACGCTTGATAGCCATTTGCGCATCCTTTCGCGTGGAAGCTTCAGTCACGCCTACCTTGTCGTACGGCTGTTGAACCGTCCCTGAGATGCCCGTTCATCCGGCGTTCATCTGCGAGGGTCAGCGACAGAACCGCTTGCGACCGGAGTAGGCGGTGTAATAGCCGGTACGCGGATTGAAGCTGCGATACTTGCGGGAACAATAGTTGTACCAAGCCCGCGTCCAGGGCTCGGGGCGCCCCCGGTATCGCACCGGCGGAGCGACTCGTCGCGGCTGTGCAAGCGACTGTCCAAGGATCGCTCCCGCTCCCAGGCCCAGAATCGCACCGGCAATGCCGGCCCCGATGTTGCTGCCGCGATCACGGTCGCGGTAGTAGCCCCGGTTCCTGTCGCGGCGGTACCTGTGGCGGTCATACCCGTCGCCGCGATGGCGGCGGTAGGTGCGTCCGGTGTTCTGCTGCTGGTTCTTGTAGCGCCAGTAGGCCCGGTCGGATCCGTACTGGCCGAAGTTGTCCTGGTTGTGGGCCGGGTCGTCCGCCATGGCGACGCCTGGAACGGAGACGGTTGCCGGCATGGCCACGGCAAGAGTGAGGGCGAGCGAGGTCGCCGCGCTCACGAGAAGGCGGGAGAGGCGGTTGCCGCTCTTGCGTACCGTCACGGGTGTCGGCCGGCCCTGGGAGCCCCCTGACATTTCAAGGTCTGTATTCACGGAGGACGTACCCATTGCGGATCTCCCGGTTGTCATTCGATCCAACTTCCGTCAACCATCGCCCTCATTGTGGCGAGAGGGAGACTTGTCGTTGGAAGAACGTCTCGGGAAGGAAATGGTTCAATGACGGCCGGAAACAAGATGGACGAGGCCGCCGGGGGCGGGACGCTCCTGCGCGAAGCGGTGACGGGTGAACGGCCTGAAACCGTTCTCGAGACCGACGAGACGGCGCGCGCGCTTGCCCGTACGCTCATCCGGGAGGCCCGTTTCGGGGCGCTGGGCGTGCTGGATCCGGCCGATGGAGCGCCCTTCGTGTCACGGGTCGCGCTCGCCTGCGAACTGGACGGCCGTCCGGTGATGCTCGTTTCCGAGCTTTCCCGCCATACCCAGGCGCTCAGGGCGGATCCGCGCTGCTCCCTGCTTGTCGGGGAACCCGGCAAGGGCGATCCTCTTGCGCATCCGCGCCTGTCGATCACCGGCGAGGCGCTGTTCCTGGAGCGGGATACGCCGGAACACGCGGCCGCGCGACGGCGTTTTCTGGCCCGCCATCCCAAGGCGAAGCTCTACGCGGACTTCGCCGACTTCTCGTTCGTCCGCCTGGACATGGCGCGCGCCAGCCTGAACGGCGGGTTCGCGCGCGCCTATGCCATGGGTGAAGAGGATCTCCGGCTGCGCGATCATCCAGCACTTGAAGGGCTCGCGGCCATGGAGGAGGGTGCGGTCGCGCACATGAACGAGGATCACCTGGATGCCATCGCGCTCTACGCCGAGAAGCTTGCCGGCCGGACGCCGGGGAACTGGCGGATGACGTCCTTCGACCCGGAAGGCATGGATCTGGCAGATGGTGACAGGGTGGCGCGGATCGCCTTCGAACCGCCGCTGGAGAGTGCGGCCGAACTGCGCCCGCGTCTCGTCGCCCTTGCGAAAGCGGCGAGGGGCGAGGGATGATTGCGGTGTCCGCGCGCCTGAGCGCTCAGGCACGGCCGCCCCACCAGCATGAACGGACCGGAATGACTTCAAAGCTTTTTCGCCGCTCCATCGTTTCCGCCGCGCAGGTGCGTGGTGCGTTGCACCTGTTTCTCGTGGTCGCGGTGATGGTGGCGGGGCTCGTATCTCCCGTCGCTGTTGCCGATGCGCAGGCGGCCTACAGGCTGGACAGCTACAAGGACAGGCTCTTCCGCTATCCGGGTCTCCTTGCGGGGCAACCGCAGGATGCCTTCGTCATCGTCGACTACGACAAGCGCCGCGACATCCACCGCCGCGACAAGGTGTGGGAGCGGGAGGTCTTCGGCGAATATGTCTCCATGCGGCCCAGCAGCTCGCAGGAGGACCTGGAGATGACGGCCAACGGGCGGCGCATCACCTACATGCGGGTGGGTGAGCCGCGCGGCGCGAAGGCGATCGTGATCTATGTGCACGGCCAGGGCGGCAATCGCTTCCAGGGCATGAACGACAAGAGCTTTGGCGGAAATTTCAACCGCATCAAGAACCTTATGGTTCGCAATTCCGGTGTCTACATCACGCTGGACGTGAAGGACTTCGACCAGCGCGGCGCCGGCGACGTCAAGGCGCTGATGCGCCGCTACACGCAGCAGGCGCCGGGCGCGAAGGTCTATGTGGCCTGCGGATCCATGGGCGGCTTCGTGTGCTGGCGACTGGCCAGGGATCCTTCGGCGGCGGCCATGATGGGGGGCATGTTGCTGATGGGCTCCTCCTGGGACGACGACTATCTGAACACCGCCCAGTTTCGTAAGGGCCGCTTGCCGATCTATCTCGGCCACGGAAGCTGGGACAAGGTCTACGACTGGCGGAAGCAGGCAGCGTTCTTCGAGCGGATCAAGGCGCGGAACCCCAACTATCCCGCCCGGTTCGTGCTCTTCGAGACAGGCACGCACGGGACGCCGATCCGCATGACGGACTGGCGGCTGGTGCTCAACTGGATGTTCGCGGTGACCGGGCGCTGACGCCGGGTCTTGGGAGAATTTGCATGGTTCAGGTAACGGGTCTCTACGCGGCGCTTTTTGCGCTTCTCTACATCGGCCTTGCGGCGCGGATCATCGCCGTTCGAAAGCGCGACCGGGTGAGTGTCGGCGACGGAGCGAGCCGTGAGCTCGAGCGTCGTATCCGCATGCATGGCAATGCCGCCGAGTACGGGCCGCTGATCCTTCTCCTGATGGCGCTCTGCGAAATGCAGGCGACCTCCGCCTATGTGATCCACGGGTTCGGCATCGCGCTGATCGTGGGGCGGCTGCTTCACGCCTTCGGACTGGCGCCTGGCGACCGGAACCTTAAAGCCCGCATGGCGGGAATGTTCCTCACCTTCTCCTGTCTGGCGATCACGGCCCTGATCCTTCTCTACAAGGGAATTGTCGGCGGCATCTGAAGTTTGTTGACGTAAGGGAAATTTTCCTGACACTCTCCTCCTGATTGCATTTGTCGATAGTGCTCGTCGGGAGGGCGAGATGAACAGTTTCAAGCTGACCTGCTGGAATATCGAGCATTCGGACAAGCTGATCGACGCGCTTGGCGACGCCGATCCGCGCAAGCGAGACGAGGCGGAGGAACGGCGCGACGCCATTGCCGCCGAGATTGCCGCAATCGACCCGGACATCCTGATGGTGTGCGAGGGACCGAACGGGGAAACGCGGGCGAGGGAGTTCTTCGCCGCCGTCGCGCCCGGTCACGATCTGGTCGTGCGCGGGAGCGGTGAGCGGCGCGACTACGGGATGCAGGGCACCGACGCGACCACTGGCAGGCAGTGGATCTGGTTCCTTCTGCGGCGAGGGGCGGGGATCACGGGGCGGCTTCTCCATCTCGACCAGTGGCGGCGGCTGGTCGAGGCCAATTCCGCCGGAGAGCATGCAAATGGGCGCTGGGACGTGTCCTATCCGCGCTTCCGGGAGGGGGTGCTGGAGTTTGACATCGACCGCAACCACTCACACTGGCGGCATCCCCAGGTGCTTCTGGCGGAAATCGGGGGAGAACGCTTCGAGGTGATCGGCTGCCACCTGAAGAGCAAGTACACGCGTACGGGCAGTTCCGGTTCGCCGTCGGACGATGCCTTCTTTGCTGACAATCCGAAGCTCGTGGCCGAACTCATCAAGGCACGTACCAAGATCACGACCGAGTGCGCGGATATTCGCCATTATATCGATGCCCGCTTCCAGGCGGATGCCAGTGCGCCGATCATCGTGGCCGGAGACCTCAACGACGGACCGGGCAAGGAGCGGATCGAGCGCCGCTTTCTCTATCACGACCTTATCAGCACGCTGCAGGGCGAGATCTTCTTCGCTCGTGCGTTCCTGAACCATGCGCTGTTCGATGCGCCGCAGGACGAGCGCTGGTCGGTCTTTTTTCGCGACAGGCTCGATCCCGGGCGCGACCCGCGCATCCTGCTCGATCACATCCTGTTCAGTCAGAGCTTCACCGGGAACACCCAGGTGACGCCTTTCGCCTATCGCGCGCGCACCGGTGGCGGGCTGGTCGAGCATGACATCCATCACGCGGTGACCGGAACGCGCCCGTCCCACGCCCATACGAGCGACCACAAGCCGGTGTCGATGGTGTTCGACCGGAGGGCGTCGGGCGGTGGCCAGATCACCTGACGCGTGCCGGCGCCGCCTTCAGGCGGCGCGGATGTTGCGCAGGAAGGTGTCGAGTTCCTGCTCTAGCGTGCCGGACTGGTAGGCGAGGCTCTCCACGGCGGTGAGCACCTGGCGGGCACCGGCGCTGGAGTCGACCGCTCGTTCGCGCACCGAGCCGATGGTGTGGGTGATCTCGGAACTGCCCGATGCGACTTCCGAGACGTTGCGGGCGATCTCCGCCGTCACCGCGCTTTGCTCCTCGATCGCGGACGCGATGGCCGAGATCTGGCCGTTGATCTGGTTGATCGCCTCGACGACCGCGCCGATCGCCTCGGAGGTCTTGTGCGTTCCGGTCTGCATGTCCTGCACCTGGGCGCTGATGTCCTCCGTGGCGCGTCCGGTCTGCCCGGCAAGGGCCTTGACCTCTCCGGCGACCACGGCAAACCCCTTGCCGGCCTCGCCGGCGCGGGCTGCCTCGATGGTCGCGTTGAGGGCCAGCAGGTTGGTCTGCGCGGCAATGTCGTTGATCAGCTTCACCACGTCATCGATACGCCGTGCCGAGGCGGTGAGACCGCCGACGACCGCGCTCGACTCGCGTGCGTTCTCGCTCGTGCTGCCGGCGGCTCCAAGCGCCGCCGTGACCTGACGGCTGATCTCGCCGATGGAGGCGTTCAGCTCCTCCGCCGCACTTGCCACCGTCTGGATGCCGGAGGTCGATTGTTCCGCCGCCGCGGCGACGGTGCCGGCGTTATCTGACGTGACTTCCGCGTTGCGGGCCATGGCGTCCGCGGCGTCCTTGAGTTCGCGTACCGCCGCACCGATGCCGCGAGACACGTTCATCAGCGAGGATTCGAGGGCGTCGGCGAGACGCAGCGTCGCCTCGCGCTTCTCGATCTCGATGCGTTCCTCTTCCTCGCGGGCCTGTTCCTGGAGGCGCTTGATCTCGATCGTCTTCTCGCGGAAAGCCTCGAACGCGCGCGCAAGCTCACCGACTTCATCGCGGGAGCGGATATTGACCTCGACGGAGGTGTCGTCCATGGCGAGCCGGTTGAGTGCGGTCACGACGGTGCGCAAAGGGCGACTGATGCCGAAGACCGCAAGCAGGATCGCGACGGCGATGCCGACAGCCACGGCCACGACGGTGGTGGTGCTCATCAGCAGCAGGCCATGTTGTTCATGGTCGAGGGCGGCGGCGCTGGCCTCGACGGTGAAGCGGTCGAGATCCTCGGTCAGGGCGAGCAGTTCGGCATCCAGCCGGTGCTGCTCTCTTTCAAGCGTTGCGGAAAGTTTCTGCGCCGCGTCGAGATTGCCGGCATCGATGTGCCCGATGATCTGGCCAAGATGCTTTTCGTAGGCCTCGTATTCGGACGAGATGCGGCCAAGCTGGTCGAGAACCCTCTCGTATTTCGCCGCATGATCGGGAGAAACGGCGAGGGAAATACCCTTCCTGGCGATCTCCCTTGCAAGTCCGATCTCCTCGCCCACCCGGACCGAGAGGGTTTTCAGCTTCTCTTCAAGCGCGGCCCGGTCTCCGGTTTCGCTCGTGGGGGAGAGGTCCGCCAGGCGAAACAGACGTTCGAGAACGAGAGCCTGTTCGAGTTGATGCGCTGTGACCTTGCTGACGTTGGTGGCAAGGGGAACCGTCTCGACGGCGATTTCCTCAAGTTCCTTGCCGATCTGTCGCATCTGCGTCAGCCCGACTCCGGCAATCAGAAGCATGGTGAAACTGAGGAATGCCACGAGTCCGAGGATCTTGGCTGAAACCGACCGCAGGCGAGAGGAACCGGCACGCGTCTCGTGCATGGAAGCAATCCTTGAGAGATGAACGGTAGGCATCCTGGAGCAGGCTGCACGCTTATATTACTTTACGGAATGTGTTAAATTTCTCTGTTTTCAATGTCGTGAAGTCACGTTTATCGGTCGGATTTATTTTTGGAACTTAAATAAACATACGATCTCATGCGTATCTGAAATCAGATTAAATTTTTATACATCGACATTATTGCTTGCACCTTCAGCAGGTGAATGGCGGTTCTGATCCCGAAAAATACGAAGGCCGCGCCTTTGGCGCGGCCTCCTCACCCAATTTCGCGGGAAACAGGCCCTCAGGCCTTGCCCCATCCGCCGGCCGTCGGTGTGATGACCGTGACGGCCTCGCCGGCCTTGAGGACGGTCTGGTCGCAGCCTTTCAGTTCCTCGCTCTTGCCGTCGAGTCGGCGCACAAGCGTCCGGCCGAGTTCTCCGTCGGCGCCGCCCTCCATGCCCTTCGGCGCAATGGTGCGATGGGAGGAGAGGATCGCGAGTTCCATTTCCTCGAGGAAGCGGATGGTGCGCCTGGTGCCGCTGCCGGCCGACCACTGTCCCTTTCCGCCGGATCCCTCGCGGATATGAAAATCCTCAAGCAGGACCGGGTAGCGGAACTCGAGCACTTCCGGATCGGTCAGGCGCGAGTTGGTCATGTGCACGTGAACGCCGTCCGTCCCGTCGAAGCCGGGGCCGGCGGGCGAGCCGGAGCACAGGGTCTCGTAGTACTGGTAGGTGTCGTTGCCGAACGTGAGGTTGTTCATCGTGCCCTGGCTGTTGGCCATGGCCTTCAGGGCGCCGAACAGGGCATTGGTGACATGCTGGCTGGTCTCCACGTTGCCGGCGACCACGGCGGCCGGATAGGAGGGTTTCAGCATGCAACCGTCGGGAATGACGATGTGGATCGGACGCAGGCAGCCCGCGTTCATCGGGATGTCGCCTTCCACCATGACGCGGAAGCAGTAGAGAACGGCCGCGCGGGTGACCGGCTCGGGCGCGTTGAAATTGTTCGCCTTCACGTCGCTGGTGCCGGTGAAGTCGACGGTCGCTTCCCGCTTCTCCCGGTCCACGGAGATGCACACCTTGATGAGCGCGCCCTGATCGGTCGGATACTCGTACTCGCTGTCGCTCAGGGCCTCGATGACGCGGCGCACGCTTTCCTCGGCATTGTCCTGAACGTGACCCATGTAGGCCTGGACGACCTCCAGGCCGAAATGGCCGACCATCTTGCGCAGCTCGCGCACGCCCTTCTCGTTGGCCGCGATCTGGGCCTTCAGGTCGGCGACGTTCTGGGTGACGTTGCGCACGGGCCAGGGGTGGTCCGTCAAAAGCTCGACGAGAGCCTCCTCGCGGAAGCGGCCCTGGTCGACAAGCTTGAAGTTGTCGATCAGCACGCCTTCCTCGTCCACGGTGGTGGCAAGCGGGGTCATGGAGCCCGGCGCCGCCCCGCCGACATCGGCGTGGTGGCCGCGGCTGGCGGCCCAGAACAGGATCTCCTTGCCCGCATCGTCGAAGACCGGAGACACGACGGTGATGTCCGGCAGGTGCGTTCCGCCGTTGTAGGGCGCATTGAGGGCGAAGACGTCGCCGGGGCGGATCTTGCCCTCGTTGAGCTTGATGACGGTCTCGACCGAGCGATCCATGGAGCCCAGGTGCACGGGCATGTGCGGCGCGTTGGCGACCAGTGCGCCGGAAGCGTCGAACACGGCGCAGGAGAAGTCGAGCCGCTCCTTCACGTTCACCGAGTAGGCGGTGTTCTGCAGCGTCACGCCCATCTGCTCGGCGATCGACATGAACAGGTTGTTGAACACCTCGAGCATGACCGGGTCGGCCTTGGTGCCAATGGCTTCGGCCCGTGCCAGCCGTTCCACGCGTTTCAGAACCACGTGGTCCTTGGGCGTGATCTCGGCCTGCCAGCCCGGCTCGATGACGATGGTCTGGTGGGGCTCGACGATGAGGGCGGGGCCGCTGATCCTCTGACCCGGCTTCAGGTCTTCGCGGGCGAAGAAGCCGCTCTCGTGCCAGGAGCCTTCCGCGAAGATCCCGCCGGTGGAGGCGGCAACCGGCTCGGAGTCAGTGGGCGCGAGATCCGGCTCGTCGATGCCGGAGCCTCCGCCGACGGATTCCACCTCGATTGCCTCGACCACGATCGGCTTGTCGTCGTAGACGAAGCCGAACTGGGCGCGGTGCGCGTTCGCGAAGGCCTGTGTCATCGCGTCGATGTCGCCATCGGCGAAGGAGACCGCGATCGGCGTGTCCGTGCCCTCGTAGCGCAGGAGCGCACGCGGGAGGTCGCTGATGTCGGTGGCTGGGACCCCCTGGCTCTCGACCTCGCCACGGGTCTCGCCGGTGAGGCTGTCGACCAGCGCGCGGATCTCGCCGAGGCTTTCCTCCTCAAGCCGCTTGACGACGGCCTGCTGGCGGGTGGCGCGAATGTCCGCAAGCCCCATGCCGTAGGCGGAGAGGATGCCCGACAAGGGATGCACGATCACCGTGGTCATGCCCAGGCTGTCGGCCACCGAACAGGCATGCTGGCCACCCGCGCCGCCGAAGCAGGTCAGGGCGTAGTCCGTGACGTCATACCCGCGCTGGACGGAGATCTTCTTGATGGCATTGGCCATGTTCTCCACCGCGATGCGCAGGAAGCCGTCGGCAACCTCGGCTGCGGTGCGTCCGTCGCCGATCTGCTCGGCCAGGGCCTCGAATTTCGCCACGACCACGTCCCGGTCGAGCGGTTCGTCACGGCCGGGGCCGAAGATCCTGGGGAAGAAGTCCGGACGCAGCTTGCCGACCATCACGTTGGCGTCGGTCACGGCAAGCGGGCCGCCGCGCCGGTAGCAGGCCGGGCCGGGGTTGGCGCCGGCCGAATCCGGGCCGACCTGGAAGCGCCCGTCGCGGTAATGGAGGATCGAGCCGCCACCGGCCGCGACCGTGTGGATCATCATCATGGGTGCGCGCATGCGCACGCCCGCGACCTCGGTCTCGAAGGCGCGCTCGTAGTCTCCGTTGTAGTGGGAGACATCGGTGGAGGTGCCGCCCATGTCGAAGCCGATCACCGCATCGAACCCTGCCATGCGCGAGGTCTCGACCGCGCCGACGACACCGCCGGCCGGTCCGGAGAGGATCGCGTCCTTGCCCTGGAACAGGTCGGCCGCGGTCAGACCTCCCGACGACTGCATGAACATCAGCCGGCAGTCGGTGCCCTCGATCTGGAGTTCGCTCGCCACCTGCTCGACGTAGCGGCGCAGGATCGGCGAGAGATAGGCATCGACCACCGTGGTGTCGCCGCGTCCGACGAGCTTCATCAGCGGCGAAACCTCGTGGCTGACGGAGACCTGCGGGAACCCGACCTTGTGGGCAAGTTCGGCGACCTTCTTCTCGTGCTCGGGGAAGGCATAGGCGTGCATGAAGACGATCGCCACCGAGCGGATGCCGCTGTCGTAGGCGGCCTTCAGGTCCCGCTCGACCGTTGCCAGATCCGGGGCCGCCTCGAGGGTGCCGTCGGCACGCACGCGCTCGTCGACCTCGACCACGGTTTCATAAAGCAACTCGGGCTTGACGATCTTCTTGGCGAAGATGTCGGGGCGGGCCTGATAGCCGATCTCCAGCGCGTCGCGGAAGCCTCGGGTCGTCACGAGAAGGGTGCGGTCGCCCTTGCGCTCGAGCAGGGCGTTGGTGGCGACCGTGGTGCCCATCTTCACCGTGGCGATGTTCTCCGCGGGAACGCGTTCGCCGGAGGCAACGCCCATGAGTTCACGGATGCCCTGGATCGCGGCGTCGCGATAGGCCTCGGGATTTTCCGACAGGACCTTGTGAGCCTTGATCCCGCCCTCGGGCGTGCGGGCGACGATGTCGGTGAAGGTGCCGCCGCGATCGATCCAGAAATCCCACTTTCCGCTCGTCATGCCGTTTCTCCCGGGTCGTTGCCGCCGCCTTCGCAGGCGAGGATGTCTTTCGATGTGATAATATCGATTTTTTATCGATAAAATGTCAACGTCTATTCGAGAGCCTGCCTCCCCAGGGGAGCGGCAGGCGAGGTGTCAGGGTATGCTGCGGGCGTTCTCCGGCAGCCATGTGGCGAGCTCGGGCATGCTGATGAGCAGGAACACCATCACGACCATGATCGCGAACATGGGCAGGGCGGCGCGGGCGATGTAGGTCATCTCGTGCCGCGTCATGCCCTGCAGAACGAACAGGTTGAAGCCGATCGGCGGCGTGATCTGCGCCATCTCGACCACCACGACGATGAAGATGCCGAACCACAGCAGGTCGATGCCGGCCGCGCGCACCATGGGCTCCACCACGGCCATGGTGAGCACCACGGACGAGATGCCGTCAAGGAAGCAGCCGATGATGATGTAGAACACCAGCAGCGCCATCAGCAGTTCGAAACGCGAGAGTTCCAGCGATCCGATGAAGGTTGCCAGCGCACGGGGGAGCCCGGTGAAGCCCATGGACAGGGACAGGAAGGCGGCGCCGGCGAGGATGAGGGCCACCATGGCCGAGGTCCTGGTCGCGCCCATGAGGCTCTCGCCGAACGCGCGCGGTGTCAGCGATCCCTGGCTTGCGGCAAGCACCAGTGCGCCGATGACGCCGATGGCGGCCGCTTCCGTCGCCGTGGCATAGCCCAGGTACATGGACCCGATCACGGCGATGATCAGAAGCATGACGGGGGCCAGAAACCGTGAGTTGGCAAGCTTCTCGGCGAAGGTCATGCGCGGTTCGGGCGTCGGCTCGTAGTCGCGGGCGAGCTTCGAGTAGATGGCGATGTAGCCCATGAACAGCGCGGCGAGCACGAGGCCTGGAAGAATGCCGGCCATGAACAGCTTGGTGATGGATTCGTTGACCGTCACGCCGTAGACGATGAGCGTCAGCGACGGCGGGATCATCAGGCCAAGGGTCGCGGCGCCGGCAAGCGTGCCGATCACCATCTTCTCCGGATAGTTTCGCTTGCGCAGCTCCGGCACCGACATCTTGCCGACGGTGGTGAGCGTGGCGGCCGACGATCCCGAGACGGCGGCGAAGACCGTGCAGCCGACGACGTTTGTATGCAGCAGGCCGCCGGGAAGCCTTGCCATCCACGGCGAGAGACCGCGGAACATGTCTTCCGACAGGCGTGTGCGATAGAGGATCTCGCCCATCCAGATGAACAGGGGCAGGGCGGTCAGCGTCCAGGAGGAGGACGAGGCCCAGATCACCGTCATCATGGCGTCGCCGGCGGGCCGCGAGGTGAAGAGTTCCATGCCGACGAAGGCGACACCGAGAAGGGCGAGCCCGACCCAGACGCCGGTGCCCAGAAGCAGAAAGAGCACGAAGAGGAACAGGACGATGGGGGCGAAGGTTTCCATGGGCCTACTCCGCGTGGCTCTGCTCGACGGTGTCCTGCTTCACGCCGGAGGTGCCGGTGAAGAGGACGCGCACGAGGTGATCGGTGAGCGCGACGGCAAGGAGGACGGAGCCGGCGGCCATGAGGGTCTGGGGAATCCACAATGGGGTCGCGTCCTGGCCCTGGCTCACGTCATGGAGCTTCCAGGACCAGTAGACTGTCTTGATCGCATAGCGGGCCAGGAACCAGGCAAGCGCGGCGCCAATGCCGAAGCACCAGACCTCAAGCCAGCGGGCGTGGCGGCCGAGCGCGCTGAGAAGCAGGCTCACGCGAATATGGGCGCCCCGGTTGAGCGCATGGGCGAAGGCCAGGAACGACGCGCCGGCCATTGCGTAGCCCGCGTAGCTGGTGGCTCCGGGAAAGGTGAGACCGGTCCAGCGGGCGACCATCTGGCCGACGATGATGGCGAGGATCGATACGAGGCAGAGCGCGGCGAGCACGCCGCCGGCAAAATAGAGGCCGTCAAGGGCGGTGCGAAGCGCCCGAGCAAGTCGGATCATGTCGAGGTCCTGTCGGCTTGCGCCCGCTCACGAGAATGCGCGGCGCGTTCGGCACCGTTGGCCGGCAGTGGCGCGAGGCAGCGGACACACCGCTTCCCCGCGCATGGGACGAACGGCGCGCGGGCGCGCCGTTCGCGGTCCCGCCTCAGTTGGCCTTGTAGGCGTCGACGATGGCCTTGCCCTTGTCGCCGGCGGCCTTCAGCCACTCGGCGGTCATGGTCTCTCCGACCTTGGCAAGATCCGCCTTGAGCTGATCGCTCGGCTTCTCGACCTTCATGCCGTTTTCGGCCAGGCCCTCGAGGGTGAAGGTGGTGTAGTCCTTCGCCTTCTGCAGGCCCTCGCTCTCGGCGGTGGCGGCGCAGTCGGTGAAGACCTTCCTGGTCGCGTCGTCGAGCGCGGCCCAGCTGTCCTTGTTGACGAAGACGGCGTTGCGCGGCAGCCACGCGTCGACCTCGTAGAAATTGGACACGTTCTCCCAGAGCTTGCTGTCGTAACCGGTCGCACCGGAGGAGACCATCGACTGGGCGACACCGGTGGCGAACGCCTGCGGCACCTCGGCGGCCTCGATCTGCACCGGCAGCATGCCGGTCAGTTCGGCGAGCTTGGCGGTCGCGGCGTTGTACGCGCGGAACTTCAGGCCCTCCATGTCGGCGACGGAGTTTACTTCCTTGTTGAAGTACATGCCCTGGGGCGGCCACGGCACGGTGTAGAGCAGCACCAGATTCTGCTCGTCCAGCGCCTCGGCGATCGCCGGCTCGGCGGCGTCCCACAGCTTCACGGAATCGTCGAAGGAGGTGGCGAGGAAAGGGATGCTGTCGACGCCGAAGAGCGGATTCTCGTTGGCATGGGCGGACAGAAGGCGCTCGCCGATCGGCACCTGGCCGGTCTGGACGGCGCGCTTGATGTCGGCGCCGCCGAACAGGGAACCGTTGGGATGGGTGACGATCTCGATCGCGCCGTCGGTTCCCTTGGTGACGCAGGCGGCGAAGGTGCCGCCATTTTCCGTGTGGTAGTTGCTGGCCGGATAGGCCATCGGCAGATCCCACTTCTCGGCCGCGGCCGGACCCGCAAGGGCGGTGGCCACGAGGCCGGCGGCGGCCAGGCTGGTGGTATAGGCCAGGGCCCGACGGGTCTGGGTCGATGCGGTCATGCTGCAGTCCTCCGGTGTGCTTCCGACTCGATGCGTTGCGGCGCGGAAGCGGGTTCCTGATCTCTGGTCGGTCATATTGTTTCTCGCGCCCCGTCTGGTCGCGGGGTCGGCCTCACTCTAGCCGCCACGGGGGCGTTCCGACAGGGGGACACCGGGCGCGACAGCAGACGAGACTCGGGAAGTCTTATCGGCGGACGACATGGTGTCAACAATTTGTCGACAAATTGCCATTGTTGGCGCACCATTCCGACGAAACGCCGAAAAAAGAAGACGGACCGCCGGATGGCGGACGTGATAAATCCGGCGGGAGGAAGCGCGTCCCCTTGGGCGCGCGCGGCAGAAGGAGGTCCGGGTCATGCGTGTCAGGGGCGGAGCACCCGTTGCGGGCGCGGCGGTCGGCATAGCGATGCTCGACACGCGGTTCCCGCGCATTCCCGGAGATCTCGGCAACGCACTGACATGGCCGTTTCCCGTGCTCTATCGCGTGGTGCGCGGCGCGCGGCCCGAGCTTGCTGTCAGCGGCGACACGGAGCAGCTTCTGGCCCCCTTCATCGAGGCCGGGCGGGGGCTCGTCGTCGACGGCGCGCAGGGCATCGTCACGAGCTGTGGTTTCCTCGTGCGGTTTCAGGACCGCCTGCGCGATGCGCTGGGCGTTCCGGTCGCGACCTCGTCGCTCATGCAGGTTCCCGTGGTGCAGGCGCTTCTGCCTGCCGGGAAGCGTGTCGGTATCCTGACGATCTCGGCACAATCCCTCGGTCCGGGGGATCTCGCTGCGGCCGGCTGCGCGCCGGACACGCCCATTGCCGGCACGGATGGCGGGCGGGAGTTTTCCCGTGTCATCCTCGCAAACGAGGAGGAGCTCGACGTGGATCTGGCGCGTGCCGACCTCGTTGCGGCCGGGCGGGCGTTGATTGCGCGGCATCCCGAGGTCGGCGCCATCGTTCTGGAATGCACGAACATGGTGCCCTATGCGGCGGACATTCGGGCGGCCTGCGGCGTGCCGGTCTATTCGGTGGCGAGCCTCGTCACGTGGTTCCAGTCGGGCCTTGATCCGGCGCGCTATCCCGTGTCGTGACGGGCGGTCCGCTTGTGCGGGCCATTCGATGACACGTCCACATCACCAACCAGGGACAGGATCAATATGTCGAGCGAGACGGAGAACGAGCCGGCCCATCCCGGAGTAGGTCCGGTCGTATCGGCGGCGCATCTTGCCTCCGGTGCCATGCCGGCACTGTCGGAGGTGGAATTCGCGGTGACCATGATGGTCAACGCCTATCATCGCTGGATGGCGCGCTGCATGGCGGCAGCGGGGGCTCCCGGGATCAGCCCTCTCGAAACCCTCGTACTGCATTCGGTCAACCATCGCGGGCGTCCCAAGTCGCTCGCCGACATCTGCCTTGTCCTCAACATCGAGGACACGCACACGGTTACCTATGCGCTGAAAAAGCTTCAGGCCGCCGGACTGGTGGAGACCGGCAGGCGCGGAAAGGAGAAGACCGTGGCCATCACGGCCGAGGGGGAAAAGATCTGCCTTGAGTATCGCCGGCTCCGCGAGGCCTTGCTGGTTGGCCCGGTGAAGGGGCTCGGCATGGACGAACAGGAATTGTCGCGCCTGGCGGCAACGCTTCGATCCGTCTCGGGGCACTATGATCAGGCCGCCCGTGCCGCGGCGGCCATGTAGGTCGACCGTGCATGTTGGGCCTGGGTCCCGCTATACGGATCGCCCCGACTTGCGAGAGGGACCAGTCGCCTCCTGGTGCGTCTCACCCACCTGTTCGAGAAGGGCGCCGGCAGGCAGTTTGGCCGCTTCATCCTCCAACCGTATCGCATCCGGTGTCTCGGCGCTCGCCTGCGGTTCTTCCTGACCAGTCGGGTCGTCCGCGCAAATGGGCTCGCGGGCAGGCCCCGTGCCGGCATCCGCAGTCATGTCCGGATCCGCGAACCCGACTTCGCCGTCCGTCTCGACTGTAGGCCGGGAGGTGGATGGGGTCAGGAGGACGGAGGACGCGCGCCGGCTCTGCAGGAAGTTGCGGTTTTCCTCCTGCCTGCGCAGCGCATCCGCGCTGGCACGGGCGTCGGAGAGGTCCAGCGGACGACCGAACAGGAAGCCCTGCACCTTGTCGCAGCCGGCCGCGCGCAGGAGCATCGCCTGGTCCTCGTTTTCCACGCCCTCGGCGGTGATCGTGACGCCGAGGGATCGGCCGAGTCCGACGATCGAGGCGATGATCGCGTCCGTGGTCGCATTGCGCCCGAGTGTCGCGACGAAGGAGCGGTCGATCTTGATCGTGTCGAAGGGAAAGCGCGAAAGATAGCTCAGGCTCGAGTAGCCGGTGCCGAAGTCGTCCATCGCGATGGAAACGCCCATTCCGCGCACGGTGGTCAAGGTCTTGACCACGGCGGAGGTGTTCGAAATCAGCAGGCTTTCCGTGATCTCGATTTCGAGACGCTTGGCATCCAGGCCGCTTGCCCGCAGTGCTTCCGCGACGCGCTGCTCGGTCATGCCGGCCTTGAACTGTGCCGGGGACACATTGACCGAGACCGTGAGCGTGCTGTCCTCCCAGGCGGCGGCCTCGATGCAGGCGCGACGCAGCACCCAGGTGCCGATTTCCTCGATCAGTCCCGCTTCTTCCGCGATCGGAATGAAAACGGCAGGCGAAATGGTGCCCCGCTCCGGGTGTTCCCAGCGCAAAAGCGTTTCATAGCCGGTCAGCTTCAGGTCGTTGAGACTGAACTGCGGCTGGTAGAGCAGGCGGAACTGGTCGTCGCGAAGCGCCTTGCGCAGGTCGTGCTCAAGCCGGCGACGCTCCTTGGCCTCCGCGTCCATGTCCGGCGTGTACCACACGAAGGTGGAGCGCCCGCCCTGCTTGGCACGATAGAGGGCAAGGTCGGCGCAATGCAGCAGTCGCGATGCGCGCCAGGCGGAGTCGGAGGCCTGGGCGATGCCCATGGAGACCGAGACAGGAATGTCCTTGCCATCGATGCGGGTCGGCATTTTCGTCGCGGCGACCATCGTTTCCGCGAGCCGGGTCGCGCTGGCATGGTCACTCTCCGCCGTCAGCAGGACCGCGAACTCGTCGCCGGACAGCCGGGCCACGAGATGTCGCGAGAACACCGTGCTCATGCGATCCGCGACAACCTGCAGGAACAGGTCGCCCGCAGCATGGCCATGGGTGTCGTTCACGTCCTTGAACTTGTCGAGATCGATGAGAATGACAGAGATGCTGCTCGCCTTGGCATGAGCGAGACGCAGGGCTTCCGTAAGCTTGGTGTTGAAGACCGTGCGGTTGGGAAGTCCCGTCAGGGCGTCGTGGTGCGCAAGGAACTGGATCGTCTTGCTTGCCTTGAGCCGGTCACGGAACCTCAGCCAGACGAGAAGGGCGGCAAGGCCCGTGGCCACGAACAGCATGGTCACCATGATGGCGACGCCGAGCTGGATGAGGTTGGTCAGGAACGCGCCGGTCGTCTTCTGGTCGTAGGACAGGATGAGCGCGGCGGCGAGCTTGCCCTTGGCGTGGACCGGGACGGCGATCAGTGTCATCTTGTCCGCGCTGCCGAGTATCGACAGCGACGAGGGGATATCCACGACCGGTTCATCGGCGTTGCGCAGGCGCTCCATGAGCGGACCGATGCGGGGGCTCGCGCGCCTCAGAACATCCGTTTCGTCGGTGCGGGCGATCTCGACCGGCTCGGACCCGGAAAGCACCATGACCCACAGTGGGTTGACGTCCTCATGAGTGGTAAGATGCTCGGCGAAGTCGTCCACCCAGGCCACCAGACTTTCAGCGTGCGGGCCGTCGGGGACTGGTGACTTGGAGGGATGAGGCGAGGGCGTTTTGGGGGTGGAGGCCCGGGCGACGGGCTCCTGTACGGACGGTGCCGTACCGTCGAGCGAAGGACGCAGCACGGAGGCCGTGCCGTCGGCCGGAAGGGAAGCAGCGAGGTCGGAAGCGGCTTCGGGAGCGGTGTCCGGCGCTTCCTCTGTGTGCGCGCCAATATTGCCCCGTTCACCGAAGTTCGGCAGTTCCCATGCGATGCGCTGTGCCGTCTCCACGGCGTCGCGGCTATAGAGTGCGTGGGAAAACAGCAGGTTCGCGGCGTGGATCGCGCCGGCAAACGCGACGACGATCAAAAAGCCGACAAGAACTCCTGCCAATGAACGAAACTGGCGCAAACCCGATCTCCCGCGTGGTACTCACCAAAACGCCACGCAACCGGGAGATCATCGCTTACCGAAGTTTCCATACCCTGAATCGTTGCCGTAAAGGCATGCCGGAAGACGAGGACGTTCGATGAGTGCGGACAGGACACGCAAGGAAACGGATTCCATGGGCGCGATCGAGGTGCCCGCGGAGCGTTACTGGGGAGCGCAGACGGAGCGTTCCCGCCACCATTTCTCCATCGGGCGTGATCTTTTTCCGCTCGAGATCATCCATGCCCTGGCGCGCATCAAGGGGGCAGCGGCCCGGGTCAACGCGGATCTCGGCGTTCTGGACGAGCGCCGTGCAGCGCTCATCGAGGCTGCGGCTCGGGAGATCGTCGAGGGGCGTCTGGATGCCGAGTTTCCCCTGCATGTCTGGATGACCGGCTCGGGCACACAGGCCAACATGAACGTGAACGAGGTGATCGCCAACCGGGCGATCGAGGCGGCCGGCGGAACGCTCGGTTCAAAGGATCCGGTCCACCCGAATGACCACGTCAACCGGTCGCAATCCTCCAACGATGTGGTGCCGACCGCGCTGAACGTCGCGGCCGCGCTGATGATCGAGACCCGGGTTCTGCCGGCGCTCGATACGTTGCGCTCGGCACTTGCGGCGAAGGCCGAGGCCTGGCGCGATCTGGTGAAGATCGGCCGTACGCACATGCAGGACGCCGTGCCCATGACGCTGGGCCAGGAAATGGCGGGATATGTAGGCGTTCTCGACGACAACCGCGCGCGCCTGGTCTTCGCCCGGGACGGGCTGATGCCGCTTGCCATCGGAGGAACGGCGGTCGGGACCGGTTTGAATGCCCCCGAGGGGTTCGATACCGGGGTCGCGGCGGCGCTGGCCCGGGAAACGGGGCTGCCCTTCGTGGCGGCGGGCAACAAGTTCGCCGTCATGGGGTCCCACGACGCCATGGTGGCCGCCTCGGGCATGTTGAGAACGCTTGCCGTCTCACTCAACAAGATCGCGAATGACATCCGTCTTCTGTCCTGCGGTCCGCGTGCGGGCTTCAACGAGATCCTGCTGCCGGAAAACGAACCGGGGTCCTCGATCATGCCGGGCAAGGTCAATCCGACACAGTGTGAGGCGCTTGCCATGCTGGCGGTTCAGGTCATGGGGCTCGACGCCGCGACCGCGCAGGCGGGGGCAGCGGGCATTCTGGAAATGAACGTCTACAAGCCCATGATCGGATCGAACGTCATCGATGCCTGTCGCCTGCTTTCCGACGGAATGGAAAACTTCGCGCGTTTCGCGGTCGAAGGGATGCGGGCCAACGAGGCGCAGCTCTCCGAAACGGTCGGCCGGTCCCTAATGCTTGTGACGGCGCTGACGCCCGAGATCGGCTACGACAAGGCTGCGGCAATCGCCCATCATGCCCATCATCACGGCATGACGCTGCGCGAGGCGGCGCTCGACCTGGGACATGTCGACGCGGAGACCTTCGACCGCATCGTGGACGCGAGCCGGATGACGGGTCCCATGCCGGATCTGACGCGACAGTGACACGCACAAAGAGGTTGCGCATGGGCGTGCGTCGGTGACGATGCGTGTCACGACGAATCGAAGCGGCGCCGAGGGGCGGGGAGTGAGGGCATGAGCGACAGGAGTGTTTCCGGCGGCATCGCGCGTCCGGTCTGAAAACCCGCCCCATGTCGATCTGGGAAAGAATAAGCGTCATCGTCCAGGCGATCGGTCAGAGCGGCATGGAGGCCGTCGATCGGCTGATAGGCTATGTGACTGCCCCTGGGGGCGGGCGCGGAGAGCGATCTGTCGCCTTCACCGTCGCGATGATCGCGCTCGCGGCAAAGATGGCCAAGGCGGACGGCGTGGTGACGGGCGACGAGGAAATCGCCTTTCTCGATGTGTTCGAGATTCCGCGCGGCGAGGAGCGCAATGTGGCGCGCCTCTTCAACCTCGCCAAGCAGGATGTCGCCGGCTTCGAGGTCTATGCGGCACGGCTTGCGGGCCTGTTTCCCGACGACATGGAAATCAGGGTCGATATCCTCGACGTGCTGTTTCACATCGCCAAGGCGGATGGCGTGGTTCACGAACACGAGGTCGCCTATCTCGCCCGCGTCGCGGAGATCTTCGGACTGGAGCCGCGAGAATTCGACCGGCTCCTGGCCCGACACACCCGCCAGGGGGCGGATCCCTATCTGGTTCTTGGGCTCGAGACGTCCGCCTCCAACGACGAGGCGCGTCGCCACTATCGCCGCCTGGTCGCGGAAAACCACCCCGACCGGCTGATCGCGCGAGGCGTTCCGGAAGAGTTCCTGCGCATCGCCAACGATCGCATGGCGGCGATCAATGCCGCCTATTCCAAGATATCCGCGGAACGCGGACTTTAGGGCGTGGCCCCGCAAACGAGATACGTCATGGCTCCCAGGACCGACACTTCCCTTCCCGCGCGCGTTCATCCCTCGCCGAACCACGGCGAGCGTCGCGAGGGCGCGCGCATCGACATGCTCGTTCTTCACTACACCGGCATGAAGGACGGGGAGGAGGCTGTCCGGCGCCTGTGCGACCCGCGTGCCGAGGTCTCCGCGCATTACCTCGTGCACGAGGATGGCTCAATCCTGCAGATGGTGCCGGAAGCGCGCCGCGCCTGGCACGCCGGCGAAAGCTACTTTGCAGGCGAGCGGGACGTGAATTCCAGCTCCATCGGCATCGAGGTCGTCAATCCCGGCCACGAGTACGGCTACCGTGACTTTCCGGACGCCCAGATCGCTTCCGTTTGCGATCTGGCGAAGGACATCTGCGCACGTCACGAGATTCCCCCATGGCGGGTTCTGGCCCATTCCGACGTGGCGCCCGCGCGCAAGCGCGACCCGGGCGAGCTGTTTCCGTGGAACCTTCTGGCGGCAGCGGGCGTTGGAGATCATGTGGATCCCGAGCCGGTCACCGGAGGGCGCTATCTCCAGGAAGGGGATCAGGGGCAGCCGGTGGAGGCGTTGCAGTCGATGCTGGCGCTCTACGGTTTCGAGATGGACATCGACGGCTGGTTCTCCGACCCGACCCGGCTGGCCGTCGAGGCATTCCAGCGCCACCATCGCCAGACCTGCGTGGACGGGATCGCGGACATGTCCACGATCACCACGCTGCACCGCTTGCTGTCGCTACGTCCGTCGGCCGAATGAGGCAGGCCCTCGTCAGGCGCGCGACACGGTTTTGCCGCATTGCAGCATGAACTGCCCCGGTCCCGCCAAATACCTCTGAATGTGCCGCAAAACACCCACATTCTACCGGCGTTTTTGTAATATTTCGTGACCTGCGGGAACAGATTTTCGTCCTAACGCAGGGTCATACACCCGCCCTCAAGACAAGCACGGAAACTTGAAGGTCGGGTACATGATGAATTCTTCCCTCGCGCGCCTCGCCGGCGTCGTGTCGCTCGCGCTCGCTCTGGGCGCCTGTCAGACGGATGCGGTGAGCACGACGACGGTCGATCCTGCAATCCTTTCCGCAGGGGCGAAGGCTGCAAAATACGACGAGATCATTCGCACCGAAGCCAAGAAGCACGGCATTCCGATCAAGCTTGCCCGGGCTGTGGTGAAAGTGGAAAGCAACTACAATCCGCGTGCCCGTGGCCGGCACGGCGAGATCGGGCTCATGCAGATCAAGCCGCAGACCGCGCGTGGCGTCGGATTCCGCGGCAGCGCCAAGGCGCTCTACGATCCGAAGACGAACATCACCTACGGAATGCTCTATCTCGCCGGAGCGCACGAGCGGGCCGGTGGTGACACCTGCGGCACGATCCTGCGCTACAACGCGGGACACTACGCCAAGCGCATGAACCGCGTAAGCAAGGCCTACTGTTCGAAGGTCAAGCGGATCATGGCGAACTCCTGACGGACGAACCCGTTAGGACAGGGCCGTCCCCTAGGTTTTTCCGGTGGTACCGGCATCGGGAAGGCCGGCCTGTGCGAGAGCGGCAAGGCTTGTCGCGTCGGCGGTTTCCTCACGGCCCAGGCCGTCGATCATGCCACGTCGGTCGGCTTCGCTCTTGGCCTGGTTGAGCTTCCAGACCCCGGACAGCTCGCTCACGTCGAGTTCGAGGCCGACGATGCCGCGCATCATGGCGGCAATGTAGTCCTGGGGCGCGTCGCCGACCGCCCAGGGCGCCTCGCGGCCGCTCTCATGGTCGGCGGTGAGGGCATCGAGCATGGCGCGCAGCTTCTCGGGATCTTCCACGAGGCGTAGCGTTCCGCGCGCTTCGACAGCCACATAGGCCCAGGTCGGAACGCTTTTTCCTGTTTCCGCCTTGGTCGCGTACCAGCCAGGCGACACATAGGCGTGCGGTCCCTGGAAGAGCGCAAGCGCCTCGATGCCGGAGCCGACCGCGCGCCAGTGCCTGTTGGCCCGGGCGAAATGCCCGGTAAGCACCAGCTTCCCGTCGTCCTTCGACAGCACCGTCAGCGGAAGCAACGTGGCGTGCAGCCCGTTCGTTCCGCTTGCCAGGGTCGCAAGGCCGATGCTTCGGATTGCTTCCAGAAGGACATCGAGGCGTGTCTCGCGGCTTTGTTCGATCGCATACATGCGTCCCTACGCCCCTGCTGTCTCGCGCGACGGTTTCAGGCAGGCCTCGACCGAGGCAGGCCGTTCGATGCCGTCTCGAAGACGCGGGTCCTCCTGCACCCGCGTGACGGTTTCCCCGAGCGAGACAACGCCGGCCCAGACCGGCAGGTCGTAGTCCTCCTCATCGTCCTTGGGCGGCCCGTTGCGGGCCTTGAGGGTCATGTGCTCGAGTTCGAGCGCGAGGATGCCGGTTGCCGCATTCTCCTTCTCCGTCATGGGACGGATCTCCGACCAGCGGCCCGGAAGCATATGGTCCGTCAGCGCGATCAGGGCCTCCTCACGCTCCGCGGGCCCAGTCACCAGCCGCGCCGTGCCGTGGGCCATCACGCAGCGATAGTTCATCGAATGGTGGAACGCCGAGCGGGCGACCACGATGCCGTCCACAAGCGTGACGGTGACGCAGAGCGGGGCACTTTCCCTGTTGGCCTTGATGAACCGGGTTGCTTTCGCCCCGTGCAGATAGAGCGTCTCGCCGAATAGCGCATAGATCATCGGGACCACCATTGGCCGTCCGGCATCAATGAAGCCGACGTGAGCGACGCGCCCCTCGCGCAGGACCGCAAATGCCGCATCGCGTTCCGGAACATCACGGTCGCGGACGCGGGTGCGTGCCCAGACCGGCGGACGGGGTGCGTCCGGGGATTGGCCTGCTTGGGGGGAGGCCGGGTGGGGAGGCGTGTGCGGCATGCGTTTCTTCCTTTTCTGACGGGCGCGAGTGTGTCACTAAACTGGTCCTCTTGAAGATCCGGTTTGTTTCAATTCCAGGAGGCCACTTTGCTGGTGGGACTTTTGACGCTCGACCGTGACAGTTCGGTGCCGCTTCCCGAGCAGATCTATCGCAGCACGCGGCGGGCCATCCTCGATGGCCGGCTGGCACTTGGCGGACGCCTTCCTTCGAGCCGCTCACTGGCGACCGGCCTCGGCGTGTCGCGCAATACCGTGAACGCGGCCTACGAGTTGCTGATGGCGGAAGGCATGATCGAGGTGCGGCCGGGCTCCGCGCCGCGCGTCGTCGATGGCGGTGAGGGCGTGGGAGATCTTCCGGGCGAGCTGTTGCCCCAGGCATCAGCATCCGAACCGGCCCTGTCCGCGCGTGGTCACGCAATGGCCTCCAATCCGTGGGGCGCGAGCGGACGGAGGCGTGGCGGCCGCCTCGAACCGGGAACGCCGGCGCTTGACTGTTTTCCCCAGGACGCCTGGGCGCGGGCCTTGCGTCGGGCCGCACGCCGGCTCAAGGGCCCCGAGCTCTTCTACGACCGGATTCCGGGATATGAGCCGCTTCGCGAGGTGCTGGCCTCGTATCTGGTGGAGGAGCGCGGCCTCAGGGCTTCCGCCGAGCGGATCATCGTGCTCCCCTCGACCCAGGCAGCGCTCTTCATGCTCGCGAGCGCGCTGACCGATCCCGGCGACTGCGTCTGGCTCGAGGATCCGGGCTACCTCGGGGCCCGGGCAGCCTTCCAGGCCGCCGGCCTCGATATCCGGCCCATGCCCGTCGATGACGAGGGCGCGGATCCGCGCCGGATGCCGGATGGGCCAGCGCCGCGCCTCGTCTATGTAACCCCCTCGCACCAGTATCCCTTCGGGATGCGCATGCCGCTGCACCGCCGCCTGATGATGCTGGAGCGTGTTCGCGCTTGCAGCGGCCTCGTCGTGGAGGACGACTACGATAGCGAGTTCCTGTTCGAGGGGCGCCCGCTCGCCGCGATGCAGGGGCTCGGCGGGGAAGGCGACACGGTGTATCTGGGGACCTTCTCGAAAACCATGCTTCCCGGGCTGCGGGTCGCCTACATGGTCGTGCCACCCGCGCTCGCGGCACCGCTTGCCCGGGTGCAGAGGGTCACGGGCGCCTTCGCCAATGTCGCCACCCAGGCAGCCCTCGCGGAGTTTATCGAGAGTGGCCACTATCGTGCCCACCTGCGCCGTATCCGCGAGGTCTACGCGCAGCGTGGTCGCGGGCTCGCCGAGGCATTGAGGGCGCGGCTCGGCAACCGGATCGTTGCAGCCGACCCCGTGGGCGGCGTGCAGATAGCCGTGCGTTTCAACATGCCATGCGATGACAAGGCGGTGGCCAGGCGGGTCAACGAGCGCGCGTTCGGTGTTGCGGCGCTTTCGGCCTATGCCCTGTCCGCCAAGGCGAGCGGCCTGGTGATCGGGTTCGCCGCCTTGCGTGACGGCGAGGCGGAGACATGCGCCGAGGCCGTTGCCGATGCCCTCGACAGGGAAACGGGAAATGCGCCTGCCGGACATGGAGTCGCTTGACCGGGGGGCTCCACCCGCATAGGTGTCGCGCGTCAGCCGGCCGGACGGCCGCTCCCGCAAGCGCGGAAACGCCGCGGGGGAGGAAAGTCCGGGCTCCATGGAAAAACGGTGCCGGGTAACACCCGGCGGGGGCGACCCCAGGGAAAGTGCCACAGAAAGCAAACCGCCACGGCCGAGGCCGTGGCAAGGGTGAAAGGGTGGGGTAAGAGCCCACCGCGCGACCGGCAACGGAAGCGGCACGGCAAACCCCACCGGGAGCAAAACCGAATAGGGGCGGCGTGGGGGCTGAAAGGTCCCCGGCGGTTCCACGCCAGTCGCCCGGGTAGGTTGCGAGAGGCGTCCGGCAACGGGCGCCCAAGATGAATGGCCGTCACGCGTGGCTTCGCGTCACGCCTTACAGAACCCGGCTTAAAGGCCGGCTGACACTCCTTCCCCATCATGCCGAGCGCAACGGTGCGTGTTGAACGCCCTTCAGGGGGCGTTCTTGCATTGTGCAAAACACGGATGGCCGCGGGCGCGTGCATGCCGTTGGCGGCAGAATCGCGGCTTTCCGCGATCTCTCCCTTTGGCAACTCATTTTTAAGCTTAACCGTGGATAACCTTTTGGGGGCACGCGAGAGGCGCGTGGGAAGGGGCTTTGACCATCCGATTCCGTTGACGCCCATGAGGTCCCATGGTATCCCAAATCATCCCGTTTCGAGTTGAGGCGGCTGGGCTGGAATGGCTCGCCGGGCCACTGCGTGGGGCCTGCGAGCGCGCCGTTCAGGTTGCGCGTTGCGTCGGATTTTCCAGGTGTCGGGAGAACGTGTGTCGCCGGGCCGTGATGGCCGGGCATTGGGGCGAGAGAATCGATGTCCGGCTTCGTGTCGCACTACACAAATCGACTCGACGCCAAGGGGCGGGTTTCAATCCCGGCTCCGTTCCGACAGGCGCTCGCCCGCGACGGGTTCGAGGGTCTCTACTGCTTTCCCTCTCTTCACCAGAATGCGGTCGACGCCGGCGGACACCAGCTCATCGAGGAAATCGAGAAGCGCCTCAACGGACTGTCCACGCTGACGGCGGATCACGATGCGCTGTCCACGGCGCTGTTCGGTGCCAGCGAAACTCTCAAGATCGACGGGGACGGACGGGTGATGCTCTCCGAGATGATCCGCGATCATGCCTGTATCAGCGACCATGTGACCTTCGTCGGGCAGGGGTACAAGTTCCAGCTCTGGGAGCCGGAGCGCTTCAAGGCGCATCGGGCCGAGGCCATGAAACTTGCCATGCAGGCGATCTCCCGCAGCACCGGCGAGGTGCAGTAATGGCGCGGGGAGACCATCACGTCGTTTCCGAGGAAGGTGGCGCGCCGCACGTGCCGGTCCTTCTGGATGAGGTGCTTGAGGCCGTTGGCGCCACCGCCGGCGAGACCGTCATCGACGGGACCTTCGGTGCGGGCGGTTACACGCGTGCGCTGTTGGCGACGGGCGCGGACGTGATCGGCATCGACCGTGATCCGACCGCGATCGAGGCCGGTCAGGCTCTTGTCGATGAGAGTGGCGGGCGGCTCCGGCTCGTTCACGGGCGTTTTTCGGGACTTGATGTTCATGCCGGGGATCTTGGCCGGGCGCCCGTCGATGCGGTCGTGCTGGACCTTGGCGTTTCGTCCATGCAGCTCGATCAGGCCGAGCGCGGCTTTTCCTTCCGTTTCGATGGTCCGCTGGACATGCGCATGGAGCGTGAGGGGCCTACGGCGGCGGATGTCGTGAACACGATGCCCCAGCGCGATCTGACCCGGCTGATCGGTCTTCTCGGCGAGGAGAAGCGGGCGTCTGCCGTGTCGCGTGCGATTGCCGAACGACGCAAGAGCGAGCCGTTCTCGCGCACCGCCGATCTGGCGGCGGTGATCGAGAAGGTGGTTGGACGTCCGTCGAAGGGCAAGCAGATCCATCCGGCGACCCGCACGTTCCAGGCGCTTCGCATTCACGTCAATCGCGAGCTCGACGAGGTGGTCGAGGCGCTGGCGGCGGCCGAGCGTGCGCTGAAGCCGGGCGGACGGCTGGTGGTCGTGACGTTCCATTCACTGGAAGACCGGATCGTGAAGAGATTTTTCGCAGACCGCAGCCGAACCAGGGCTGGCGGATCCCGTCACATGCCGGAGGTCGACGTGCCGCCGGCAACTTTCGAGCTCGTCGGGCGCGGTGCGCGCGACCCGTCGGATGAGGAAATCGCCCGCAACCCCCGCGCGCGCTCGGCAAAGCTGCGCGCTGGCCGCCGCACGGACGCGCCGGCGCGGGACATCGATGGCGGGGCGCTTGGCCTGCCGCGTGTGGCGGCGGTCGAGCAGGTCGGAGGCTGACGGACATGGGTCGGATCACGAATGTCGTGCTGGCGGTCGGCGTCCTTGCCGCGGCGGCCAGCGTCTACAACATGAAGCACGATGCGGAACGCTCGGCGGAGCACGTGTCGGCGCTCCAGAAGCGCATCGACGACGAACGCGAGCGCATCCAGCTCCTGCGTGCGGAATGGAGCGTGCTCAACGATCCGAGCCGTCTTCAGGGGCTCGTCGAGCGCTACAAGGATCACCTGCATCTGGAACCGCTCAGCGTCGACCAGATCACGCGGATCGAGGATATTCCGATCCGCCCGGTGGAGCTTGAGCCCATCGACAGCAATGCGACGCTTGGCGGTTATGCCGGCAATGCCGCGCCGGTGGTGAGGTAGCGGCATGGCGATCACCGAGCAGCCGGTTTCCTTTCTTCAGCGCCGCGCCGTGGGCGAGCGGCGCATTCCGCGTGCGCCGTCGTCCCGCGCCACGCGGGCACGTGTCCATATGGCGATGGTGATGTTCACGCTGGTTTTCGTGGCGATCGCCAGCCGGCTCGTGATGTTGGGCATGAGCGAGGAAGCGCGCTCGGCGTCCTACATCTCCGCGCAGGACAGCGTTGCGGCGGCGCGTCCCAATCTTGTCGACCGCAACGGGCAGATCCTCGCCACAGACATCAAGACGGCCTCGCTCTACGCGGAGCCGCGCAAGATCATCGACGTGGACGAGGCGCTTGAAGGTATTGCCAGCGTGCTGCCGGAACTGGGCACGGACCGCGTGCGCGCGCGTCTCGCCAGCAATGCGGGCTTCATCTGGCTGAAGCGCGAACTCACGCCGCGACAGCGCAACCGCTTGCACGATCTCGGAATTCCGGGGATCGGCTTTCTGGAGGAGAACAGCCGCTTCTATCCCGGCGGTCCGACCGCGAGCCATATCGTCGGTTCAGTCAATGTGGACAACCAGGGCATCTCGGGCATGGAGCTCTCCGTGGACCGGGCTTGGCTTGGCGACCTGCAGAAACTCGGCCTGACCAGCAATCGCTCGATGGAGCCCGTGGCTTTGTCGATCGATCTGCGCGCCCAGCATGTGGTGCGGGACGAACTGGCCAAGGCCATGGAGCGCTACAAGGCCATCGCGGCCATGGGCATCGTGCTCGATGTGGAAACCGGCGAGGTGATCGCGATGTCGTCGCTGCCCGATTTCGATCCCAACGACCGGTCCCAGGCGCTTGACCCCAACCGCATGAACCGCGCCAGCGGCGGCGTCTACGAGATGGGGTCCGTGTTCAAGGGCTTCACCGTCGCCATGGCGCTGGACAGCGGCAAGGTGACGATGGACGACATGTTCGACGCCACCCGTCCGATCCGCATCGGTGGGCGCACCATCAACGATTTCCACGGCAAGCATCGTCCGCTTTCGGTTGCCGAGACCTTCATCTATTCGTCCAACATCGGCACGGCGAAGATGATGCTTTCCGCCGGTATCGATCACCAGCAGGCGTTCTTGAAGAAGGTGGGCCTGACAACGCGGCTCGACACCGAGCTTCCGGAGGTGGCCACGCCGCTTCTGCCGCCCAAGTGGAACGAGCTGGCCGCGATCACGATCTCCTTCGGTCACGGTATCTCGGTGACGCCGCTGCAAACGGCGGTGGCGGCGGCGGCGCTCGTCAATGGCGGCGAACTGGTTCCGCCGACATTCCTGCCGCGCACGGCCGAGGAGGCCGCGTCGCTGAAGAAGCGCGTCGTGTCGGAACACACGAGCGCGATCATGCGCTATCTTTTCCGCCTGAACGTGCTGCAGGGCTCCGGCCGGCGCGCGAAAGTGCCCGGCTATCTCGTCGGCGGAAAGACAGGCACGGCGGAGAAGATCGAGGGCGGCCGCTATGTTTCCAACAAGCGCCGTAATTCTTTCCTTTCTGCCTTCCCGATGGACAAGCCGAAATACGTCGTGCTTGTCGTGATCGACGAACCCAAGCCGGAGCGCGAGGGCATTGGCGCGACGGCGGGTCTGAATGCCGCTCCGACCGTGTCGGGGATCATTGGACGCATCGCGCCCATGCTGGGTGTCCTGCCCAAGTTCGGGGACAAGACCGAGACGATATCGATTTCCTACTGAGCGGAGGAAGGCGGAACGGGGTCGCACCAATGTTCCGTATTGCTCCCGACGACGACGCAAACGGATATTGGCGCACATCATGCTGCTGAAGGACCTGACCGGCGACGCGGCGCTCGCCGCGACAGAACTCGAAACCGAAATCACCGGTTTGTCCGCAGACAGCCGAACCGTCGGCGAAGGCTATCTGTTTGCCGCACTCAAGGGCGCGCGCAGCGACGGCACGGACTTCATCGACGCGGCCTGCGATGCGGGAGCGAGCGCGGTCCTGGTGGCAGCCGATACGCCCTTCGACGTGCTTGAACGGGTCTCGGGGCGGTGTCCCGTTATCCTGAGTGACGACCCGCGGCGGGCGCTCGCCCTCATGGCCGCACGCTTCCATGCGGGCCAGCCGGAAAAGCTCGTTGCCGTGACCGGTACCAGCGGCAAGACGTCGGTTGCCGTCTTCACACGACAGATCTTCGCCTTCGCGGGCCTTGAGGCGGCGAGCCTTGGCACCATCGGCACGGTCACGAGCCGGGGGGCACACTATGGCGGGCTGACGACGCCGGATCCCGTCACGCTGCATGAAACACTGGCGGAGCTCGATCGCGACGGGATCACTCACGCCGCTCTGGAGGCCTCGAGCCATGGTCTCGACCAGCGCCGGCTGGACGGCCTGAGGCTTTGCGCTGCCGGCTTCACCAACCTGGGCCGGGACCATCTCGATTATCATGCGAGCGTGGGCGAGTACCTTCAGGCCAAGCTGCGCCTGTTCGACACCCTGCTGGACCCGGGGCGCCCGGTCGTGGTCGAGCCTTCCGCGCCCTATGCCGACGCGATCATGGAGGTGGCGCGCGCCTGCGGGCATCCGCTGTTCACCGTTGGAGAGGGGGGCGAGGATCTTTCGCTCGTCGATATCCGGCATGAAGGCTTCGAGCAGGTTCTGTCGCTCGAGACCCCGGAGGGGTCGCGCGAGGTGCGCCTGCCGCTCGCGGGGCGCTTTCAGGTGTCCAATGCACTGATCGCGGCGGGGCTCGCCATCTGCGCGGGTGTCGAACGCGACGTTGCCCTGTCCGCGCTCGAACATCTTGAAGGCGCGCCGGGTCGCCTTGAGCGCGTCGGCGAAACCGATGACGGCGCTCTTGTCTTCGTCGACTACGCCCACAAGCCTGACGCGCTGGATACGGCGCTCGCGGCCCTGCGTCCCTTCACGAAGGGACGCCTCGTGGTCGTCTTTGGCGCGGGCGGGGACCGGGACAAGGGCAAGCGTCCACTGATGGGCGAGGCGGCCGCGCGTCAGGCGGACGTGGTGATCGTCACCGACGACAATCCGCGCGGGGAGGATCCGGCCGAGATCCGGGCCGAGATCCTCGCGGCGGCGCCGGGGGCGCTGGAAATTCCCGACCGTCACGCAGCCATCGAAGCTGCCGTCGGCATGTTGCAGGATGGTGACGTGCTCTGCATCGCCGGCAAGGGCCATGAGACAGGCCAGATCGTTGGCGACCAGGTTCTTCCGTTCTCCGATCATGAGGCCGCACGGGCGGCCATCGCGTCCGCCGCCGAGGCCGCGCTTTTCGCCGCCGCATCCGAGGATACGGACGGGTCCGGCCTCGATCTTGATCTTGCCGGAGCCTTCGAGGAGGAGCTTTCCGCCTCGGCCGGCCTTGAGGCAGAGACCGATGAGGCGCAGGACGCTGCGTCCGGCGAGGAAGCCGAACCGGTGCTTGCCGACGACGACGACTTCGAGGCGCTTCTCGGCGAACTCGTCATGGAGGGGCGTGAAACCTCGGCATCCGGGACCGGCGGCGAGGACGACCTTTTCGCGGACGAGGATGGCTCCACGCCGGATGAGGAGCCCATCGCCGCACCTGCCCAGGCGCAGGAAACCGGGTCTGATGACACCGACGACACTGACGACGATGCCCTCGACGTGCTTCTCGACGACATCGTGAGTGAAAGCTCGCCATTCGACGCGGCGGATGAGACGGTGCAAGAGGCCGCTCCCGAAACGGAGGGAGCATCCGCGCCGCTCGTATCGCTCAGCGAGGATGACCTGTTGGCCGACCTCGCGGATGATCAAGAGGTTGGCGATCAGGAGAGTGTGGACCACGATCGCGCCGACCTTGCCGGGGCCGCGGCGGATGATGGTCATCCGGAGGCGGACGTCTTTGAGGCGGAACTGCTCGCGCTTCATGCCGGGTCTGAAAGCGAGCCCGAACAAGAGCTTGCAGACGCCACCGCCGAGGAGTCCACTTTCGAAGCCGAAGCCGAAGCCGAAGCCGAAGCCGAAGCCGAAGCCGAAGCCGAAGCCGAAGC
>MDTG01143202.1_pt1 | contig 51471 bp, 51 predicted proteins | sample 811421 | NCBI WGS metagenome assembly MDTG01 (sample SAMN05326645, study PRJNA326480) | marine metagenome | isolation source: seawater | place: Pacific Ocean: South East | collected 2011
AGGCTGGATGTGGAAGCGCAGCAATGCGTGCAGCTGACCAGTACTAATAGCTCAATTGGCTTAATTTATGCACTGAAAAAAATTTTTAAATAACTTTTATATTTTGTATTAAAATATTAAATTTTTAATTCTTACATGTTTAAATTTGGATTTTACAGTCTTTATAGATATCAAGAATTTAAAATTTTAAATAAGGCTAATTCCTCGGCATCTAATTTATTTATATATAATAAAGATCAAGAAAAAATTAACAAACTTAATTTAATAATTGATAAAAATCTTAAAAATCTAATCCTTAAATTGAAATATAAAAAAATTGACTTCATTTTTTTAATTTACGAAGGAAAAAATGTTATTCATTCTTCAGGTGTAGGAATTAATAAAAGTATTGATAGATTTTTTTATAAATTTCAAAAAAACAATTATAGTGTCATTGGCCCAACATTTACCAACCCCTCCTACAGAAAAAGAGGTTTTTATAAATTAGCATTAAATATTCAAATTTTTCATATAATAAACCAACATAATATAAATGATATTTTTATTTCTACTAAAAGATCAAATAGAATAATGAATTCTTTTGAGGTTAATAATTTAAAAGAATTTTCCTCAGGGCTAGAAATATCAATATTCAATAAATTTTTTGTTAACATTGTTTATAAAAAAAAGTTTCACCTAAATCTATTTTTTAACGATAAATTAATTTTAAAGTTTGGCTAATTGAAAAATGAAAAAAATTCAAAGATACGATTTATATTTTTTTGAAGATAGCAATTATTTATTTTCAAGGATTTTTTTTAAAAGTTTAAACTCAATAAATGCAAAAGATATTGAAATAAAAGGGTGTTATGATAATTCTTTAAATAATACGGATAACTTTTTTATAAATTATTTACTATATTTAAAAAAATTAAATAATTTAAAATAATAAAAAAAATTATGATTAATTTAGTGAATAGAATTTTGAATAAGTTTTTTTCTAACAATTTATTTAGACGTAATCTAGATGAAATTAGGCTTCAAAATGGAAACATATACTCTTTTCTTTTAAAAACAAATTTGCAAAATATAAAAAGTTTAGATGAATTAACATTTAAAACCTTTTCCCAAAATAATGAAGATGCAATTTTAGAATATTTAATTTTGTCATTAAAATTAAACAATATAAATTTTGTGGAAGTAGGTACTGAAGATTATTCAGAGAGCAATACAAGGTTTTTATACGAAAAATATAATTGCAAAGGTCTAATTATAGATAACACGAAAAATTTGTATGACAAAGTTTCAAAACTTTTACCTATATGGAAAGGCAGATTAGAAATTGAAGAAACTCTAGTTAACGTTAATAATATAAATTATTTATTGAAGAAACATTCTTTCGATAACTTTTTAGATATCTTTTCAATAGATATAGATGGTATAGATTACTGGATTATAAAAGAATTACCTGAAAATATTTCAAAAATTTTTATTGCTGAGTACAATCCTTATTTTGGACCAAAACTTGAGGTTACTGTTCCAAACATAGATAACTTCAATAGAACAAAATATCATTTTTCTAATTTATGTTGGGGAATGTCCCTAAAAGCATTGATAAATTTAATGATGAAAAAAAATTATTCATTTATAGGTTCAAATTCACTTAAAAATAATGCTTTTTTTGTAAAAAAAGAATACATGAAATATTTATCTATAAATGAAGTTGATTTAAGTAATTTAGAGCATTTTACAAATGCAAATTACAGAGAAAGTAAGAATCAAAAAGGTGAACTTTTATATTTAAATCCAGAAAAAAATTTAGAATTTATTAGAGAGTGCGAAGTTTTTGATATAATTAAAAATAAAAATTGTATGATTAAAGATATAATTTAATGAGTCTATAAAAATACTAAGATTAAAATGTCATTTGTTTGTCTAATACCAGCCAGAAAAAATTCCAGAAGGCTCAAAAATAAAAATATGAGGATTTTAAAAGGTAAACCTATGATTTATTATACAATAAAAAGCTCGACCAATTCTAAATTTATAAAACAGACTTATGTTTTCAGTGACTCTGAAAAAATTATTAATTATTCCAAAAAATTTAATATTTCTAAATGTTGTGAGAGACCTAAAAATTTGTCTAGATCAAAAACTCCAATGAGTGAAACAGTTGAATATTTTGTAAGAAAAATGAAATTAAAACAAAATAAAAAATTAAAATATTTAATTTTATTACAGCCAACATCTCCTCAAAGAAAGTCTAGGGATATTGATATGGCGTGTAAATTAATATTAAAAAATCCTAAAGCAGATAGTTTAGTTTCTTCATTTCAAATAAAAGGATTAGATGTATCTAGACTTATGTTTTTAATTAATAGTTATTTACATTTGAATAAAAATCTAAAATTTAATAAAAAAACATTGTTATTTCATAGAAATGGACCTTCAATATTAATTACAAAAATAAAAAATATTACAAAGACAAATCTATATGAAAAAGGAAAAATTTTAAATTTTGTAATGAAAAGAGAAAATTCTATTGATATCGACGATTTAAGTGATTTTAAAAAAGCACAAAAAGATTTAAATTATTCTATAAAAAATAACTAATAACTCATGCAATATACTTTAAATACTAAATCATTTAAAATTTATCAAAATAATAAAATTACTGTTGCACTAAAAAAACTTAATACGCTTAATCCACCTATATTGTTTGTAGTTAATAATAAAGATCAATTTGTTGGCACTGTTACTGATGGTGATATAAGACGATATATTTTAAATAAAAAAAATTTAAATAATAATATCGAAAAAATAGTAAACAAGAAGCCTTTTATTTGCAATTACAATGAAATAAATAAATTAAGCTACTTTAAAAAAATATTATATTTAAATAATCTAAAAGGTATCCCAATAATTAAATCAAAAAAATTGTTTGCAGCATTTTTTGCTATAGATGAAAAAATGAATTCTACTCCAATTGTAATTATGGCAGGGGGAATGGGGAAAAGATTGTTACCATTAACAAAAAGGGTGCCTAAACCTCTATTAAAAATTAATGGTAAAGCAATTTTACAATATATAATTGAAAATATTATTGATGAAAATTTTAATAATATTTATGTTTCAATTAATTTTCAAAGCAAAAAAATTAAAGACTTTTTTAAATTAAATAAAAATTTTGGCTTAAATGTAAAATTTTTGGAGGAAAGAAAACCTCTTGGAACTGCTGGATCATTGTATTATTTAAAAAATAAAGATATCGAAAATAATAAAATAATAATAATAAACGGAGATATACTTACTGATTTAAAATTAAATAATATTTTATCTTTTCACAAAGAAAGTAATAATCATCTCACCATGGGTTGCATGAACCACCAAGTCCATATCCCATTTGGTGTTATTAAAAGTAAAAATGGCATGTTTGTAAGTATTGACGAAAAACCTTATATAAATAATCTTGTAAATTCTGGTATTTACGTAATTAATAAAAATGTTTTAAATAAAATCAAGAAAGATAAATTTACTACAATGCTGGATGTTATTGAGAAAGTTAATAAAGAAAAAATTGGGATATTTCCACTATACGATGATGAAGATTGGATTGACCTAGGCAACAAAGATAACTTTTTAAAATTCAGAAAAAATCTGATTGGCTAAGCTAAATCTTAATTAACTCATCTTTTTTAAAATTATACTTTGATATTTTTTTTAATATTTTAAAGTAGTACTTTCCACTAATTCCATATCCTGGTCTTTTTAGGCCAATATTATCGATAGAAAATTTTTCACCTTTTTTGATATTTTTTTTTGCTATTAATGATTTTCTTACATATTTTGCATTATTAATTTCTGAGCGATTAATTATTTTTTCTCTTAAACCTAATATAGATTTAATATCTCTAATTTTTCTCATCATTGATGTAATATTCTTAATTTCTAAACTAGCTTTGTGATCTGGACCTTCTAACTTATTGTTAAGTGTTATATGCTTCTCAAGAAAATCTACTTCTCTACTAGCACACACCAAAGGAACAAGAATACCTTTAGTGTGGTCAGAATAACCTGTTGTAGTATTAAATTTTTTTTTTAATCTCTCTATATATCGTAAATTTACCTCATTAAATCTAGTTGGATAGTCTGTATTACAATGAAGAATAGTTATTTTATTTTTTTTTATCTTACCAGATGTTAAAATTTTTACCGCATTTCTGATTTCATTTTCTGAGGCCATTCCAGTTGATAAAATGACTGTTAAATTATGTTTACTTATCATTTTTAAAAGTGGATAATTAATTATTTCACCAGATGGAATCTTTAATATTTTTAAATTTAGTTTCAAAAATTTTTTAAAAGATTTAATATCAAAGACTGATACTAAAAAATTAATATTTTTCTTTTTTGAGTAATCTCTTAAAGTTTTTAAATTTTTAAAGTTAAGCTGATATTTTTTTAACATCTTTTGTTGAGATATATTATCACCCAAGTTTTTTGATTGATAATCTGCTTTTTTTGACCAATTAGTTACTGTTTCACTTGAATCAAACATTTGGAATTTTACAAAATCTATTCCAGTTTTGGAGCACTCTAATATTAATTTCTTGGCAATTTTTATACTGGAATTATGGTTTACACCAATTTCAGCAATTATTTTCATTTAACTATGTGGCATGTAGCACTTTTTGCACATTTCCATTTTATAATAATTTCCAGTGCTATGTAATTTTCTAATTTCTTTGTATTTCTTGTTATGCCAAATATCTTTTAATTTTTCATTTCTCCAATTTCCAACAATTGTCTCATCTTTGTCATCAACACAACAAATAGTTACATTTCCATTGTATTTTAGGAACATCCTTTGAAATGGTTGTGCGCAATGATAACCTTTTACCTCTGAAAAATACAAACTATTTTCTATATCTCTATCTATATAATAGCCCCAACCTAATGCATCAACATGTTCTGACCACATAGTCTTTAATGCTTCAAATTGTTTTTCCCATTTCTCCTCTTTATACATAACCATGGACAATCTTACCTGACAACTTGGTCTTATTTCATTTCTTAATAAAATAAAATTAAAAACATTATCAATTACTTTACCAACGGATGTACCTTTTCTATGAATCGAAAAATCTAATGGGTCAACTGCATCGAATGATATAAATACATTATCAATCCCAGCCTTTAAAAGATTTTCACTTTTTTCCTTTGTTAATAGTGATGCATTAGTATTAAACATAACGTCAATTATTCCTTTTTCTTTAGCATATTCGACTTGCCAAATAACTTCCTTATGGGCTAGAGGTTCACCTAAATAATTTAATTTGATAGATTTACAATTATTTTCTACAGCTTGATCTATAATATCTTTATATTCATCTTTGGAAAGATAACCTAGCTCTCCAAAACTTTCATTTGCAAGCTGAACAGTTCTTGGACACATAGGGCATAATAAATTACAGACATTAGTTGTTTCTATATCAAGGTGTAGTGGAAATTCACTAGTTTTCTTTTGTTTAGGTATTTCATGCCATAGCTTTCTATATTCTCTGTACTTTTCATCTCTTAAATCTTTCCACTTTGTATTACAAATTTCTTCATAGTAACTTGCATTGCTGTTAAATTCTTTGTTATGCAAATTTGTATTTCTATTTTCTGACATTGAGAATTGATCATAATTTTTGATAGACTCCTTTGCGTTCTCGGATTGTTTTTTATAGGCTTTTGAGTTTTCTTTTTTCATTAATTATATCTTCTAAATACAGGCTTAATCGATGGACCTTTTAAATATTTTTTTGTTCCATATATAAGTGCTTTTTTGTATACCAACAAAGACAATTTACAAGCTTTAATAGTTAAATCAAATTCTTTATTTTTGTGTGAATATGAAGGGGCAATCCATGGCATTAAAATTCCATTTTTTACCATTTCTTGTTGAAACAATGTTCTGAGGATAAGACAATCCTCATAATTTTTATTTTTTGTTCTATAATTAAGACATATACTTGGACCTTCTATAAAAAAATATTTATCTAAATCTAATTCTTTTGACAAATTATTTATTTCATTTTTTAATTTTTCTCCAAAATTCCATAAATGATTAATAACTTTATTTTTCTTATAAAATTTAATTGTAGCTAAAAATGCCCCTAAAGATGACATTTCTGCTCCGTGCGTTGAAGAAAGTAAAAAAGTTCTTTCACGATTTTTTTTATTGATAGATCCATATTCCATAATCTTTCTTTTTCCCGCTAAAGCAGATAACGAAAATCCATTAGCCATTGCTTTTCCAAAAGTTGATAAATCAGGTGTAACATTAAAGAAATTTTGAGCACCCTTTAAATCCCATCTAAATCCAGATATCATTTCATCAAAAATTAAAAGAGACGAATATTTGTTGCACAGGCTTCTTACTTTACTAAGAAAATTTTCTTTTCTTAAGTTACAATTTTTACATTTAAATTTGTGGCTATAAATTTTGCAACTATTAAAACACGGTGTAAGGAAAGTTGCTGGTTCAAGAATAACACATGCAATATTTTTTGGAAATTTTTTAAATATTTTTTTTAATGATGAAAGATCATTGTAAGTGAATGTTTTAGAAAAATTTGATGTTTTTTTAAGTACACCTTTCGTAATTTTTGTGGATCCAATGAACCAATCATCAAATGAAAAAAAAGGTTGTTCTTTTGGAAAACATACTATTTCTTTTCCAGTGTAAGATCTTGCAAGCTTTACAGCAGCTGTAGTAACATTTGATCCATGTTTGGCAAATTTTACCATATCAGCCCCAGGAATTAATTTTGTAAATTCTTGAGCAGCTTTTAATTCTGCAATAGATGGTTTTGTAAGATTGTTCCCTTTTTTTATTTCTGAAATAGCCCCATCATTTATTTCTCTATTATTGTATCCAATAGTTACCGACCTAAGACCCATTCCATAATCAAGGTATTTTTTTCCTTTAAGATCATATAAATATGCACCATTGCCTTTGGCAACTAGACTAGGAGCATTTGAAGGATATTGGTCACTACCTCTTGAGTAGGTATGTGCGCCTCCAGGTATTAATCTTTCAAGTTTTTCTTTATATTTCATTTTATTTTAGACTTTTTCTCGATTTCTTTTAATAATTTCAGTAACTTTATGTCCTCCTTGAAATTTGATGGAAATGGCTTTTTATTTTTTGTTTTTATAGCCTTGATAAAATCTGACATTTCATTGATATAAGGATGTTCAGGATTGATATAATTTTTTTCTGTTTTTTGCTTTATAAGATAAATTTTCTCAGATTTATTTGAACTTTTGAACTCAACTAGATTATCCTCTGCATTAAAACTAATTTTTCCTTTTGAACCAATAATTACAAGGTTTCGAGTGTGTGTTGGTCTTGATAATACTTCGATTGTAATTTGAGCAAATAAATTATCTCTATAAATTAATGAGAAATTATAAATGTCGTCAATATCCGCATTTATATTGCTTATTTTCTTTTTAAATGATCTGGAAACTTTTTTTGGATATCCAAATATATTATTTAACCAATTAAGTTCAAAAGGCACTATTTCCCTACAACCACCTGTCTTTTTATTTGATACATAAAAATCTTTAATATTTTCCCAAGGATGCCAATCAGGCAAATACTGTCCTGTATGATAATTAAGATAAAGTGGCTTACCAATAACTCTTTTTTTTATTAAGCTATGAATTACTTTTGGCATTTGATAATACCTCATAGTACACGACGGTGCATATACTAATGTTTTGTCAGAAATTTTCTTTATTTCATTTTTTATTAAATTTTCATTTACTATTGAAGCTTCAATAAAACAATTTAACTTATATTTAATACAATGTTTTATATATTTAAAATGAAATAAGGGGTTTGTTGATATTATAATTGCTTCATAATTATTAGCATTAACATTTTTAAAAGCATTTATTGTTTTTAATTTATATTTCTTTTTAAATCCCTGTACCCTTTTTGGGTTATTATCATAGCCAGTTATATTTGTGTACCCTAGAGCCAATAGGTTTCTTGCTCTTCTTTTACCCATCGAGCCCAATCCAATTATTAAGAATTTCATTTTTTTATACTCAATTTTAAATGCTTATTATATTCATCTACCACACTTGAGTTTATTTTCAATATACCAATGTTTCTTTTTAAAATTTTCAAAAGTTCAGAGTCTTTAAAATTTGTTCTATGATTTAATAATCTTATTATCTTTCTTATTAAAACAAAATCCTCTTTATAATCAAGTGTAAGTCTTAAAGGACTTTTAAAAAAATTTATTTTTAAATCGATTTTTTTTATTTTTAGATAATTGCTATTTACAAAATAATGACCCCAAACCTCTGTGTTTCTTTTTTGTTTTTTTTTTATCACTTTTTTTAATGCTGATGTTTTTATCAACAAACAACTAATACCAACATGTTTGCATTTATAATAAATACAATCATACTTGTATTTTTTGAAAAGACTAATTTGCTTAATAATTAAATCAGAAAAAATTAATGGGTCATCTCCATCAATAACCACCATAGCATCTAAATTAAACTTTTTTGCGTTATGGTAATATCTTTTAAGTTTATCATCCTTATGTCCCAAGAAATAACCAATATTATTTTTTTTTGCGATTTCGATTAATTTTTTATCTCTTTTGTCATATGAAGTAGATAAAATAATTTCTGCTAAGGTTTGAAAATTTTTAACCCTTTTTATCAAAAATTCAATAATTGGAATATTTCCAACATTCATGAACAATTTATTTTTTAACCTTTTCGATTTGTTTCTTGCAGATATTAAAATACCTACTTTCACACTAAATCAATTTTAGTTATAGGATAGTCTGTCGGTATATCTTTCTTTACTTTTTTTCCAATAAATTTATTTAATTTAATTGGTTCGATTCCAGAATCTGATCTTTTAAAAATAGTATTTTCACTTGTAATTTTCTGTCCTTTTAATATTGTAAATTTTGCAACCGTTCTCTTTCTAGAAATTTGTCTATATTTTTTTTCTGCATTCGAATGCCTAGAAATCCTAAATTTACCTAAACTATAATTAGATAACTTAATTATATTTGCCATTTTTTTGAAACTTTGAGGATCTAGAGCAGACTCGTAGTCCTCTGATTTTTCATTTCTATTTAAAGTAATATGTTTTTCAATATATTCTATACCAAATGGTATTGCTAGAGAGGGCAAAAAAATTGCAAAGTCTTCACTTCCATCTATATGATCTGCAAGTCCTATTCTAGAATTTAATTCATTTTTAAAAAAATTTAATTGGTTAAGATTTATTTCTTTATGAGATGTTGGATAGACTTGTATACCATGCAATAATATATAATTTTTATTCTTAAATCTTTTAAAAATTTTTATTACTTCTTTTATTTCGTTTAAACTCGCACCTCCTATACGTAAAACAGTTTTTTTTCTCTGTTTTGCAATCTTTTTTATCATATTTAATTCTGTAAAACTTGCTGCAGAAAGAGCATACATTTCAGGTTTAATTTTATTTATAGTAAAATCCAAGCTATTTTCATCATTTGGCATAACACAAAGTTTTATTTTTATCTTTTTTGCTGTTTTTTTTAGTCGTATCCAGTCATTTTTTTTTAAATTAATCTTTTCCAAATATTTATAAATATTTAATTTCTCTCTTCCTTTTGAGACTTTGCCAGGACTGTTTCGGTAGTAAATTGACATATATGAGTTCATATCAGTTATATGAATACCAAAATAATCTGCTCCAGATTTTTTTGCCGCTCTAATTAGTTTGGAAGCTTTTTCATAAGAACCATCGTGTGACCAAGCCATCTCTGCAATTATTTTAATCTTCTTCATAATTTTTGACTAATTTTAAAACCAAGGTTTTTGTACTCTACATTTTTATAATACTTGAAAATTTTTCTCTTAAATTTTTTTGAGAATGTATCTAAGTTAAATTTCTTTATAAATTTCAATTTTGAATATGATATTATTGGTTTAAATATGAGAGTTGATTGATCCAAATTTTTAATTAGATTTGTTTCATTTTCTTCAAATAAAACTTCTCTTTCCTTTTGTCCCATAATTTTATTTTTTATTAAATTAATACGGAAGTTTTTTGCAAAAATAGTATTTTTTTTGATTTTAAATTTAACATTATATAGTTTTAATATTTTTAGTAGCAACTCATATATAGACAATTGATCAATTAAAACTCTTTCTTTTGGAATTACTATCATTCCATCACATATTTTTAACAATGATTTTAAACAAAGTGATACCGCTTCTTCGTGAGTTATAAAAAATCTATAAATATTCTTGGGTATTCCAAAATTATCTTCAGATTTTATTTTATCAACAATCATTTTTAATACACTTCCGTTTGAAAAACTTACGTTAGCAAATCTGACTGATGAAACAAAAATATTCTTAAAACCCTTTTTTTTTAAAAATAATTGTTGTTCCATTAGGTTTTTTGAAACTCCCATCAAACTTGATGGATTACATGCTTTATCTGTTGAAATAAAGAAAATATTTTTTAAAAATTTATTTTGTTTAAAGTTAAAACAACTTTTACAATTTGTTTTAAATAAGTATTCCAAAGAGTAATTATTTTCCTCACTTCTCACATGCTTTATCGCCGCAAAGTTTAAGAACATATTAATTTTCTTTTCGAATAAAAATTTATTTAAGTTAAAATTATTAATATCTGAACAAATATATTCGACATTCAATTTTTTTTTTCTTAATATAATAGACCTGTTAAGATCTACTAATTGGTTTTCATTTTTATCAACTAAGTATATTTTTTTAAATTTGTAATTTAAGATACTTAAAACAAAAACTTCTCCTATAGATCCTGCTGCACCATAAATTAAAATATTTTGATTTTTAAATTTTTTTTTTATTTCGGAAATTTGACTTATGCTAAGTTTAAATCTATTCTTTTTGGAAATTAATTTTTTCTCTAATTCAGAAAATTTTGATGTCATATACAATCTAAATAACCTTACGATTTATTTTTAAGATTTTTAAAATAATATTACATGCTTTTTCAACAGAATTTTTTTTATAATATGGATTTTGAAATTTTGTGTTTGATCTTTTATATTTGAATGCATGTTCAATTTCCTCTACTGAATACCCACAATTAATTATTCGATTTGATTTCAACCTTCCATTTTGCCGATTACCTATATTGATTATGTTCTTTGTTACAGTTGGAGCCTCAATTATCCCAGATGAACTGTTTCCAATAACAACTTCACAAATTTTCATAAAAGAAAAATAGTTTTGTCTACCCAAATTTTTGAAAAAAAAACTGTTATCATCATTTTCACAAAATTTTTTTATAATTGAGTTAAATTTTAATCCATTTTCGTCGGCGTTAGATCCAGTGAATATTTTTATAAAACCTCTTTTTTTTTTTAAAACCTTCAATAAATTTTTTAACCCAAGCACAGATCTTTTATAAAAAACTGTTTCAGGATGAAAAGTAATTAACAAAATTTTCTTGTTTAATAAAATTTTGTATTTTTTTTGTAGTTCTTTTTTGCTTTTATAAATAAATTTTCCTATATTACTTAAGCTTAATGATCCAATATTATAAATGTGCTTTTTGTCATTTATTAATTTTTCCACCTCTTTTTTATGCTTTATATTTGTGACAAAATGATAGTTGGATATAATGCTTATTATTTTTCTTGTTAGGTTATCTAATTGTTCTGTAGTTTCTTCTCCACCATGTATATGTAAAATTGGTATTCTAAAAAAAATTGCTGAGTAACAGAACGGCAATAATTCATATCTGTCTCCTAAAACAATCAAAATATCAACCTTATTTTTTTTTAAATATTCAGGAAATTTTTTAAAGCTTTTCGCTAATGAGTTTAAAATTGATATTCTTTCAGTATTAGATGTATAAGAATTTATAATATTAATCTTGTTAATTTTTTTTTCTCTTATTTCGAGAATTGTCTTACCTTGGTCAATTGAAAGGTGAGAACCAGTAACGATTAATTCAGTATCTATTTTTTTAATTTTTTGAAGCTTGATAATTAGCTCCTCCATGATACCAAAGTCAGCTCTTGATGTAGATAATATTTTAACTTTTTTCTTATTCATCTTTTATTAACTCAAATTTTAGTTTTTTATACTCTAAATAAGGTCCAAAACCCCTTTTAAAATAAGTAGCTTTTATTCTTTTTTCAATTTCCGATTTCGACATCTTTACATTTAATAAGCTTAATTTATTTAATTCTTTTCTAGTACTAGCTTTTTTTTTCCATCCTTCTTTCATAAAAGATAAATTATTTTTTTTTATAGAGATTAATATTTCTTTGAATAATAAAAACATCTCTTCGTAAGTTTGTAAAATTAATGATTTTACATCATCACCTTTTATTTTAAATTTCCTTACATTTAAAATTTTTCCATTGTCTACTTTTTCATTTATTTGATGTGCAGTACAACCATAATACTTTTCATTATTATATATTGCAAAGTTATAACATCCTATTCCTGGGTAATCTGGTGGTCCAGGGTGAAAATTGATATTTAATATCTTAGTTTGAGATAAAAATTTTTTGTTTAAAATTTTCTTTGACAAAAAAGATAAAACATAATCAAAATAATGTTTTTTTTTAAAAAAGCCGACATTATCGTCATATTTGATAGTTACATTTTTAAATAGGGTTTTTGTTTTCTTTATTATTAATTTATTAATTTTTTTTTCTTTATTTAATATTAGTAAAATTTTCATAATTTTTTTCAATAGTATTAAAAATATATTTTATTTTTTTGTAATTAATATTTGAACTGCATGGAGAGCAAAGAGAATTTTCGTGTAAAATTTTGCTATTTTTAATTTTATATTTCTGATTATTTTTATACATTTTTTGCCTCTCATTAGGCAACCAAACCTTCCTGAATTGAATTTGCCTTTCGGTTCTTTTTAATAAGTAATTAATAAATTTCTTATTAACTTTTTCTTTTAAAATCAAAATTACCATCCAATAATTTGGATTTGCAATTTTTGAGTACTGGAAAACTTTAAAAGGCTTGGACTTTTTAAAAATTTGACAATAATTCTCAAATATATTTTTTTTTAATTTTCTTATTTTATTTATATTATTTAATTGTGATACTCCTAATGAAGCATTTAAGTTTGGCATCCTATAATTGTATCCAACTTCATTATGTAAAAAAAAATCATTATCTTTAGCTTGATTTATTAAATATCGACTTTTTTTTGCCAATATTTTCTTATCAGTCAGAATCATCCCTCCAGCGCCAGTTGTAATAATTTTGTTTCCATTAAATGATAAGATACCCAAATCTCCAATTGTTCCAACATGCCTATTGTTTAAATATTTTTTTTTATAGAAGGTTGATAATCCTTCGGCTGCATCTTCTATTATTCTAATTTTTTTTTTTTTACATTCATTTAAAAGTTTTTTTATTTTAGCACCCCCACCCCATATATGAGCAACAACGATAGCCTTAATTACTCTTTTTGTTTTGGAATTGTAACACTTTCCATTTTTTGAAAATGTATTGTATTTTAAAAATTCAATAGTTTTCTCTTCATCAATATTATAAAAATTATCTACATCCATAAAAATTGGATGAGCATTATTGTATTTTATTGAATTTATTGTTGCTATAAAAGTTATAGAAGGCGCTAAGACCTCATCATTTTTTTTTATGCCAATTACTTTTAAAGCAATATGTAGAGCAGATGTGCCTGAGTTGCAGGCAATACAAAATTTTGATTTTGTGAGCTTTGATATTTTATTCTCAAATTTTGTAATTTCTTTGCCTGCTGTGGAAACCCAATTCTTTTTTACTGAATTTTTAACACTTTCTATATCTTTATTTTCAAAATATGGCTCCGATAATAAGATTTTATTCATTTTATTTTTTTATCGATAGTTTATTCATTTTTTTATATTAATTAAATATTTACTATTTTTAATATTTAAATTTTTATCTTCAAAAAAATTTAAAACAATCGATTTAATTTTACATATCTTTGTCCACTGAAGGACACTTGAACCAAATGAGGTTACAAAAATATTACAAGTTGAAATAACATTTATTAACGGCTCATCTATAATTTTAATTTTAAATTTATTAACCAGATTTCTATAGTCTTTTATTTTTTGTTTGGGATGCAATGATATGAGTATGTTATATTTACTTAGATTTTTGATAACATACTTAATCATTTTTTCATTTCTAAACAAATCTTCTTTTTGTGAAGTTAAATTATGCTCATACCAATTAGTCATTCCAATAATTAATAATTTTTTGTTATTATTTAATTTATATTTTTTATATAAATTTTTTCTTATTAATTTAATTTTTTTAAAATCAATTAGAAGAAATTTATTTATTAATTTTCTTTCATTAACATATCTTAATTTCATTTTTTTATAATTAGAAGATGCTGGTTTAAAAGGGTTCACCGGCAAAATATTTAATTGATCAAAAATTTTAGTAATATTTCTTTCAAAAAAAGAAACATAATATTTTGTTTTTGGCACTTTTCTACAAACATTTTTATATTTTTTTAAAAATTTTTCATCTCTTTCAATAATAAATTTTTTATTTTTAAATCGTTCGTTAATAAAATACTTTTCGTTATTAAACTTATTGTCTAAATATAAAATAATTTTTTTATTATCTTTTTTAAATAATTCTATAAAAATCAGGTTGAGTGGCCCAGACATATCATCTGTTGTAATATAACAGTCAAAATTTGTATATTTATAATAAATATAGCAGAAAGTTTTTGTAAAATTAAAAAATAAAATTAAAAAAAATTTTTTGTAAAAATTATTAGCAACTAAAATTTTTTTGTGAAAAAATAAATATTCATTTTTTAATCCTACTATTTTTAAACAATATTTTTTAGATAATTTTTTTGTATTTTTTTCGTATCCTATACAAACATTATTATCTTTAGGTAGATCGTTACTTATAACAGTGTTCCATTTTTGGGAATTAAAATTTATGTGTATTAGATTTTTCATTTGAAACGTCTAAGAGATTTAGTAATAAATTATTTATATATAAATATAATAATTTATAAATAAATATATTAATTATGAGAAAAATTTTAGTTGTTTTAAGTAATGAAAACGTTGCAAATCAAATTATTCTATTTAGTAAGTCTTTAAAAAAAAAATACAAATTTGATGTAATTATTTACAAAAAAAAAAAATCTAAATTAGATCTAATTAGGCTTAATAAATTAGCAAACCTTCTTAAACCCAACAAAATTGTTTACGTCGAAGAACTACCAAATATCAAATATTTTAGTATATTAAATTTCTTAACATTATTAAATTATAAAAAAAATAGATTTTATTATCAAAAATTAAAAAATTTTCTAATTAGAAAAAAAATATATACTATAGATCATCACTTAGTATTTTTTTCTAATGAAAATTTAGTAAATTATTTACTTTTTAAAAACAATTCAAAAAAATTTTTCTTCGCTCACGCACCAAATGACATTTTGATACAAATTAAAAAAAATTTTTTCTATAAAATAAAAAATAAGTTTGAATGTTTTGTTAATAATAACTTTATGTATAATTTCAATAAAACAGACGAAAATTTCAAATATGTATCGATATTTTCAAATTATAGTAAACAAAAAAAGAAAAATGAAATTATAATCTCGCCCAAAGAGTTTAAATTATTTTTTAATAAACAATCTAAATATTCTTTTAAAAATTTAAAAAAAAAAATTATTTTAATTGATTTTACGTTTCCATATAAACATTATGAAGATAAATATGATAATAATATAATATCAAGTTATTTGGTTTATTTTTTTAATAACGTCTTAAATAAAATTTTTGTCGATAAAAAATACCTACATATACTTAAATTTAAAAATTCAATACCATACAAAATTCAAAAAAAAATATTAAAAAAAGTAATAAAAAGATTTCCAAATTACCAAATTAAAATACTAGAGAACTCTATAAAAAACAGTATTACTGTAGAAAAACTTATCTCAAACTTAAAAATAGAAAAGTATTATACAACATTTTCAACTTCAATGTTTTACTCGAAAATTTTAAACAAGAATCTAAAAATATTTGATTATACAAATTTAATAATTGAGTTTTGGCGAGATAATTTGACAAAAATTAAAACTAGAAAAAATTTTGAAAATTTAAAATTTATGAAAACAAAGTATATAAAATTTGCAAAAAATATTTAAGATTTACATTCCACATATAAGCATTCCCAATCTCTTCCTGGAAAGTCTTTTATTAATCTTTTATCTTGACCTTCCATTATCTTAAATTTTTTGACATCTTTAAACCCTAAATTTCTTAATTGTAAACTTAACATATGAAAATCCCAAGTTGATAGATGACCCCAATTGTGTGTTAGATTCCAGATAGCATTACATCCACTTTTAAAATGCTCAAATTCTTTAATATTTTTATTGTTGTAATAAAGAATATATTTTTCAAGATCAGGTACAACTATTCTGAAAATTGATTCCTCATTCAAAATTCTCTTTACATCTTTTAAAAAATTTATCCCGTCTGAAGGATGCAAATGTTCAAGGACATTATCACAAAAAGCTCCATCAAATGAGTTATCTTTATAAGGAAATTTATATCGTAAATCGTGTCCAATGAATCTTGCTTTCCAAAATCTTGTTGTATAAAAATCGACATTTTCAAAGTTTTCGTAAATCTGATTTCCACATCCAATATTTATTAACTTATGTTGATTTTTCCTTAATTTTGGACTCAACATTCTTCCAAAAAAACTTTTTAGTTCAAACTTGATCAAACTTCTTAAATTTACTTTATACTTGTCATATCCAAATTTTGTATTTTTCTCATCCATATCTTATTATACAAAAATATTTTCAATTATAAATTAAATAAAATGAATAAACTTTTAAAAAACGACAATATAAAACTAAAAAAAAATAAAATAATAAATTTACCAATTTTAATTCTATGTTTTGATAGGCCTGAAAATCTAAAAAAATTGCTCACAATATTAAAAAGATATAAAATTAAGAATTTATTTATTTCTCAAGATGGTTATACTGGACCTAATAAAGATATTATAAAAAGGCATCAAAAAGTAACAAAAATATTAAAAGATATAAATTGGACAAAAAACAAAGAAATCAATTTCTTTAAAAAAAATTTAGGAAAACAAATTGCACCACCAAAAGGAATTGATTGGTTTTTTGGTAAAGTTAAAGAAGGAATAATATTAGAAGATGATACAATTCCAAGTAAAACTTTTTTTTATTTTAGTGAAAAATTATTGAAATTGCACAAGAATGAAAAAAAAATTTTTCAAATTTGTGGCTCAGGAACTTTGTCTAGAGAGTTTGGAAATATTACTTATTTATCTTCTATACCCTGGATGCATGGTTGGGCTACATGGAGAGATCGGTGGAAAAAATATAATTATAAATTAAATGATATTAAAAAAATAAAAAAAAATAAAAACTTTATTAAAAATGTACCTTTTTTTTTCGGAAGGTTATATTGGCTTAGTTTATTCAAAGAATTCAATGAGGGAAAACATAAAACTTGGGATTATACAATCGTACATGACTGTTTAACAAAAAATTTAAAATGTATTAAACCAAGTATAAATATGATTACAAATATTGGATACAAGGAGAAAAACCTTTTAGATAAAAGAAAAAGACATGAAATTAATTCTTTTGAACATCTTAAATTTAAAAAAAATGATTATAAATTCGAAAAAATTAATGAATCTTGGATATTGTATAATCTATCTATAAGATATAGGTTGTCGCTGTTTTTAAAACATATCTTTGGCGTCATCTAGATGAAAAAAAAAATTATTATTACCGGTGCGTTAGGATACATTGGAACAGAACTCTGTAAATTGTATTCTGGTTTTAGTTGGAAATATGAAGTAGTAGCCATTGATAACAGATTTATATCTGAAAGAGTGAATGAATTAAAAAGAAGAAAAATCAAATTTGTTCAAGCGGACATTCTTAATTATACAGATATTAATTTTCACATCAAAGATGCGGAAATCATACATCATCTTGCTGGTATTACAGATGTAGCCTATGTAAAAAAAGATTCAAATAAACATAAAGATATAATGATACAAAAAGTAGCTGTAGAAGGAACTGAGAATGTTTTAAAAGCAATGGATAAAAATGCAAAAATTGTTTTTCCATCTACTCATGTTGTATTTGAGGGTTTAAAAAAACCAAAAACTAATATTAAAGAGAATGAAACAACAAGCCCAGTACTAGTATATTCAAGTAGTAAAGTTGATAACGAAAACCAAATTATAAATTCAGGAAAAAATTTTGTTATTTTTAGACTTGGATCTGTTTATGGATTTTCAACAGATACAATGAGAATAAATATAATGCCTAATTTATTTTCTAAAATTGCTTCACAAGAAGGAACAATAAAACTTTTTGGTGGTGGTGAGCAATTAAAGAGCTTAGTTCCATTGGTTGACGTAGCAAGAAGCTTTAAGTTTGTTGAAGAAAATAAAGATTTTAAAAATGGCATTTATAATCTCACAAAAGAAAATACAACGGTTAAAGATGTTGCTTATTTATGTAAAAAATTTAAACAAAAATTAAAAATAATTAAAACCAGAGATGAAGTACCGAACAAAGGATACACTCTTTCGAATAAAAAATTACTTTCAACAGGTTTCAAGTTTGTTCATAATTTAGATAGATGTATTGAAGAAATGATCTCAAAATGGTCTTTTAAAAAATTTGATAAAAACTTAGAATATAAATTTAGAGGAGAAAGAGAATTTATTGATAATAGAGGAAAAATATCCAATTATGATTTACCAGAACCAATTAATATGATTGGATACATAGAGTCAAAGAAAGGCACAATAAGAGCAAACCATTATCATCCGGTTCAGGAACAAAAATGTTTATTAATCAAAGGACAATTTATTAGTGTTTATAAAGATTTGGTTGATAATAATGCATTAAAAATAACTCATGTAGTCAATGAAGGGGAAATGATCGTAACTCAACCTAATGTTGCTCATACAATGGTGTTTACAGAGGATACGATTTTTTTGAATTTAGTAAGAGGAGAAAGGGAGCATCAGAATTATGGGATCACACACACAATATCACATAAATTTGTTGATGAAGACGAAAAAAATACACTTTTAGAAATTTACAAATATGAATGTAGATGTTGCAAATCTAGAAAATTAAAAAGAGTTTTATCTTTAGGCTATCAGCCACTAGCTAATAATCTGTTAAATAATAAAAATGAGAAGTGTAAACTTTATCCATTAGAATTAAATATCTGTGAGGAGTGTTTTAACTGCCAACTATCTGTAGCAGTAAAAAGTGATGAAATGTTTTTACATTATCTTTATCAATCTTCCACAACACAATCATTTAAGGATCATTTTAAAAATGCAGCAAAAAAATTTATAAATGATTTTAGATTAAGCAAAGATTCATATATTTTAGACGTTGGGAGTAATGATGGTGTTGGGTTGAAACCATTTTTGGATTTAGGATACAAAAATATTCAGGGTATAGAACCAGCGAAAAATTTGTCAGTAATAGCAAATGAAAAAGGTATCAATACTTTTAACGGGTATCTCGAGGATTTTGTCTTAAAATCTAAAAAAAGTGGTGCTGATTTATTGCTAGCTTCTAATGTTTTTGCACATGCGGATGATCTGCGATCAATGGGTGAAAAAATGAAACATCTTATTAAACCTAAAGGAAAAATTATAATTGAAGTTCAGTATCTAATAAATACTTTACAAGATTTATCATTCGACAATATTTATCATGAGCATACCAATTATTGGTCAGCAACTGTACTGGTTAATTTTTTAAAAAAAATAGGTCTCTTTGTTTTTAAAATTGAAAAAATTAAAACACATGGAGGATCTATAAGAGTATATGCAACTAAGGATAAAAAGATGAATATCCAAAAAAGTGTAAGTGAAATATTAAAAGAAGAAAAAAAATTTGGTATACAAAAAATATCTACTTTTGTTGATTTTGGAAGAAAGGTTGAAAATTTAAAGAAAAATTTTAATCGAAATTTAGACAAATTTAAAAATAAAAAAATAATTTTTTACGGATCTCCAGCTAAAGCGACTACAAAATTAAATTATTTCAATATTAAAAAAAATAAATATAAAACAATTGAGGATAATAATCTTAAAATTGGAAAATTTATACCCAATGTTAACGTTGAAATATGTTCAAAAAGTTCTTTAAAAAATTCTAATTTCGATGATGTAATCGTCTTAGCTTGGAATTATTTTGATGAAATAAAGAAAAATAATAAAAAACTGGGTAAAAATTTTATAAATATTAACGAATTAGAAAAAATTAATGTTAAAAATTGATCTTGAAAAATAAATATAAAATTATTGCTGAAATTGGCTCTGTACATGATGGAAAGCTTAGCTTAGCAAAAAAACTAATTGAAAAAGCGGCAAAATCTGGAGCGGATGTTGTAAAATTTCAGATGCATATTGCAGATGAAGAAACATTAAAAAATGCTCCTTCACCAAATTATTTCAAAACAGAACCAAGATACTCTTATTTTAAAAGAACAGCATTTAACTTTGAAGAATGGAAAAAAATTATAAAATTTTGTAAGTCGAATAAAGTTGAATTTCTCTGCTCCCCTTTTAGTGAAAAAGCAGTGGATATATTAGAAAGTTTAAAAGTGAGTAGTTATAAACTTCCATCCGGTGAGCTAACAAATCACCCATTAATAGAAAAGTTAAAGAAAACTAAAAAACATATATTCGTATCAACGGGTATGAGCAATTGGAAGGAAATTGATCTAGCCGTTAATATACTAAAAAAAAATTTTACATTAATGCAATGTTCATCAATATATCCATGCCCAAACAATAAAGTAGGTATAAATATCTTAAGTGAAATTAAATCAAAATACAAATGCAATATTGGATTTTCAGATCATACTTTGGGTTTCTCAGCAGCATTCGCATCTGCAGCCGCAGGTGCAACTATTATAGAAAAGCATTTTACCATATCAAAAAAAATGTATGGAAGTGATGCCAAACATTCAATGGAACCCAATGATTTTAAATTCCTCGCTAAAACTATTAAAGATATATGGTATATAATGATGCATCCTGTAAACAAAAATAAGATAAATCAATATAAATCAATGAGAAACATATTTCAAAAAAGCATAGTCACCAAAAGATATTTGAGAAAGGGAATTAACTTAAAAATTTCTGATATAGATTTTAAAAAACCAGGAAATGGTATTAAGGCTTTAAGTTATAAAAATGTATTAGGGAAAAAGATTAAAAAAAATTTAAAAAAAAATATATTATTGAAATACTCAGATCTAAAATGAAAATAAAAAAAATTTGCTTCGTTATTTTATCATCAGCAAATTATAATAGTATTAAATCGGTAATACAAGAAACAAAAAAAAACAAATTTTTTGAAGTTCAAGTTGTTGTAGGTGCATCAGCAATGCTAGATAAATTTGGAGATGTTTATAAAAGAATAAAAGCTGATGGAATAAATATAGATTATAAGTTAGACAGTCAATTTTCTTCAAGTGGATTAATTTCAATGGCTAAAACTACTGGCATAGGAATAGTTGCTCTCTCAGATTGTTTTAATCAATTAAAGCCTGATTTAGTTTTTACTGTAGGGGATAGGCACGAAACAATATCAACCGCAATTGCAGCAAGTTATATGAATATTTTAGTTGCACATACAATGGGTGGGGAAGTTACCGGAACAATCGATGAAAGTGTTAGACACTCAGTAACTAAATTATCACATATACATTTTGTTGCAAATCGAGATTCAGCAAAAAGAGTAATAAAATTAGGAGAAAATAAAAATAAAGTTTTTAACGTTGGATGTCCCAGAAATGATATTGTAAAACAAATTATTACAAAAAAAAATTTCAAAAAAGAATTCGATTATATTTCCAAAATAGGGGTTGGTGATATTGATAGCCTAAGTATAAATGATGACTATTTTGTTACATTATTCCATCCGGTAACAACTAATTTAAACAAAAATAGAGTAACGATAAAAAATATCATGAAATCTATAACAAAATTTAATGTTAAAAATATTATTATTTGGCCTAATGCTGATGCAGGAAACGAAGAAATTGCAAAACAAATAAGAATTTTTAGAGAAAAAGGTAAACTACAAAATTATAAAATAGTAAAAAATTTACCTATTGATTATTATATACCTTTAATAAAATATTCTAAATGTTTAATTGGTAATTCCTCGTCAGCTATAAGAGATGGTTCATTTCTTGGAATACCTGCAGTTAATATTGGAGATCGACAAAACAACCGTTTAAGATATAAGAATGTTCTTCAATCTGATGAAACCGAAAAATCAATATCAAATAAAATAAAAAAACAATATGGAAAAAAGTTTAAAAAATCATTCTTATATGGAAATGGAACATCAGGTAAAAAAATTTTAAATATTTTAAAAAAACTAAAAATGTTTTCAACTCAAAAAAAAATTATGTATTAATCTTTTCATTGATTTTGTACCATTCTATTGTTTTATATATTCCCCTTGAGAAGCTAGTAAATTTTAAATTTTTAATTACAGAACGTAATTTTTTATTTGATCCATAGGATTTTAAAATATCTCCTTTTTGAAACTTTCTAGAAATAATTTTTGGTTTACCCTCAAAATTTATAAAAATTTTTAATAATTTCTTTAAATCAATTGGCTTAGATGAACATATATTAAAAATATTATGATTTTTTTTAAAATTTATTCTGCTTAATTTGTCAATTACGTCTACAACATCAAAAATATAAGTAAAATCACGTTTATGGTTTCCGTAATTATTTAAATAAAATTTAGTATTTTTAAAATATGCATCCACTAGTTTTATAATTACTAAGTCAGGCCTACCCCATGGTCCATAAACAGTAAAAAATCTCAAACCAATGATTTTAATATTGTAATAATTAGCAAATATTTCTGCCATCTCTTCATTGGTTTTTTTTGTTAATCCATAAAAGTTTTTAGGTTTTAAAATAAAATTTTCTTTTACAGGAAATTTTTTACTATCCCCATAAACTGAGCTTGAAGATGCATAGAAAATTTTTTTAATTCCAAAAATTTTTGATAACTCTAAAATATTAAAAAAACCCACCATGTTTGAATCCATATATTTCTTTGGTGACTTTATTGAGAACTGGACACCAGCTTGAGCAGCAAAATGATATATAGCTGATATTTTTTTATCTAATATTTTACTTAATTGCGAGTAATGACATACATCTATTTTTTTAAAGACAAAATTTTTATAATTCGCTAAAATTTTTAGTCGTTGTTTTTTTAATTTTACATCATAATAATTGTTTAATATATCAATTCCAATTATTTTATTTTTTTTTTCTTTTAATAGTTTTTGGCAAAGACTAAAACCTATGAATCCCGCACATCCAGTAACAATAATATTTTTTGTCATCATCTATAAATAGTATCTAAAAATGGTTCTGTAAATTGTTGATCTCTTAAAAAATCATAGATCTCTTTATTAGTATTTAAATTGTTGTCGAAATACTGAAGTATTAAATCATGAATTAAATTTAAATTAATTTTTTTTTCTATTGTAAAATTACTCTCGTCACTAAGAATTTTCGATATAAAGAGGACTGGATATGCAGTTTTATTATCATCATCACTCCTTTTTCTATCAGGCCCAAATCTATACCAGTGATCTGAGCTAAATATTAATAGAGTGTTTTCATCGCTATTTTCTTTGATTAATTTATAAAGCTTATCAATTATAATATCACTGAGCTTTATATTTAAAAAATACTGTTTTAAATGATCTTCTTCATTTAAATATATTTTATATTTATCCATTGCATATTGTGCTGGTAAATGTGGAAGGTATAGATGCATTAATATAAAATTACTTTGGGTATTAAGAGAATTTTTAAAATCTAAATAACTAAAATTGTTATGGCCATCTATTGATTCTGTCTCTAAGATAGTTTTCTTAATTTCAGCATTTAGTATTTCCTTAAGTGAAATTTGCTCGCTTGATTTACTAAAAAAATTTCTTGTGTAAAAATAAAATGTTTTAAACTTATTAAAAAAAGAATATTCAAAAATAATTCCTCTATACCATTGACCTAATTTTTCAGAACAATTTTCTTTTATATTTAACATTGAACAATAAGTGAGCATCGATGAAAATATTTGATATTTTTGATTTCTTTCATCTAGTCTTTTAAAAAGAGTATTTTCATATTTAAATTGTATTTTCTCACCATCGCTGTTTATCAAATAATAGAAATCTTCACTTCCTGACCCGTTAGGATATAAATTCATAAGTGTTGCTGGTAGACTTATCATAGTATTTGGCCCAGGTGGTAAGCCATTTCGCGAACTTACAGAAGAGTTGCTTAAAACTCTAGATTTAGAAATAAGGTTATATTCCTCTGCATATTTGTAATCAAATTCATCAAATATTATCCATATTACTCTTTTTTGAGAATTTTGAGAAGATACAATTTGATAACTTTTATTTTCAAAATTTTTTTGGTTTTCAAAATATCTTGTCGAAAATTCATATATAAAATATGTTACAAAAATCAATCCACTTATCTTTATAAAACGCAAAAGTTTTTCAGTTTTATTAAAGCATATGTAGCAAATAAAAGCTGATATAATGTAAGGTAAAGCTCTCTCAATAATTAAATTTAAATATTCACTTTTAAAAAAATTTTTTGAAACTAATACAAATAATTGACCAAATGAGTATGTATTAGATATAAGGATGTATCCATTCAATGTCTCTTTTATGAGCCAAGTTAAAATTAAAAATGCAGAGATTTTTGATATAATTTTTATTTTTGGTTCAATTTTTCTAAAATATATGTTTACCAAGAAAAAAAATATTACAGAAAATATAAAAAGATATAACGTCTGAAAAAAAATATTTTCATAATTAATAAAAATTCCTCTAGCTGAATAAAAGTAGTAATTTGATGTGATTAATCCGGAAAAAGATATTATACTAACTAAATTTAATTTATTTAACACAATTAAATTTCTTCTTTATTAACTTCTTTTTTTTCTTCCTCTTTATTTCTTTTTATTTTTTTTTTAATATTTGAAAAAATTCTTTTTATAGTTGCGATAGGGTGGCTTAGGTAAACAACTACTGCAGCAAAAAATGCTATTATTGATTGAATTATAAAAGCTCCTGTTCCTGGGTCAAAGTAAGAGTGTGCAGGAGTTTGTATAATTAAAACAGAAATAATTATTTTCACATAAAATAAGCATTTTTTTTTATTAAATAAATTCATAAATTTTTCTAATATATAAGTTATTATTAACTGTTAAATGTATATAAAAAGAACAAATTATTACAAGTTTAAAACTTTTTAAAATTTGAATTTAAATGAAAATTAAACTTATAAATAAAGCAAAAAATCTCGATATAATAAAAGACATTTTTAAATCTAATAACAAAATAATTATCCCATTATATTTTTATTTTGAAAAAAGAGAATTAAAAAAAAAAAAAAATTTAATCATTAATAAAATATACAAATTTAACAAAAAAAAGGAAATCATTTTGAGATCTTCAGCTGTCAGTGAAGATCAATCTCAAAATTCCCAAGCAGGAAAATATGATTCTGTCACCATAAAAAAAAACGAAAAAAAATTTAAAATTGAAATTACTTTAGATCATTTTGTAAAACAATTTACAAATTTATATGATTTAATTATTGTTCAAGAAAAAATTATTGATGTAGACTTATCAGGAGTACTTTTCTCTAAAGACACAAACCATGATTCTCCTTATTATTTAATTAACTTTGATAATAGTGGAAAAACAAACCTAATCACTTCAGGATCAGACAATAATAAAGAAAAACATTTAGTAATATACAAAAATAAAAAAAAATTTACTAAATTTAAAACTTTAATTTCAGCATCAAAAGAAATCGAAAAAAAAATTAACAATGACAGAATAGATATCGAATTTGCTTATAAAAAAAATTATTTGTATTTATTTCAAGTTAGAAAGTTATATAAAAAATCATTTTCACAAAATGATATATTCTCTCTTACTAACTTTGATGGCTACCTAGTGAACATTAAAAAAAAGTTAAAAAAATTAAAACAAGATAACCCAGTTTTGTTTGGAAAAAATACGTACTTTAGTAATATGGCTGATTGGAATCCTGCTGAAATGATAGGAGATAAACCAAAGCATTTAGCTGTTTCGCTTTACAAAGAACTTATAACAAATGATGTTTGGAATGATCAAAGACAGCAATATGGATACCAAAATGTATATCCTAATGTTTTAATGTTTACGTTTGCGGGTTCACCTTATATAGATTTAAGAACTGATATTAACAGTTTCATTCCAAATGGATTTGAAAAAAAAAGAAGTAAAAATTTTAATTGAAAGATATCTAAAAAAAATCAGACAAAATCCACTACTACACGACAAAATCGAGTTTGAATTAGTAGAGACATGCTACGCATTTAATTCAAAAAGGAGATTAAAAAAACTATTCAAATCAATCTTGGTAAAAAAATATTTAAAATTATTAAAAAAACAAACATTAGACATCCTAAAAAATAATTACATTCAAAAAGATCGACTTAAAATTAAAGTTTTTGAGAATAATTTAACAAATATTAAAAAAAAAAAAATTAGTGAAATTCAAAAAATATATTACATAACAAAAATTATAAAAAAATACGGAACATTGCCATTTGCTGGTTTGGCTCGATGCGCATTTATTTCTCAGAGAATTCTATTAGACTTAAAAGAGAATAAACTTATTTCAGATAAGGAATTTGAAAATTTTTATTCCTCAATTAAATCTGTAACCACAATATTTAATAAGAGATTACGTGATGTTCAAAAAAAAAAAATAACTGAAAAATTATTTTTTAATTTGTATGGTCACTTAAGACCATCTAGCTATGATATTACATCATTAAATTATAAAGAAGGTTTTTCAAGTTATTTTAAAAATCAATTAAAATCTAAAAAATTATATTCCAATAAAACTAAATTTAAGAACAGGTCTATAATAAACAAATTATTTAAAATTGAATTTAATATAACTTTTGATCATTTCCTAAAATTTGCAGAGGAATCTATATATCATAGAGAGTACGCAAAATTAATTTTTACAAAAGGTATTAACGTTATTTTCGAAAACCTTATTAAATTAGGTAAAGAAGTTGGAATTGATAGATATAATTTATCCTTTGTTGATTTCAGTAAAATTTTAAATTCCTACGCAAGCCTAGAGACAATTAAATTAAAAAAAATTTTAGAGGACGAAATAAAAAAAAATAAACGTGAATTTCAAATTATGAAAAAAATAAAACTTCCTGACATTATTATTAATTCTAACGATATATATGAGTTCTATGAAAATAAAAGTAAACCAAATTTTATTACATTAAAAAAAGAAATAGGTGAAGTAATTGAATTGAAAAATAATAATTTGAACAAAATAAAAAATAAAATTTTACTTATTAAAAATGCAGATCCTGGTTATGACTATATTTTTAATTATGGGATAAAAGGACTTATAACTCAATACGGTGGAGCAAATTCGCATATGGCAATTAGATGCTTAGAATATAATATACCAGCAGCAATAGGTGTAGGAAACCTATTATTTGAAAAATTAAAAAACTCTAATAAAATTATTATTAATTGTGAAAAAAAAATTATTAACCTTTTAGGATGAAAAAAATAATTATAACACAAAGGCTTGATGTAATAGGATCATATAAAGAAATTAGAGATAACCTAGATACAAATTTTTCAAATTTTGTTGAAAATTGTGATTACATTCCCATTATATTACCCAATAAAATAAAAAATTTTAAAAAATTTATTGATGTAATTAAACCCGATGGAGCAATATTATCAGGTGGAGGAAATCCAAAAAAAAAAGATATAAGATTAAAAGCTGAAAAAAAAATAATCCAACATTGTCTAAAATATAACTTGCCACTCATTGGTATATGTAGAGGTGCACAACTTTTAAATATTTTTTTTGGTGGAGAAATAGTAAAACAAAATGGACATGTAAGAAAAAAACATTTTATAATTGGAAAAATAACAAAAAATAAAAAAAAACTAATAAATTCGTTTCATGAATATGTAATAAGAAAAAATAAATTGTCAAAATACTTTGATATTTTAGCTCTCTCTGGAGACGGAACTGTTGAGTGTTTCAAACATAAAAATAAGCCAATTATGGGTATCATGTGGCATCCTGAAAGATTTGAAAGAATAAGAAGATTTGAAAAAAAAATATTTAAAGATTTTTTTTAATGGAATTAATTTTGTTAGCTGCTGGAAAAGGTTCTAGAATTTATAGAAAAATTAAAAAAAATAAATGTTTAATAAACATAAACAGAAAAACATTAATTCAAAAAATAATAGATGATTTTAAAAAGCACTACCATAATGATAAAATTAAAATTATATTAGGTTATAAAAAAAAAAATATTACAAATTCTATCAAAAAAGACAAATCTATAAACTTCATAAATAATAAAAATTTTGCATCAAGGGAGATGCTTTACTCTCTCTATTTAGGCTTAAAAAAATCTAATTCTGATGTAATTATCAGTTATACTGATATTTATTATTCTGAAAATGTTTTTAAAAAAATCAAAAAAGAAAAAATAAAACAAATAATTATGCCAGTATACAAGAACTGGAAAGCCACATGGAAAAAGAGAAAAAAAGATATTTATGATGACTGCGAAACTTTAAAATATGATAATAAATTTTACTGTTATGATATCGGAAAAAAATTAAACATTTCTAGTGATGCAATGGCTCAATTCATGGGAATAGTTTATATACCAAAAAGTAAAATAAATCGTATTATAAATTTTTTAAAAATTTGCAAAAAATATAAAAAAATGCACACAACTGAATTTTTAAACTTTGTAATAGAAAAAAAAGTAAAAATAAAATGTTTACCCATTTATTCAAATTGGTATGAGTTTGATGACTTAGACGATTTAAAATTTTTTAAATTAAATGAGTCTCTTTAAGAATTTTATTAATTACTTAAAAATAAAAAATAAAGAAAAAAAAATCTTTTTTTATTCAGAATCATTGTTCTATAAAAATTATTATATAAATGCAGTTGAATATTTATTATTAAACAAAAAGGAAGTAATCCTATTAACTTCAGATTTGGAAGAGTATGAAAACTTAAAATCAGAATTTGAAACAATTTATATTGGAAACGGTTTACTCAGATATTTAATATTCAATATAATTAAGTGCGATATGTTCTTTTTAACTTTAACAGATATAGGAAAAAATTTGTTTAAGTCAAAATTTTGTAAAAATTATATTTATTATTTTCATGCAATGGCAAGTACTCATAAAATTTATACTAGCACTGCTTTTGATAATTTTGATGTAATATTAACTTTAGGTAATTTCCATCAAACTGAAATAAGAGAGAGAGAAAGAATTTTAAACTTAAAAAAAAAAAAAATTTTTAATTCTGGTTATTTATATTTCGATTATTTGACTCAAAATACAAATTTAAAATTATGTGATAAGAATACAATACTTTTTGCACCATCTTGGAATTATAATAAAAAAAATATATTAAATGATTATGGAGAACAAATTATAGAAAGTTTAATTGAAAATAATTTTTTTGTCATTTTCAGACCTCATCCTGAAAATTATAAACATAACAAAAATAAAATTATGCAAATAGAAAAAAAATTTAAATCAGAAAAATTTCTTATAGATAATTCTCCCTCAAACATTAAAAGTATGGAAAAAGCAGGATGTTTACTCACAGATAACTCTGCAATATCTTTAGAATATACATTAATTTTTAAAAGACCCTCAATATTTTTAAATTACTCAGATAAAATACATAACAAAGACTACAATTTAATGAAATCAATACCAATAGAGAACACCTTTAAACAAGAAGTAGCTATAAATTTAGATATAGATCAAATCGGTAATATAAAACAATCTTTAGCAAATTATTATAACAATTATGATTCAAACAAATTAAAAATAAATAAGTTTTTAAGCAGTAATTATTCTAACATTGGTAATTCAAAGCAAAAATTATTAGAAGTAATTAATTCTTTAAATTAGTGTTCAGATTAGTAAACATATTTTATGATAAAAACTTTTTCTAATAATATTTACATAGTGATGTATCATTATGTAAGAGAAATAAAAAAAAGCAAATATCCAAATTTGAAAGGCTTAGAATTTGATGAATTTAAAAATCAAATCTTATATTTTAAAAAAAATTTTAATATTTTGAATAATGAACAATTTTGTGAAATTATAAATACCAAAGTAGTTCCAAAAAAAAAATCAGTGCTATTATCTTTTGATGATGGTTACCAAGATCATTTTAATTATGTTTTCCCGTATTTAAAAAAAAAAAAATTGTCAGGTTTTTTTTATCCATCAGTTGATACAATACTTTATAGTAAAGTATTAGACGTAAATAAAATACAATTTATTTTGGAGAAAGAAAATAATAAAAAAAAAATTCTCAATTTTATTTTTAATTATTTGGAAAAAAATAAAATTAAAATTAAAAATTTAAAAAATTTAAGTTTAAAATCCAGATGGGATGATAAAGAAACAGTACTAATAAAAAGATTACTTCAGTATTTTTTACCAAAAAAAATTAGAGATAAAGTTATAAATAAATTATTTTTTGACTTAATAAATATCAATGAAAAAGAATTTTCAAAAAATTTATACTTGACTAAAGGCCAAATTATTGAAATGAGCAAAAACTCTATGACTATAGGATCACATGGATCTGCGCATAATTGGTTAGCAAATATGAGCATGAATAATCAAGAAAAAGATATAAAAAAATCTTTAAAGTTTTTTAAAGAAATTAATATTTATAACGAGAACTTTTCTTTTTGTTATCCACATGGTTCATTTAATAAAAATACAATTAAAATATTAAAAAAATTAAATATTAAATTTGCACTATCAACTTTAAAAGGATCGGTTAACAATAAAAATATATCAAATAGATTTTATTTATCTCGATTAGATACGAATGACTTTAGATTATAAAATCAGATACATCAAGGCAAAAGAATTATTAATTTTACAAAATTTTATAAAACACAATTATTCCAAGAATCATATAATGACAAAAAATCAAAAAATTATAAATTTTTTTTACAATTTTAATGACTCAAAAAATTTAAATTTTATAGGATGTTTTAAAAAAAATGAATTATTAGCAGTACTAGGTTTAACAACAACAAAAAACTGGGATATTTCTTTAAAAAAAAATTACTTCATTTCATTAATGGTAAAATCATCAAAAATAAAAAATGACGTTTTTTTTAAATTTTTATTATTTGTATTTAAAAATATTAAACCTGACTTTCTTGGATGTCTTGGTTTCAATAAAAAAATCAAAATAATCTTAGACAAAATAGGACTATGTAAAACAATGAAACACTACTATATTAAAAACATTCATAGTAAAGAGAAAGTTTCAAAAAATTTAAAATTAAAAGTTAATAAAAAAAAAAACAATCTTAAATTTATTATTTTTAAAAGATTAAATCAAATTCCCAAGTCAAATTCTACTCCACAAAAATCGATAAAATATTATAATAATAAATATTCAAATAACCCATTTTATAAATATTTTTTTATTAACTTTTACAATAAAGATAAATTTTTATTTTTCTTTGTAGTCAGAAAAATAAAAATTAAAAGTTTGAAAACTAACATAATGAGAATTGTGGATATGTATGGTAATATTAAAAAAAATAACAATATTTTAAGACAAATTAATATTTTATTGGATAAAAATAAAGCTGAGTATATAGATTTTATGAATTACGGAATAGACGAAAAAATTTTGTTATCTATAGGTTTTAAAAAAAAAAATAACAAACAACTTATACCAAATTTTTTTGAACCATTCATAAAGAAAAATGAAAATTTAGATTTATGTATTTTATTAAATAAATATAAAAAAAATGTTATAATAAATAAAGCGGATGGAGATCAAGAAAGACCAAACACATTATGAGTAAAATCTTAATATCATCCACGTCTTTTTTATTACAGTCTAATAATATATGGAAAAATATTTCCAAAAATAACCAAATTGAATTTTCAGAATACGGTAAAATATTTTCATCGTTTAAATCTTATGATATTGAAATTAATTTACTATTCTTGCCTGATATAATTGATTATTTCAAAAGTGAAAATACTGAAGTTGAAATAAAAAAAATTTCGAATACTATAAAATTAATTGAAAGTCATTTAAAAAAAACAAGCGCAAATATAATAATTGGTTTTTCAGATTATTTAATTCATAATAATCTTTCATATTCAACAGATAAATATTTCTTTAATAAATATAAATTATTTTTTGTTGATAATTTAAATATATTAAAAAAAAAATATAGAAATCTATTTATATTAGACTTGGATCTCTTATTTGCAAATTCTGGATTTAATAAATCCTTTAGTCAGAGAAATTTTTACTTAATGAATTGTAGATTATCTCTTCAGGGTTTAATTTCTTTAAGTAAAGAATTATCAAAATTTATTAAAATTATATCCACCAATCCAAAAAAAGTTTTAATTTTAGATTGCGATAATACTATTTGGGGTGGTGTATTGGCAGAAGATGGATTTAACAAAATCAAGATTGGACAAGATGGAATTGGAAAGGCATTTTCAGATTTTCAAAAAGTTGCAAAAAAAATAAAAAACAATGGCACATTGCTAGTGTTGGCGAGTAAAAATGAAAAATCAGATGTTAAAAAAGTTTTAAATAGCCACAGAGCTATGATCTTAAAGGATAGTGATATTACCAGTTATAAAGTTAACTGGGAAGAAAAGTCAAAAAATATTTTAGAACTTTCCAATGATTTGATGTTAGGTCTAGATTCTTTTGTATTCTGGGATGACAATCCAATAGAAAGAGCAAAAGTAAAAAAAAAGTTACCTTCTGTTTATGTTTTTGAGCCAAAAGCGGATGTTTCCGATTGGCCTAAACAGTTAAGCGAATATCAAGGTTTTATGAAAATCAATTCTTCCAAAGAGGATGAAAAAAAAACTATACAATATAAGCAAAGAGATAAATTTTTAGAGAAAAAAAAATTATTTAATGATGAATTAAAATATCTAAAAAATATTAAGATTAAAATTAAAAAAGAAAAAGTTAATAATTCAAATATCGATAGAGCAGTGCAATTAACTCATAAAACTAATCAGTTTAATTTTACTACCAGAAGATATAATCATAACAGAATATTATATTTCAATAAAAAAAATTACGTCACACTTTTTAATTTGACTGACATTTATGGAAACCATGGAATTATTTCATTGCTAATATTAAAGCAATTTAAAGATTTTCTTCTAATTGATACATTTTTATTAAGTTGTAGAATTTTGGGGAGGTATGTAGAAAATTACATATTAAGATATTCACAACAATTATCGAAAAAAAAAAAACTAAAAGGAGTAATAATACAGTACATAAAAACTAAAAGAAATTCTCCAGCATTGAACTTTATCGACTCATTAAAAATTTTAAATAAATTAAGTAAACCAGAATTAATAAATATTCTTGGCAAACAAAAAAAAATTATACAAAAAAATTCTATTTATTATTTATTGAAGAATGAAGATAAAATAATAAATTCAAAAATATATGAATAATAAAATAGAAAAAATTTTTAAAAAAAACTTTAAGAAATTAAAATCAAAAAAAAAATTTATTCAAATGAACATGGAGAATACTGTAGGATGGGATTCGATAGGACATGTTAATTTTCTATTAAACTTAGAAAAGGCGTTTAATATGAAATTTACTACCAAAGAATTTTTTGAATTGAATAGCATAAGTAAAATTATAAAACGATTAAAGAAAAAATAATTTTTTTTGATATTTTAAATTTTTGTTAAGTAAAGAAATAAATGATGGCAAATGAATATTTAATATAGAAAGATTTTGTTTTGTATTAACTTCCTGAATTCTCAAAAAATTTATTTTTAAATTACTTTTCCTAAATTTATTAAGTTTTTTTTCAGCTAAAATTTTAGTTTTAGTATAATAGTTATTTTTTTTATTTACGTAAATACTAGAGGGATAAAAAAACTTAACTTTATTATTTTTACATAAATTAAGTATTTTGATTGGTATATTTACATAATATTTTTCATAATTTTTTAATAAATTTTTTGATAAATTATCTAGTACAATTTTTGGTGTTGACATATAAAATATCCTAATATTTTTATTTTCATCTATAATTTTTTTGATCTTTTTTAAATTTTCATTAACATTAAATTCGATTGTCCTAGTATTTTTATTATAATTTTTAATTTTATTCTTAAAATAAGTCGCGTAAATTTTTATTTTCTTGTTTTTTTCAAATAATCTTAATAATTCTAAGCCAATACCAGAACTTGATCCTATTATAAGTATTGTATCTGTAAGATTTTTGACCAACTTTTCTACCCTTTTATTTATTTTATTATTACTTTTTCTTAAAGATGGTCTTACAAAAGTTACAAAATCTATCTCATATTTATCAAACACTAATTTATTATAAATTATAGGCAATCCACTTTTTTTTTTGGAAAAAATATTTATTTTTTTTTTGTTATAATTAAAATTGATATTATATCTAATATTTATGCTACTAATTATAGAATTATCACCTGGATATTTCATTCCAACAAATTTTGATATATTGTTTAATAATTTTCTTAATATTTTAAGATGAGATTTAAATATAATTTTTTGAAAATAACTTGTTTTTATAAAGTTTGTATTTACGAAACCTGAATTTTCGATTTCTTTGTCTCCATATTCAAATTCTATTAAACCTGATCTTTTTTGACTAATTATTTTAAATTTTTTATTGATATAAATATTTTTATTATATTCAAAATATTGATTAAATTTAAAATTTATGAAGAAATTCTTTTTATTTTTGAACAGTTTACCGATTTTTATTAATCTTAATGATTTTAATATGACTAAAGTTCCATGGCATATTTTCTGGCCATAAATTGAATTATATCCAATTAAATCATCTAAATGTATTTTATTATAATCACCACTTTCCTGAGCATATTTAAGTCCTTCGGCTTCAGTTATTGAAAATTTTGTTTGCATAAAAAGTAATATATAACTTACTTTATAATGAAGAGAATTGGAATTTTATTAAGTTCACCTAGAGAAGTGGGGGGTATATATCAATATTCTATAAGTATAATTAGTGCATTGAATAATTTTCAAAAAAAAAAACAATTTAATGTCACTTATTTCTATACAGATAAAATTTGGGCGAAAATTATCCCAAAAAATTCTAAAAAAAAATTTATAAAAAAAAGTAAATTAAAAAAATTAATTTTTAATTTATTAAGACCAACATTTTTAAACAAATTTTTTTTTTTTATAGAATTACTAAACGAAGAAGTAGAAATTATTAATAATAGTAATTGTGATCTAGTTATATTTCCAAGTCAGAATATAACTTCCTATCAGATAAAAAAAAAAAGTTTATCTACAATACATGACTTAATGCATATTTATGAGTCTAGATTTAAAGAATATTCAAAAAAAATTATAAATAACAGAAATCAACATTATAAGATGATTTGTAAGTATTCAGATGGAATATTAGTAGATTCTAGTCTTGGAAAAAAACATGTTTTAGAATCTTTTCCAGTTAGTAAAAAAAATATTTATGTCCTACCTTTTGTTCCACCCGAATATTTAAGAAATAAAGATGATACAAATAAAGTTATTAAACTTCCAAAAAATTATTTATTTTACCCTGCACAATTCTGGGAACATAAAAATCATATTAATTTAATCAAAGCATTTAAAGTGGTTATAAAAGATAAAAAATTTAAAAACCTAAAACTTTTGTTGTGTGGAGCAAAAAAAAATAATTTTGATAAAGTAAAAGAATTAGTAACAAACCTAAATTTAGTTGATGAAGTAAAGTTTTTAGGCCGAGTAGATGATAATGTAATGAGAATATTATATAAAAATGCTTTAGCTACAATATATCCTTCATTCTGCGGTCCAACCAATATACCACCTTTAGAAGCTCTTATGATGAATTCACCTTTAATTTGTTCAAATGTTTATGCTATGAAAAACCAGGTAAGAAATGCTGCTATTTTCTTTGATCCAAAAAGTACAAATGATATTAAAAATAAAATAATTATTACCTTAAAGAATAAAAACTTAAGAAAAAAATTAATACGGGAAGGAAAAAAAGTATTAAAAAACTATAATCAACAAAAATTTAACATAAAACTTCAAAATTACTTGTTATCAATACTTGCACAAAATTGATTTATTTTACTTGCAATAAACTTAATTTCTTTTTTAGAAATATTTGGTCCTGAAGGAATATATATTCCAGATTTTTCCAAATGCTCTGATACTGGATATCTGTCTTGTTTTTTTATAATTTTTAGTTTTTTTAATATTGGTTGATTATGCATGCAAACAAAATAGTCCCTAGTTTCAATATTTTGCTTATTTAAAAACTCGACAAGCTTTTTTTTTTTATTATTTTTAACCAATATTCCATAAACCCAATAAATATTTTTAGAATAAACACATTCGTATGGCATTGTTTCAATCAAATTATTTTTCTTAAACAAAAAATTATATAACTTTCCTATTTCTCTCTTTTTTTTTACGATTTTTTTTAAGTTCCCGAGTTGAGCATAGCCTATTGCTGCTTGAATATTACTCATTCGAAAATTATATCCTAAATCCTCATGTAAAAACCTATTTTTCCTTCCAAATGATAAGTTTCTTAATCTATCAATTCTACCTTTAAGATATTTACTATCTGTAGTTACAATACCTCCTTCTCCAGACGAGATAAATTTATTTGAGTAAAAACTAAATGTGCTTATATCACCAAATGAACCACATGGCTTATTATAATATTTTTGGCCATGCATTTCTGATGCATCTTCAATTAATTTTAATTTATATTTATTTTTAATTTTTAATATCTTTTTCATATCACTTGGAAAGCCATAGATATGAACAACAATAATAGCTTTAGTATTTTTTGTAATTTTTTTTTCTATTTCATCTACTGACATGGTTAAATATTTTTTTTCCATATCAACAAAAACTGGTTGTAAATTGTTTCTCAAAATTGCCAGTATAGGAGATATAATGGTAAATGTAGGCACTATAACTTCAGAACCAACCGGTAGATTTAATGCTTTTAGAGCAACTTCAAGTGCAACAGTTCCATTTGAGATAGCTGAGCTATATTTTCTTGATACTAAATTACTAAAACTTTTTTCTAGACGCAGGTTATATTTACCATTGGACGATATCCATTTATCTTTTATACAATTATTTAAATATTTTTTTTCTTTGCCTGAAAACAATGGCTTAAATACAGGTATCATTCTTTTGAAAGTTTATATTTTGCTTTTTTGAAATTATAAGGACCTTGTTTTATTTCTACCATTTCAACATCTTTCAGTACTTTAAAACCATGTCCTCCCTGAAGAATGTGAACTATATCGCCTTTATATAATATTTTGCTATTTAATATTTTCTTTAAATTTTTGGTATCAAAAAAATTTATTCTTATAACCCCCTTTTTAATAAAAAGAACTTCATTTGTGTCGTATATTATTTTTTTCTTTTTCGGATGATAGTGAGGTATAATCATATGGTTTTTTTTATAATTTATATAACCTGATTGAATTGAATTTTTTGGATTTGTAAAAAAATTAATTCCATTCTTTTTAAATCTGGCTCTAATGATCAGAGCATAAAGTCTTCTTCTATGTAAAATTTGTTCAATCATTTTGATTATAATCAATCAGCTTCAAATTTTTTATCTCATAAATTTTGTCAGAAAATTTCAAAAGTTTTTTATTATGTGTAATCATTAATATTGTCAAATTTGGTTGCAAATTAACGAGATTTTTAAGTAGTTTTTCCTCAATTAATTCATCAAGTCCAGAAGTCGCTTCATCTAATATTAAAATGTCCGGATTTAAAAACAAAGCTCTCGCAATCCCGAGCCTCTGTATTTGTCCACCACTTAATTTCGAGCCATTTTCACCAACTATGGTGTCCCATCCATCGTCTTTTTCATTAACATAATCTAATATACAGGTTCTTTCCAAAAAATTTAATTTATTTTCATCAGGGTTATTTGAGTAATAAATATTTTTTTTGATTGTATCGTCTAGTAAATTTATTTTTTGAGGAACAATAGCAACTTTTATTAATTTTTTATTTGTTTTTTTGGATAAATTTATATTATTTAAAATAAATTCTCCTTCATTTATTCTTAAAAGTCCACAAATTATATCGATGAGTGTAGATTTCCCAGAACCTGTCTCACCTATAACACTTACAAATTCACCTCTATTTAGCTTAAAATTTAAGTCTTTAAATATTTGATTATTCTTAAAATTAAAATTTATATTTTTTAATTCTAAGTTTTCAAATTTTTCCTTAATTACAATTTTCTTATCAAATTCTTCATTTTCTAAAATACTCACAAAATCTTTTTTAATCAATTCGAATGCAGAAAAATTTCCTTTTATTGAAGCATATGAACTTGCCAACCCTTGAAGAGCAGGCAATAGTTTATATCCTGCAATCAAATACACACCAATTAAAGGTAAGTATATTTCTAAAATATTATTATTTTTTAAAAAGAAAATAGCCAGCATTACTATCAAAAATATGATTATTTCAATTAAAGACCTTGGTATTGTTGCTAAATACTGATTTGATGCAATAGAATATGCAATATTTTTATTTGATTTATCAAACAAATTTAAAAAAAAAGGTTGTGAATTAAATAGAATTGTTTCTCTCATATTGCCCAAACTTTCACTAATTATTTTTTGTCTAATCTTGTTATTTTCGGTAATCAAAATACTATTTTTAGAAAACCTATTTTTATTAGAAGATAAAATTACTAAATAACTTATAGCTAAAACAACTAAAATAATAATTGAAACTTTAAAATTATAAAAAGCTAAACCTGTATAAATAAATATCAGCACAATTAATCTTGAGTTAATCAGAATTATAGGGACTATGATGCTCATAGTTACTCTAGCTACCTCTAATGTTATTTTCGAAATAATTTCTGCACTATTGGTATTTACATGGTAATCATAGTCTTTATGAATAATATTATTAAAAATATTGTAATTAAGATTAATACCTATTTGTTGGCCAAAATTTAATGATAATTTAGTTACATAAATATTAATGAAGTTTGAAATTATAAATAATGTAATTATTATAATTATAATACTTAGAATTAAATTTTCTTCTTTTATAAATGGTAAATAGTTAAGATTGATTTTATCTGCATTTTTATTATCTAATAAAATTAAAATTAATGGACTAAATGATAAAATAGATAATAATTGTAAAACTGAATTTAATATTACAAGTAATTGCATATAGATAAGTCTCAATCTAAAAAACTTATAAATATATTTAATCAGTATTATTAAATCTTTAACCATGTTTTCTTATAAAGCAAATTAATATATTTTAAAATGATATGTGATATAAAGCTTAAACTTATAAAATAAATTTTATGGATACAAATACAAGATTTTACGACTATATTTTTTTAGGACTGGCACAAAACTGTGAAAAACATCTCTACAAATTTTTTAATATGATTGATAAATTATCGCAAAATTTTAAAATAATTGTATTAATAGGTGAAAATGGTTCAGATGATTTAACATTTCACAGAATACAAACATATATAAATAAAAACATTAATGTTGAATTTATAGACACAACATTTATTGAAAGATTTCCAGACAGAATAGAAAGATTGGCTAATGCAAGACAATCTTTAAAAAACTATTTATCTATAAATAAAATTGTATCAAAATATATATGTGTTGTTGATTTGGATGACGTGTTAAATGAGAGTTTTAACACTGATTTCATTGGAATGATGACCAACTTATTAAAAAAAAATGAACAAAAATACTTTGGCATATCAGTCAAATCAAAACCGTTTTATTACGACATATTAAATTTTGAAAGTGATGAATTTCCAAATTATTCGATCAAACAGCTACAAAATAATAAAACTATTAAATCATATTGGGATAGAAAGAGATTGATATACGATGTTCAAAAAAAATTAACATTAAAAGACAAAGTTGAGTGTATTTCAGCCTTCAATGGTTTCTGTATTTATCTTTATAATGATTTTAAAATTTCATATTATTTAGATAAAAATAAGGATGTCACCCCAGAACATCTTCATTTAAATAGAATTATACATAAAACTACAAAAAAAAAAATGTTAGTGTCTGATCATAATCTTCAAATGCCAAATGAGCATAAGCCTCTAGATAACATTTCCCTTTTTATATTTGAAAAATTGATAAAGTATATTTCAATTTTTTTTAAAAATATTTTTAAAAATGTCAGTTAGTCCAGTTATTATTATATTTGCTTACAATAGACCTAAACATCTAAATAGACTTCTATCTTCGATAAATCTAAATAAGATACAAACTAATCAAAGAATTTTATTTTTTTGTGATGGTCCAAAAAGTGCCTCAGATAAAAAAAAAATTTATCAGATAAAAGAAATAATCAAAAGTTCTAAATTAAAATTTTATAAAACAATTTTTAGAAAAAAAAATGTTGGTCTATCAAAAAATATTACAGATGGTGTTACCAAATCATTAAAATTTTCTGATAAATGTATAGTTTTGGAGGATGATTTAATTATCAATAATAAGACAATTAATTATATGAATAAGATGTTAAAATATTTTGAAAAGGATAGGAATATAGGAAGTATAAGTGCATACTCATATTTAAATTATTTTAAAAACTTTAAAAAATATAATTTTTATGTTTCTAAAAGACACTGCAGCTGGTGTTGGGGTACTTGGAGAAGAGTATGGAAAAAAATAAATTGGAATAAAAAAAATTATAATAGTCATTTCAAATCTAAAAAGAGTTTACATAACTTTTCTTTAGGTGGAAACGACCTAAATTTATTGTTGTGGGGACAACAAAATAAGTATGTAGATTCTTGGGCAATTCGATTTAATTTCTATTGTGTGCAAAATAAATTAGTTAGCATTCAACCAAGATATTCAATGGTAAAAAATGAAGGTAAAGATTTATCGGGAACGCATGAAAAAATTTCTTTAAAAAAAGAAGAAAAAAATAATTTTTACCCGAAAGTTATCTCCAGAAAAACTGTCATAAATAATCTAATTATATCAGAGAGAATAAATGATTATATAATGACAACTCACCGGAAAAGTTACAAACTAAGCTTAAGATATCTACTCAAACACAAAAAATTGATATGAAAATAAAATTTTCTATTATTGTACCATCACTAAATAATAAAAAATTTTTGTTAAATTGTTTAAAGAGCATACTCAATCAAACATATAAAAATTATGAAATTATTGTTGTGGATGGGGGATCTACTGATGGAACTGTTAATATTTTAAAGAAATATAAAAAAAAACTAAAATACATTATCGGACAAGATAAAGGTCAATATGATGCAATAAACAAAGGTATTTTAATTTCATCTGGCAATTGGATTACTTGGCAGAACTGTGATGATTACTATTCAGATAAAAATGCACTAAAAGAATTTGCAAAATATATTAAATATTATCCAAATAAAAAATTGTTCGTTGCAAATATAAATTTAGTAGACTCAAAAAAAAAAATATTAAGAGATATTAAATATATCAAACCAAATTTTTATTCTTTATTATACGAAGAAATGACTCTTACAAATCAAGCTTGTTTTTGGAAGAAAGACTTACATAAGAAAATTGGTTACTTAAAAAAAATGAGAATAAATTTTGATTATGAGTGGTTTTTAAGAGTATTATTTAATTTTAAAAGTTGTGGACAAAATATAAATAAAATATTGGCTTGTTACAGAATACACAACAAACAAAAAACTCAAAATCAAACACTTCTAGATTTAAATAATAAATTAAAAATTAAAGAAAAATATGGATATAACAAAATTTATTTGCCTATTGTAATGTTATATTTGTATATACGTAAAGTATTAATATATATCAGTTATGGAGAAATATTTTATGTTTTAAGAGGAATTTTTAAGTTTTTTTTTAAAAAAAGAAATGAGGAATATATAAATAATTAGATAAATAAAAATTATATATGATTTATTTAAAATTTCAAAATAACTGAAAAAGTTTGTAATTAAAAATAACAAAAAAAATATTGATAAAGTTTTATTTAGTCCAAATTTTGTCAAAAGTTTATGGTGTAAATGATCTAAATCACCAATAAATGGATCTTTCTTATTTTTAATTCTAATTATGAATAATCTAAACATATCGAAACCTGGAATCATAAAAAGAATAAAAATTTGCTCTACTGGTATAACAAAGTAATTTATACTTAAATCGTTATAAACATAAATGGTTATAAGGCTTATTAAGCTCCCAAAAAATAATGTGCCGCTATCACCAAGAAAAAAATTTCCTTTAATTATAAAATAAGTATTTATAAGAATTAATAATGATATTGTAAAAAAAATCATACTTAATTGACCCGAAGAAATTATGCTTAAAAATAAAATGCATAAACCAGAGAAGCCAGATGCAAGTCCATTAATTCCATCAAATAAATTTAGTGCATTAACAAATAACAAAATACATAAAATTGAAACAAAGTTTCTTAAATGATTATTTAACACAATATCAACATCAATACTTTGAAAATAGAGTTTTTTAATAATAAAAATATCCGTTTGATTAAATAGAAGAGAAAGAATTAATATGAAGATGATTAATTTTATATACGCATTAATGCCATACCTATCATCAAAATATCCAACAATAAAAAAAGCAATAGAGCTAACAAAAATTAAAATCATCTCTTTTTTTTGTTGAAAATCAAAGATGCATAATATTATTAAAATAGACACTACAATTGCATATGAACCGATTAAAGGAGTATTTACATTATGAATTTTATTTTTTTTTGGTGAGTCTATGACTTTTAGATATTTTGAAATTAGCAATCTTTTATTAACAAAAATATATATGCAAAATAAAGATAATATTATACTTATTATAAAAGCATTATTTAGCATAATTTAATTTAAATGAAATCTTACAAAATTCAAAAAGATATATTTCTATTTTTTCCACTTTTATTTGGGCTTCTACTTTTTATAACCTCGCTATTTTTTGGTCCCGCCAAAATAAACTTTAGTTATGTAGTTTTATTATTTGTATTTCTTTATTATTTATATAACAAAAATATTAACATAAATTTTAAATTTTCCTCGGAAAACATATTACAAGTTTTATTTTGTTTATATCTAATAATAAATTCATATTTATTTAATTATAATGAATTAATCAGTTATAAAAGTTTATTTTTTTTTAGATTTTTTCTAATTGCTTATATTGTTTCAAAACTAATATCTATTAACTATAAAGTTATAAATTATTTTAGCTTAATAGTATCTATTGTTTCTATTCTATTATGCTTAGACATATTTTACCAATACTTAACAGGTTATGATATTTTTGGTTATCAAGCTGGAATTTGTTCATACCCAGGAGGAACAAATCATCTCGATCCAAAAAATTGTGAGAGATTTTCAGGTTTTTTTGGAGACGAATATATTGCTGGCAACTTTTTAACTACTTATGGAGTTATGTTTTCGTATCTTTTTTTAAAAAACACAAACTTAAATAGAAAAACTAAGTTTTTGTTTTTTTCTATTATTTTTTTTGTAATTTCTATGGGTGTGATTATATCTGGCGAAAGAAATGCTTTACTTATGCTTATAATTATTTTTTTTTGGAATCTTTTTTTTAATAAAAGTTTGAGAAATTTTTTTTTATATATTTGTTTAATATTTGCTTTAATATTTATTATTTCTATAAATAATTTTGAGAATGTTAAATACAGATATTACGATTGGCCCAAAAATCATGTCACATCTCAGGAAGGAAAAAATTTTGAAAAACTAATTTATACTGCATGGGGGCGACATTTTATTACTGCTTTCGAAATTTTTATTCAAAATCCATCCCTAGGCACTGGTCTAAAATCATTTAGATATGAATGTGGAAAAAAAAAATACAGTTTTGATAATTTAAATAAAAAATATAACTTGTCTTTAGATTATAAAAAAGGTGTGGGTTGCTCTACACATCCACATAATTTTTATTTTGAAATTTTAGCTGAACTTGGAATTTTTGGATTTATTATTTTTGGATATTTAATTTATCTTATAGTGTTTAGAAATTATCTTAGAAATAAAAATTTGCTTAAGGACAAAGCTTCAACAATTTTTATAATGTCTGTGATTATTTCAATATTATTCCCATTTAGACCAACTGGATCATTTTCTTCAACAGTTTATATGACAAATTTATGGTTTTTTATTGGTTTTTATTTATATTTCGTTAAAGAGACGGAAAGTAATAAATGAAAAAAAAAGTCGCATTAATTTCTGGTATAACTGGTCAAGATGGAGCCTACTTAGCAGAATTGCTATTAAAAAAAAGTTATATAGTTCATGGCATAAAAAGAAGAGCTTCCTCAATTAATACCAATAGGATAGATCATTTATATCAAGACCCTCATCAAAAAAAAAAGAATTTTATATTGCATTACGGTGATATGACAGACTCATTATCTCTTCAAAAAATAATCAAGGATATAATGCCAGATGAAATTTATAATTTAGCAGCCCAATCACATGTTGCAGTCTCTTTTGAACAACCTGAATATACAGCAAATTCCGACGCTCTTGGAGCTTTAAGAATCCTAGAAATAATTAAATCGACAAATAAAAAAATTAAATTTTATCAAGCTGGTACTTCTGAATTATATGGAAAAGTACAAAGTATTCCTCAAAATGAAAAAACAAAATTTTACCCAAGAAGCCCTTATGCTGTTGCAAAATTGTATGCGCATTGGATAACAATTAATTACAGAGAATCATATAATATTTATGCATGTAATGGAATATTATTTAACCATGAAAGCCCAATGAGAGGAGAGACATTTGTAACAAAAAAAATCACAAAAGCACTTTGTAGAATTAAACTGGGAAAACAAAAAAAGTTATATTTAGGAAATTTAGACGCCAAAAGAGATTGGGGGCATGCTAAAGATTATGTGAAAGCAATTTGGAAAATTTTACAACAAAAAAAACCAGATGATTATGTTATAGCAACAGGAAAAAATTACTCTGTTAAATTATTCGTAGAAAAAGTCTGTAAGAGACTAAATATTAAATTGAAATGGAAAGGCAAAGGAATTCACACAAAAGGGTTTGACCAAAATGACAAATGTATTATTGAATGTAGCAAAAAATATTTTAGACCTTCTGAAGTTGATAATTTACTTGGCGATGCTTCAAAAGCTAGAAAAAAATTAAAATGGAAACCAGTTTTGAATATAGATCAACTTGTAAATGAGATGGTAGATTACGATTTAAAAAATAATTGATGATATCAAAAAAATCTAAAATTTTTGTTGCTGGCCATTCAGGCTTAGTTGGATCAGCAGTTCTAAGAAGATTAAAATATAAAGGATATCAAAATATTCTTACAGTTGACAAAAATAAGGTAAATCTAATTAATCAAAATAAAACTTTTCAATTCTTAAAAGAAAAAAAACCTGATTTTATTATTATTTGTGCCGCAAAAGTTGGAGGAATAATGGCAAATAATATTTACAAAGGTGAATTTATTTATGAAAACTTGCAAATTCAAAATAATTTAATTAATGGAGCCTATAAAAATGGTATAAATAAATTAATCTTTCTTGGATCAAGTTGTGTGTATCCTAAATTTTGCAAACAACCAATTAAAGAAAAATATCTTCTTAATGGCAAATTAGAGAAAACAAATGAGCCTTACGCAATAGCTAAAATTGCAGGCATTAAACTTTGCGAAAGTTATAATTTTCAATATAAGACAAACTATAAATGTTTAATGCCAACAAATACCTTTGGTCCGAAAGATAACTATAATGAACAAACCTCACATTTTATACCTGCTTTAATAAGTAAAATTCATAAGCTAAAGAAGAAAAAAAAAAAAGAATTGAAAATTTGGGGTACAGGCATGGCCAAAAGAGAAGTCATATATGTCGATGATTTAGCGGATGCTTGCATTTTTTTTATGAAAAAAAAAACTAAAGAAACATTAATAAATATTGGGACGGGTAAAGATTATACAATTAATCAATACGCAAAAAAGATTATGAAAATATTAAATATTAAAGCAAATATATTATATGATAAATCAAAACCTGACGGAACTCCTCAAAAGTTATTAGATAACTCATTGAGCAAAAGTTATGGTTGGGAACCAAAAATCTCTTTTGAAAAAGGCATAAAAATAGCTTATCAACATTACATTAAGAATGTCTAACAAACTATTTAAATCTAAATTTTATTCTTACGCAGGCACTTTTTTATTTATTTTATTTTTCATTATTTTATTCCGAGATTTTTTATACACATATAGGCTTCAATTGGAAAAATTTTTTCCTTATTATGCTTATCAAGACCAAATTATTTATTATCTAACTGGCGACGAAAACTTTGACATTGAGGCACCGATGAACCTACGATTTCTTGGGCTATATATTCAGTTTTTAATTTATAAATTAATACCATGTATTGAACTTAATCACTTGGTTTTAGGTGAGTACGCTTATGAAAATTATGTTTGTGCAACTTTTAGTAGTGCTTTCATGAATTATTTAAGTTTATGCGGAATACTTTCTGTTACTTTTGTTTATTGTTACAGAAAATTGAATTTAAGCACATCTGAAAGTATTCTTACAGTATTGTTAAGTTATATATTCATAAATCATGTTGAAGCTTTTACTTTAGATAGAATTTCAATATTATATTTTTTGATAGTACTTTATTTTTTAGACAATAAAAAAACTTCTTTATTATTAATTTTATGTTCAGCATTTGTTAATGAAAAAATCATTTATATATTGGCAGGACTTTTTTTTATTAGATTATTTCTTAATAAAAAGAAGGAGTTTAAATTATATTTTTTTATAACATTATTGAGTGGTTTATTAGTTTTAATTATATTTTCAATATATGCTTTTTTACTAAATAATGGATACTATCAAAGTGATCATGAAAATGGATTATATGATACAATGTTTAGTCAGGGACTTGAGAGAATTTTAAAGATGTTTACAACTAAAAGTGGCCTTTCGAATAGTTCAGTTCCTTTACTTTTATCAGTTATTCCTTATATTTTGTCTATTAAATTAAAAGTGAACAAATTTTACTATTCAAACTTAGATTTTCTAATCCCTATATCAATGTTATTTTTCACAACAGGTGGAGGAATGGAGCAGACTGGAAGATATGTAATGTACACTATACCACTATGGCTTCCAATATTTTCACAGCAAATTTTAATTTTAATAAAAAAAAACAGATAAGAGATGTTTAGAGGCAAAACATTTTCACTTGTTCTGCCAGCTTTCAATGAGGAAAGTAATATAAAGAAAAATATTTTATCATTTCAACAAACTGAAATATTTGATGAAATCATTGTTGTAGACAATAATTCTACCGATAATACCGCAAGTGAAATTAAGGAAACAAATGCTTATTATGTAAAAGAAACTATCCAAGGTTATGGCGCAGCCTTGAGAAAGGGAATGGGTATAGCAAAGAGTAATTATATTGTAATTTGTGAACCAGACTCAACATTCAAAGCAAATGATATATATAAATTTTTATCTTATTTAGAGGAATTTGAATGTATATTTGGAACTAGAACTACAAAGTCACTTATTAATGATAATGCAAAAATGCAATTTTATCTAAGAATAGGTAATATATTAGTAGCTAAAATTTTAGAATATTTATTTTTTGGACCCACTTTATCAGATGTTGGTTGCACATTTAAATTAATTTCAAAAAAATCTTATGATTCTATTAAAAACAATTTGAAAGTAATTGGTTCTGAGTTCCAACCTGAACTTATGATTAATTTAATATTGAAAAAAAAAAAAAATTTTGGAAATACCTGTCAATTATTTAGAAAGGGAGGGAAAATCAAAAATTACTTACAATTTTATATCCTCTTTTAAGTTAGCTTTAAAAATGTTATTCCTCATTTTTTATTTAAGAATTAAATCTTTATTTTAATTCAAAATTAACATACTTTTTAAGTGTAAGTTTCTTTAAATTTAAAAAACTTTTTTTTACAAAAAAACAGTCATAAATTCTACTTTCTACAAATACATATTCGTTCTTTACTAATAATTCGAATAATTTTTTGGAAGGTCTCTCTATACAAAGTGCAAGAAATATATATTCACTTAAAACCTCTTGTGTTAAAACTTTTTCTTCACTTCCCTCCACATCAAGACTAAAGAAATCTATTATTTTTGGAGCACGAAAGTCTTTTAAAACATCAACTAATTTTTTTGAGTTACTTAATTCTTTATAGTTAATATCTGCATCATCCTTGCAAGCAATCCTGCTTAATTCTCCATTTTCCATAAATTTAATTTTAACATTTTCATTATATATAATATAATTCGCCTTCTTTGTTTTAGATCTATGATTTTTCAATTTATTAAATAGTGTTACGCTTGGTTCTACTAATATTCCATCCCAACTATAATTTTTTTCTAATATAAATGTATTACTGTTACAAAAACCATCTCCAGCTCCAATTTCTAAAAAAAAACCTTTATAATTTTTCTTTTTTAAGTCAAAAATATCAATTACCCATTTGTCTTGACCTCTATCCGATAAAGAATTTAACTTTAAATTTAACCTATAAAACAATATTGATTTGAAATTACATCTTAAATGTTGATATTTAATCCAAATAAAATGTAAAATTTTTGTTAAAATTGCTGATTTTGATATCAGTTGAAATATAAATCTATTGATATAATACACTTTATATATGAGTAAATTAAAAATTTTTTTGTCGGTTATATTAGTTTCCTTAATATCTATACTTATTTTATTTGTAATCTTAATTCAAGACAGCCAAAATCAGTTTACTCTTAAAATTAAGTCTAAAATCCCCAAAAACTATAGGTGGCATTTAAAGGCTGTTGTAAATGAATACTTAAATCTTACTGGTGCAAATTTTGAATTTATATCTGAAGAAAAAATAGAAACTTCAAAGAAAATGAATATAAAAATAAAAGAATTTAATAATAAATACTTAGATTACCAAGGTCCGAGATCTTATATTTCTGCCAATAAAGATAGCTTATATTTAGTGTCAGGAACTGGGCTATTGTTTCATACTAAAATCGAAAATTTGTACTCATATAATGAAAACATAAAACTATTTCCGATTAAAACTAATTTAAAAAAAGTAATTGAATTCAAAGATGTTTTTAAGAATAGTAATTATGGTATAAAAGGAATGATGATAAATGGGGAAGAAATCTATTTATCTTTTTCAAATCTCGTTAATGATAACTGTATAAATGTATCCGTTTTAAAAGGTAAAATTCACAAAAAAAAAATTAATTTTTCATATATATTTAAACCTGACGACTGTGTGAAAAGAGATAATGAGTATGGGGAATTTCAACCAATACAAAGTGGAGGAGCACTTCATAATTTTGATAAAAACCACTTTTTGTTATCTACTGGAGAGTTTCGATATAGATTATTAGCTCAAGAGGATGACTCAATGTTTGGAAAAATTTTAAAAATCAATAAGAACGACGGTGATTACAGTATCGTGTCAAAAGGTCATAGAAATATACAAGGTATGTATTTTGATAATAAAAATAAAATTATTTTAAGTACTGAACATGGACCCAAGGGAGGAGATGAAGTAAATATAAATAAAAAAATAGATGGTCTTACAAATTTTGGATGGCCTATTTCTTCATATGGAGAACATTACCCAGGCATGGTTCCAGTGTCAGCGTATGAAAAAGCGCCACTTCATAAATCACATGAGCTATATGGTTTCCAAGAACCAATTAAATATTTTGTTCCCTCAATAGGCATTACACAAATAGTTAACGCACCTTTTAGTTTTGGCCAATTTACTCAAAATAATTATTTTTTTGCATCTATGGGATATGAAGATAGAGAAAATGCTCTCAGTATTCATCAAATAGTTTTCAATGATAAATTTGATAAAATATTATTTGAGGATAAAATAAAACTTAGAGAAAGAGTAAGAGACTTACTTTTTATTGAAGATAAAAAATCTATTTTAGCTTATCTCGAAAAAAAAGGATCTTTATTATTGATAAATTTTAATGACTAAAATTTGTTTTTATGGTCTTCTTCACATAAAACCTGGAGAAAATAATAAATTAAATTTTCATTCTAAAAATCATATAGAAAAGATAGTTGTATATTTAAAAAATGCAGTTTTACTTAATGAACAATTAAAAAATATTAATATTAAATTTGTTTTATTAACAAATAAAAAAGTTTTTATTGAAAAAATATTAAAAAATTTAAATTATAATTTAAATATCAAAACTTTAAGTTTCAAAACATTTGTACCAAAAAACACTCATTTTTATGCTTGTCATTTTAGAGTAGATGTATTTCATTACTTATCAAAATTAAAAAATAACTACTCGATTTTAATTGATTTGGATGTTTTAATTTTAAAGGATCTAAAAAATTTTAAAAAAAATTTAAATTTTAATGAAGGAATAGTAAATAATATTTCTAATAATGTTTTCCCTGCATATGGAAAAGATGTAATAAAACAGAAATTAATAATTTTAGATCAAAATGCAAAAAGATTTCAATGGTATGGAGGAGATTTTTTTGCTGGAAATTTTAAATTCTTTAAAGTTATGTATCAATTTTCAAGATACTATCAAAAGAAATTTGTAGAAAACATGAAAAATTTAAGAAATCAAACCGATGAGTTATTTATCTCTGCAACTATAAATAAAATTAAAAGTGATAATTTATATAAAATAAAAAATTCAACAAATAATAGATTATTTACACGGTATTGGAATACCAATGTTAAACATAGGCAAAACAATTTATCAAATTATTTAAGTTATAAAATATTGCATCTGCCAGCAGATAAAGTTTTTCTTTCCACTTGTTTTAATAACTTAAATGAGACAAAAAATTTTAAAGTTAACTATAAAATATATGTTGAAAGTTTTAAATCATTTGTAAAATTATCTGTATCAAAATACATGCCTCAATTACTTAAGGACTATGCAAAGAAAGTCACATAAATGAATATTTTCATCACAGGAGTCGCTGGTTTCTTAGGTGCAAATTTAGCTGATTTTTATATTAAAAAAGGATTTCGTGTTTCTGGATGTGATAATTTA
>MDTG01326980.1_pt1 | contig 51413 bp, 38 predicted proteins | sample 811421 | NCBI WGS metagenome assembly MDTG01 (sample SAMN05326645, study PRJNA326480) | marine metagenome | isolation source: seawater | place: Pacific Ocean: South East | collected 2011
CTTCATCATTAACTGATGTATCAATTGTAGGCTCGATAATAGGTTCTGTAATAGGTGCTTCTGGTGTAACAGGAGTGGGAGCCTCATCATCTCTAACACTAACAGGAGTATCTCTTGGAGTATCATCAATATCACTATCTCTTGGTGTTATTGGTGTAATAGGAGTAAGAGCCTCATCATCTCTGAGACTCACAGGGGTAATTGGTCTAAACATATTATCCGATATTTTACTATCAGAATGTATAGAATCATCTATGATCTCTTCTCTGTCTTCTGATATCGAATCAGTTAATCTGGAAGGTTCTTTTACATCTTTTTTTCTTCTTCTTTTTCTAAGACGTCTTCGTCTTTTTGGTTTAGTAACAACAGATGTATCTTGACTTATAGTTGAAGGAGTTTCAAAATAGTTATAATCAGTTTCAATTTCTAAGTTATTAGGTCGCTTGTATTTCATCAATTCAGGATGTAAAAATTCATTTTCTGAAGTGCATTCCATTGATTCTATTCTGTTAGCAATAAGTCGTTTCTTATTATCTAACAATTTATTTTGATTTTTTATTTCACGTCTGAATTGTATTTTAGCTTTATCTAATTCATCTATTTGTTTTGTTATTTCTTCCATTTGTGAGGCAGTTTCTCTTTCAATTCTATCTTCTTTTTCATGTAATAATTCAAGTTGTTCTGATACTTTTTTCTCCATTTTAGTTATAAATGATTTACGATTTAAAACTTTTGTAGCTGCTTCCTTTTCTTTTTCTATATCTTTTCTATCTGATTTAATTTGGTCAATTAATCTTTTGTATTCATTTTTTGATTGATTAAATTCTCTAATTTGTTTTTTTAATACAGACTCTTGTTTTTTAATATTGGCTAAACGAACTTTGACAAGGTCTTTCTCTTTATCTAATTCAGTGGTATCTTCAGCTATCTGCTTATTTTTCTCTATGAGTTTTTTTTCAATTGCTTTAAATTTTTCTACTTCATTTGATAAGTTTTCATTTAATCTCTTTTTTTCCAATTCACATGCAAGAGTCAATTCTTTAATTTTTCTTGTATGATTTTCTTTAACAATTTTTTCAAGTTTGGCTCGATCACTGTTTATTTCAGCAGATTTAGCTAATTTTGACACGTAATCTTTTTCCATTTTTGCTAATTGACTTTTGTATTGATTTTCCAAAATTCTTTTTTTATTTCTTATTTCTTCTTTTTCAAAAATAGACTTCTGTTTAGCTTCATTAAGTAATTCTCTATGATTATGTTTCTCTAATTTAAGTGCTCTCAATAAATTATCAATCTCAATTTTTTGTTGTCTCACTTGATCTTTTGATTTAATAATAGCAGTTCTTAGTTTTTCAAGTTCTTTTTTATCCCGAACTCTAATCTTTTTTATACTAACAATATCTTCACGACTTAGTGCTTTGCCATCAGATATTATAGAATTTATTCTCCTCTTTGCTGCTGTAATAGGAGAACAACGGGGTGCAGAATAGTGATCACCTGATTTGTAAATACACGGAACACCATTATCCTCAGATTTGTTACACTTTGATTTACTGTTATGGAATCTTGAACAGTTGGAACTAAATCTTTTCCTGGATTTAGGCGATATGTTATCATTAGACCTACTCATATATATTATAGTTAAAGACAATTATTTGTATATTGTTACTTCTCTTGCTGTCAAAAAAAATAAAAATATTTTAAATTTTAGCAGTTTTGTTCAAGATAATTAGGTTTACTTAGTTTTGAAAGCATATCGACATGTTTATTTATATCTTCAATATTATTGTCTTCTAGTTTAAAGTCAATAATATCTTCAACTTCCCATTTATTAAATTTAAAATTATATATTGCTTTTACTTTTATGCTGCACTTTTCTTTAAATAATTGAATAAGTTCGTTGTGAAGTTCAATAGTAACAATTCTTGAAATACCTATTTTATTGTTTTGAGAATAAATATCAAAAATACCATATGTGTCAGATTTCTTAAGTGTAAGTATAAAACTTTTTTCAACATCAATATTATTCTCTATAATCTCTATCCATGTATTCGTATCATTTTTAGTAGTATTACTTATATTATTAAAAGAATCCCTCAATTCTTTTTTTTCAATACAGAATGTATTTTCGCAGTTATACTTAATTAATTTAACATTATTCATTTTGTTATTAGGTATATACCGTTTATTGAAGTAATAATGGATAGGATTTTTAAGTCCGTAAATTTTAACTCCTACTGTTTGATTATTATACTTTTGAATTAAATTTTTTATATTAGGTAAATCAGTAAAATTTTTTAATTTTATATTGAATGGTGTCATAATATCGGTATTTATTTTACCTAAAAATTCTTTCGATATTTTAAGATTAAATAGTTGATTATTATTTTTAATTAATTTAGAATTGAATACTATCGTTTTCTCAATATGAAATTCCCATTTATAATTATTATTATTATTCTTAAATAGGTCTCCTAGAATAATAGTATCATTAAATAATTCCTCGTCACAAGAGAGGGGCACAGAAATAATATTAGGTATTTGGCCTAATTTTATTTTAAGATCTATAAGCAGGCATACATTCTCATTTAATATTTTAGTTAAATACATAATATATGGTCTTCCTGTTGTAATTAAACATGCTAAAACATGTGAATTAGTCTTAATATAATTTACTATATGATCACTATAAATTCTATAATCTAAATTGTAAATATCTAATTTATAAAATTTTTTAATATTATTTATAATATCTGACTTTATACGATTATTTTGAATCGAAAATCCATTATGATTACAAAAGCTTATCTTAGTTGCGTCCATATTTAATAAATAAGAAAAATATATATTTATTATCAAATTTATTTATTACATAAAGATTATATGAAATATAACAGTTAGCTAATAAATAATTATGAAAGGTGTTTACTTTTCTCAAAAACAGTTAAAAAATATGAAGCTTATGAGAACCGAAGAATATGGTCCATTTACTATGAAAAAATGGTTACGTTTTATAAAAGATAAAAAAAATATACCAGATGATTTTACCTCAAAAGAAAAAATAAAAGAAAGATATCCTGATATAGAAGATATATTAATGAAAATTTACATATACAATAAAGATAATATCAATAATGTGTATAAATATAAATTTTTAGTATGTCAGAAAAAAGAAAATGTAATTGAAAAGCAAGAAACTAAAGATAGTAAAGAAAATGCCAAAGAAGATACTCTTGATAAAACTAATAAAAATAAATTTATTGATAAGAATGGGTTTAAAATGTATACTCCTAAAAGATTTAAAGGTATGAAATTTACAGAAAATAGAAAAAAGTTTAATGTTAATTACAAATATTCATCGGATAATATGTATTCATTAGTTATTAAAAATTTACCAGTTGATTACAGTGCAAATCAATTAAGATATGAATTACAACAATTGTTTACTGATTTTATAGCGATAGATGATAATACAAAAATTTGCAAAACATCGGTCTTATCGATGAATGGTGTAATAAAAGGGGTTGCTTTTGTAGATTTTTTTAAAAAGGAACATATGGAAAAAATTCTCAATTCCTCTTGTAAATTTAAAATAGGGTTTAGTGTGCTGGATATTGAAAAGAAAAAAAATTAATTATTTTATAAATTTAATTATAAACTAATTATAAATTAGCATATGAAGGATTGAATTCGTCGAACGCCATTACATTTTTAGCATTGTCATCTATATTCAATGATTTTACATCGGAATATATATCTTGGGTATTTTGTTCTTTATTTGTAGGAACGGGATTAAAATTATATTGTTCCTCTTTTATATTAGTAAAATATTTGTCTAGGTCAGATTTACTATCATTTTCTGTAATATCAATTGTATTTTCTTGTAAAGGAGAAACAAGTTGTTGATAAGACGAATCTGCATCTGCACCTTCTACATCAAGATATTTAATGAAATCATTATTTTGCATATCTTGATTAATATTTTTTAGTTCATTTTCATTAATAATTAACTCTGTATCATCAGGAGTATCTTGAACTATTTCAATAGGAGCCGTATCTTCTTCAACTTCTGGTTCAGATTTAGGGCTTTTATCTTGTGGTTCTTTGTTAGTGTTTTTAGATTTATTGATAATGCTTGTAACTTTTCTTTTTGGTTCATCATCTTTAAGAGACATATGAATAAATAAAATTAAAGCAAGATAAACTATACAAGTAACTATAAAATCAAAATCCATTTATATATACTTATATTTATTTTTTGATAAAATTAACTAATATTAATAAGCTTTATTAATTTATAAAAGAGCTTTAATTATAGTATTTAGTAAATCAATATTAACTGGTTTTTTAATAATTATATTACATTTAAAATAATCATGATAATCATAAATACAAATATCTATGTAATTATTTACATTAATAGTCATTAGATCATATTTTTCAATGTAGTCATATGTATTAATTGAGGGAATTATAATTTGATCTTTTATAATTTCTTGAACTCTAATGTATATAGAATTATCAATAAATTTATCTTTTGTGTTGTAAAGATTAAATTCTAATGAATTTTTGGAAAGTTTGAAATTGCAATCCCCTGTAAATTTTTCATGAATGTCTCTAAGATGGTGTGTCTTAAGTCTAATATTACTTGTATTCTGTAAATTATAAATAATATTTTCTATATCTTCTTTTTTTAATCGCATATCAAACAGTCCATCTTGAATAAGATATCCTTTTGATATTAAAATAGGATTGTTTTTATTAGCAAGAGGAATATGAGTTTGTAAAAAATTATCCATTTTTAATATTAATTATATTTTAAGTAATTAAATCAAATTTATTTATCCTGAAAAATTTGATATTAAATATTTATGAATAATGTATAATATAAAAAATGTCAAGTGTTGTAGGAATTGTTCTTCGAGATAATAAAAATATTAAGGAAATCTCTATACCTAAAAATATTTGCACTGGTCAGCTAGATGTATCATGTATTTCAGGTATTAAAAATAAAGGGTATGATAATATTGAAAGAGAATGTGATTTTGAATGGGAAGGAGATACAATAAGTATTTATGCATGGAATAATGGAAGTGAAGCTAAAATCAATCAACATGATATGCCACCTCCTATTGATAATGAATTATACTATGGAGATATTCTTGCTATTAGACATAAAGATGGTAAACTACATAATTTTTCTAAAGATAATTACAATAGTTTTTATGAAGATGCTTTTGGAGGGTTTGAAGATATAGGTTCTGAAGAAGAATATTCTAGTGAAGAAGAACCAACTCAATCTGATATTGATTTTATAGCTCCTGAGGGTGATGTAAGTGAGGGTTCAACAAGTGAAAGTGAAGATGAGGCTATTAGTGAATCTGAAGAAAGTGAAGAGGAAGAAGATAGTGCAGATCTTGATCTTAATGATGAACTTTCTAATAATGAAAATACATCAAGCACTGCTCAAAGCGAGTCTATTGATAATAATGATATTAGTAATGAAGAACCAAGTGATAATGAAGAGGAAAATAATCAAAGTGAAGAAGAACAATCAGATAAAAAAGATGGTAATATTACTCTTTCAGTTGATAATAAATAATAAATTTGATTATTAATTACTTAAAAATTTTTATTTTATACATAATAATGAGTCTGGATATAAATCCTAGAAATATTGTATTTCAAAAACTTAAAAGTCTTATTGAAAAAAATAATAGTAATGTTCCTAAAGTAAAAAAACTTAAAGAAGAGGATATTAATACTTTAACTACTAATGTTGAAAAAGGAATTTACAATAGAACTATTGAATTTAGTGAAACAAAAAATATACCTAAAAAATGGGAAAACAGTATATTCTTAAATATGTATAAAGTTTTTTCAATAGAGGTGTACACAAATCTGGATAAAACATCCTATGTAGGAAATGAAAGATTATTCGAAAGATTAGTTAATAAAGAGTTTGATGGTTATGAGCTCGCGACTATGGAACCCCACTATAAATTTCCTGAACATTGGAAATCTTACATTGACCAAAAATCTAAGAGAGATAGAACTCTATATGAAATCAATAAAGAAATGGCTACTGATGTATATAAATGTGGTAGATGCAAAAAGAGGGAATGTACATTTTATCAATTGCAAACTCGTTCTGCAGATGAGCCAATGACCACATTTGTAACATGCATTAATTGTGGAAACAGGTGGAAATGTTAATAATAATAAAAAAATCTTTTTTATTACTTATTAATTATTTAATCATCATTATTACTCAAAAGCTGTAGCAAAGCTAGAAACAGATTAACGATATCAAGATACAGAGTAATAGTTGCAAATACATGTTCATCTTCTTCAAACTGATATTTATGGTGTTTTCCTCCAACAATCATTTGAACATCTACAACAATATAAGCTGTCCATATCAATACGGCGGCACATGATGTAATAAGCTGAATATCACTACTTTCAACGAATATATTGATAATCTGCACTATAATAAGTCCATTTAATGCACCAAATAGAAATCCTGCTGCTCCAGTGCAATCATATTTAGTTTGAAATGCGAACAAAGTTAATGCCATCGTGATACCAAGACAAGCTCCTCCTGCTAAAATTACAATATTCGGACTTATTCTTGAACATACCGAACCCAGAAGATAACTTTGCGAAAGTGTAAATATGGCTAAAATTCCATAATCTGTAGGAAATCTTTTAGCCATATTTTCACAACAGATTGTAGCAAATACTGTAGCGAACATTAAAGCTATACATATATATTGAATGATAATACCATGATGAGATTGTGAAAAGTTTTTTAGGTTAGGCTCAGTCATAAATGCATAACAACTTAATCCAGTTAGTGTAAGCATTATAGTAAGATTGCAAAAAACCTTTTGGACAAATTCATGTCTTTTTCTAATAGAACCAAATTTTTTGAAAGATAAATCTTGGTATATACATGTTTGACCATTTTCTAAATCATTAGGATTGTATATAGTTGCAATGTTTTGGCTATAACCTGATGACATTTTTCTGTAGAATACTTGCGAAGAAGATAAGCAATAAAAAAATCAAATTTTTTTTTATTATTTAGAAAAATTAAGCAAGAACTAAATCATCCATTTTCCAGTATTCAAATGTATTATTAGGTAACTTTCTCTTTATGATTAATGGTATTTTTTTTTCTAAATATTCCAATTCAGCTATTTTATATGTTGAAGTAACTCCTTGGGGAACAGATATTAGAGCGGGTGCACCGTTAGCAAGCATCTCTGAACGAACTCCTATAATTTTAGCTTTTTCAAATCGGGTCATAAATGGTTTAGTAACCCTATTAGCATTATTGTAGCTATCATACATTTCATTAACTGATACTATATTAATCATACGATCTTGTAATTCTTGCTCTGACGTGTTATCATCCAAATTATCTGAATTATCATCTTCTGTCTCACTTCCACTTTCATAAGTTGATACATTGTCATCATCTATATCATTAATATTAACAGTTTCTTCGTCACTAGCCATTGTATATTATAACATAATATTATTAATCTTTATATCAAATTTATTATTATCTCTTATGTTTTTTTCCATGATGTTCCACATACAGCACAAAGATAAAGATATTTCATATTCATAGGATCATATTTAATATATAAAACTTCTTTTTCAGGTGCTTGATAATTACTTGTGGTTATTTTATGGTCATCTACAGTTTTTTCATTAAAGCTATCTTTCAAATTATTTTTATCTTCAATTGTATTACATTTAATAACTGCTGATGTCAACTTTACTCTTTTAGGAACATCTGAAATTTTATCTTGGAAATCACTAAATAAATTTATAAATTCTTCATCAGTTAAGTCAGCAGGAATATTACTAATAGTAAATGTTTTTTCAGGCTCATCATTAACTATAGTTGCACATTTAGAGTTAACACAATCATATTGAACTCTTGGTAAAGTTACATCAAAAATAGTGTATTTATTAGATAATGCCTTATCAGCGATATGATCTTCTTCGTAATTTCTTTGGTAAACTGGTCCTTTAGTATCTTCTATAACATTTTCCCATCCACAATTTTTACAATAGTGACTTAATGAAGGAATATCTTGTGATTTATCTAGTTTAGTATAAACCATAAAATTACATTTAGGACAAAATTCCATTATAGTATATTATTATATTAATTTTAAATTAATATATCAAATTTTATTTAATTAATATTGCATTAAATATATCATTGCTGCAACAATTTATTTTGGAAAGTATTAGATATTTGTTTCCATTATCATCTTTATAAACGGGCAGATTACATTCAAAATTTTCAACACTTACTTTAGGAATATCTATTTTTTTTGCTAATTTTTTCAATTTAGTAACAGGAATTTTAAAATGTGTATTAATTTCTTCAATTGCATTATCAATGTTATATTTGATAATTTTATCCATAATATACCTTCATAATTTTGTCTCTAAATATTAATTCTAGAGTTATCTTTTTATATAAAATATAACCATGTTTTTTAAAATTTTATCCTTAACTTTAGTATCTATCCAATCACTATTTAATTCTTTTAAAATAATAAAATCATCGTAATTTATCTTTATGGTATTTCTAATCAGATAGTAATCAGTGTATACTTTATAATATTCTTTTTTGTATAAACAAAAAAAAGGATGAAAATCTAGAATATATCTTATAATTTCAATAGGCAAAATTTGTAGTGATATTTTCATATATTAATAATTAAGATGATTTTTTCCATCTTTTTTGTCCAGTTTTGCCTTTTGTCTGATATACCTCGTATATATTTCCGTCATTTGAAGATTTAAGCTTATATCCTACATCAAATAATGAAGCTTTTTGATTAGGTGTTTTTTTAGTAGATTTTTTTGGTTTAGCTTCTTTGTTAATATCAGAACTATTTACAATATCAGGACTATCTTTATCTATATCGTTTACAATTTTATCTTGTTTTTCAGAATCAGATGATATTTCAATGGGAAGTTTTTGTGAAGAGTATTTTTCATATAGACTATTTAGTAGTTTAGATACTTCTTTAACATTATAATCAATTCTGAAATTATATACAGGGCTTTTCACAAGAGTATTTGGATTATCATGAATAAGGGCTTTTTCATATTCAAGAAGACTGGAGGCAGTATCAATATAATATTTAAAGTTCTCAAGAAATTTACTTACAATGTGTTTTTTAAACAAATGGTAAGGCTTATCAGTTCTATCAATATCCTGAAGAACTTGACATACTCCGTGTTTGATATTAAACCATTTAATAATCTCAGCATATCTTGTGTGTAATTGTTTTTTAGCATTAATATTTTCATAGCTTGGTTCATTTTCCAAGGGATATCTGGTCATAACAGAACGCATTGATACAGCTACACTTCTGGGATTATTACAAGGAGTCCAAGGTGGTCCCTGCCATGTTCCTAGGAACGAAAAGCAACATTTACCACATATATACAAATTAGGATGTTTTCTAACACCTTCACCTTGTGTTAACGTTTGCATTTTCATAGGTTTAAAAGGATAATTATCTGGAAATTGTGCTTTAAATGCATAAAATCCACCTTGATATGGTGAATCTTCGGGACCAATTATTAATTGATAATATTGAGTGTTTACATTTCTCTCTATATCAAATTTAAAATAAATGCCTTCATTTGCAATAACATCTTCTTCTTTCTTAATTTGTTGAACATCAAAATTAATTCTTCCAATTGCTATAGGAGATGGATTGTTTGTGTAAATTTTGTCAGACATTAGATTAGTTTTATTTTAAAAAATAATATAATTAAAATTCAAATTTTATTTAAATATAAGGATAAAAATTTATATACTATTATATATTAATGGACAAGCCATATAAATTTTTTTGTTTAGGAAATGTGCTGATAGATAAGGGAATAAATTATTTATATTCTGAGGATAAAAGTGATAAAAAAGCAATAAGAATGAAAAATATCGACAGAGGCACTTTTGGTTCATTATATGATTTAACTTATGATTCTACTAAAATTATTGATAGATTATATTTAGGCAACTCTTGTAATGCAAGAAATTATTATGAATTAGAAAATAACAATATAGGTATGATTATTAATAGTTCACCTTGCATATCAAACTATTTTGAGAATGAATTTACATATTATAATGTAAAAGTTGAGGATATATCGGGTGCTGATATTTATTCTCACTTAACAGAAGTAGTAGATACAATGCATACTTATATTGAAGAAAATCCACAGAAAAACATTTTTGTTCATTGTTTCATGGGTTCAAGCCGTTCAGCTACAATAATTATAGCATATTTGATTAAATATCATAATTATGGTTTAAGAGACGCTTTAAGTTATGTAAAAGAAAAAAGAGAAGTGGTAAATTTAAATCAAGATTTCTTTAAGCAGCTACGACAATTTGAAGATGAATTAAAGATTTCTAAGGAGGATTAAGGAGTATCTAAATAAAATATATTTTTTATATTATAAAATTTGATATAATAAATATTTAAAAATTATTATGTATCCTATAATAAGAGAATGCCGAAGGCTCATATCAAAAATCCAGAACAGCTTTTGAAAGAAAATAATGAACTGCAGTCTTTTTTAAACGATAGAAGAACTTCTTGTAATAATAAAGCATCTTTTACACACACAAGCATAGATGCTCCTAAAGGTTCTTATAATATTCCTCAAGATGAACTTAATATATTTTGGGATCTTTATTATAAAGTTGTATTTCAAGATAAAATTCACTGTCATCTAACTGAAAAAATATCTGATAAAGAAATTACTCCATTTAAAATTGATATGGATTTCAGATATTATTTATCAAAAGACCCTTCCGAAACAAATGAAAAGGATCTTGACAGGATATATACATCCGAACAAGTAAACCAAATTTGTATGATGTATATGAGTTATATTGAAGAATGGATTGTTAGTCCTGATGATGATGAAAGAGAATTCTTTATTATGGAAAAAACTCATCCTACATATCAAATTAATGGAAGAAATGGTAAATATAAAAAAAATCCAGAAAATGATAGTGAGTTTACAATTAAAGATGGAATACATATTGTAGTTCCTAAAATTACATCATGTCCTTTTATTCAACATAGTGTAAGAGAATCTGTATTTAAAAATGTAGGCACTATTTTAGACAAATGTAAATTCATTAATTCGTATTCTGATATATTTGATAGGTCAGTTATAGATACTAATAATTGGCAAATGTATGGTTCTCGAAAAAATGGTAAAGAAGCATACAAAGTAACTAGGATTATTAAAGTATACAAAGATTATGTAGAAGAGATTTCTCCTGAAACATATACAGATAAAGAATTAATTAAGATTTTATCTATGCGTAATTGTGATCCCGATATGTATTCTATGCTTGAACCTGCAAAAGAAGATCTTGTAAGAAAAAATAACGAAGACTATTTAACTCATAAAAATGGTAGAAGGACTATTTCTAATAAACTTAAAGATAAAGATAAGAAAAAATTAAAAGAAGCCGATATTAATCTTGTGTGTAGATATGTAGATTGTTTAAGTATTGAAAGAACAAAATCATATGGAACTTGGATTGAAGTTGGGTGGTGTCTTCATAATCTCCATAATAAAGATGATACACTACTTAAAAAATGGATTGAATTTAGTAAAAGATCTGCCACACATCAAGATGAAGCTGAAGATTCATGTAGAGAATATTGGGAAAATATGTGTAATGAGGGTCTAGGTATTGCAAGTCTTAAATTATGGGCTAAACAAGATAATCCTACTGAATATTCGCAAATTATTAAAGATGATATCTATACGCATATTATGCATGCTTGTAAATTTAAAAAAGGTTCATCTAATGATGTTGCAAAAGTAATCTATAATATGTATAAGGATTACTTTGTATGTGTTTCTGTTAAAGACACAATATGGTATTACTATGATGATACAAGAAATTGTTGGAGAATGGACGATAAAGGAATTATGCTTAAATCTAAAATTTCAGACGAAGTATATAATGAATTTAATCGTATAGCTGTTGAAAAACTTCAGAATTCGCATGATTCAGGAGATGAAAATGGAGAAATGGCTATGAAAATAATGACTGTTATGCAGAGATTGAAAGATACTAATTTTAAATCGAATATTATGACTGAACTTGTAGAATTCTTTTATGATAAAGAAAAAATTTTCCTAGATAACTTGGATCAAAATAATTATCTCATTGGATTTACAAATGGAGTATATGACCTAAAGAAAGAACAACTTCGAAAAGGAAGGCCAGAAGATTTTGTATCATTGTCAACAAATATCGAATATATTGAATATGACCCTGATTCTGATGAAATAAAAGATATTAATAAAATGCTTGAAACAATATTTATTATCAAAGATGTTAGAGAATATGTTCTAACAAGACTTTCATCATTTCTATCAGGTTCTACCAAAGATGAAACATTCGATATATTTTCAGGAGGTGGTGGTAATGGTAAATCAAAAATTATGGAACTACTTGAGAAATCTATAGGTGATTATGGATGCAAACTTCCTATTACTTTGCTGACTGCAAAAAGAGCCGCCTCTAATGCTGCTACTCCTGAACTTGCTGCAACTAAAGGTAAACGTATTGCGACTCTTCAAGAACCAGACACTAATACAAAATTGAATGTAGGTTTAATGAAAGAACTTACTGGCGGTGATACTATTCAAGCAAGGGCACTTTATAGAGAACCTTTTGAATTTAAACCACAATTTAAAATGGTATTATGTTGTAATGATAAACCTGAATTACCTGAACATGACCAGGGCACTTGGAGACGTGTTAGAAATACTGATTTTATTACAGCATTTAGATTTGAACCTGAAGAAGAAAAAGTTTTGCAATTCAAAATAGATGATAAACTTTCTGAAAAAATGGATAATTGGGCCGAACCATTCATGAGTTTACTAATACATTATAATAAACTTTGGAAAATGGGATATTCTAGAGTTCCACCTGATGAAATTCTTGAATATACCCGTGAATATAGACAAGCAGGAAATCACTTTAGAGACTTTGCAAATGAATATCTTGATGAAGATGAAAATAGTAAATTGACTCTTCCTGCTGCATATGATGCTTATAGAACTTGGTATAATTCTAATCATGCTGATAAAAATATTAAGAGTAGAAAAGAGTTTCAAGCATTTATGGATGAAAAATTTAAAATTAAAAATTCAGGCAGTAAATCAAGAGAATATATAGGTATTAAAATTTCAAATAAAAACGAAGTAACTAATGAGTCGTATGAAACATTTCTTCCGGACCAAGACGATCTTGATCTTTAAAATAAATAATAAATTATTTTTATTATTTAGATTAAAATTTTTCTTTTATCATTCCCCCTATTACAACTATCAGAAATATAATTAGAAGATATAAAATAGCCTTAAGAATGCGTATATAATATTTACTATTTCTGTCATCCGTTTCATCATACATTGTTTTTCTTTTGTTTGTTTGAATTTTTGTTACATTAGAAGATAATTTATCAGAATTATTTTCTATTTTTCGATCTTTTTCGTTAAGTAAATTTGTTTGCTTACTTAAAATATGTTGTTGATCTTCTAATCTATCTAATTTATCAATATATTGACTTTGAAGAACTTTGAATAGTTCACTTGCTCTTCCCGAAGGATTTTTATTTTTTTTACCAGATGCTCTTCGGAGCATATCATATTCAACCTTTAATCTGTTATATTTTTTTTTATAATTAGTCATATTACTATATATTACTATATAATAATATATTTATTAAATATTAATCTAAATATCTAATGAACATCAAAATATTTAAACTTAATTACATATACTAATTAAATTTAATATAAATTTACTGAACTTAATCTTCTTTTTCTTTTTTTTCTTCTTTGCTGTCTTTTTCACCTCTAGGTAAATGAAAATTTTGTTTATTAAATATAACAGGATGTTTTCCTCTATTACGCCACACGTGAATAATGCATAATAATACAAGAATTACTACACCACCTATAAGTATTTTCATAGCCTGATCCATACTGATATTATTGTTTTTAACAAGTAATGTAACCACTATAGTAACGAGTAAATAAATAAATATATTTTTTAAGAAAAAAACTAAAAATGATTTTTTTTCAAATTCGCTTTCATTGGTTTCAATCTGTCTTCTTAGAGTTAAAATATCACTTCTGAGATTATCAAGTTTTCTATTATTTCTTATTATTTCTCTATCTTGATTATCACTTAACCGCTTCATGTTACGAAGAGTAAATGCTTTTGCTTGAACAACACCTGTATCTCTATTATAATCACGACTTAATTCTTCTTTGATTATTCTTTTTTCTTTAATAAGTTGTTGTATTTTATTACTAATAAGTTGATTGGATTCTTCGGTTTCAGCTTGAGCTCTTGTAAGACCTCTTGCATATCTTTTACTTCTATTATCTTCTTCCATAACTGCTCTAGATCTCTTAAACATACTGGCATTTGCTTTCAAAGTATTATTGTAAGACATATTTAATATATAAATAGAATAAAATATAATAAATATATGACTAATATTAAAAAATAAATTATTTATAATATTTTAGTAGAGAAGCTACTATAAGTATATTAATAATTAACAATGCAATCATTATATTTCTTCTATATGAGTTTCTTTCTTTTGAATATACAATTTGTCTATCTTTTGAAATCATATCTATATTGGTTTTAGCAATATCTTCATCTTGCTTTTTAATTTTGTGATTTTTTCTTTCTATAATGTCCCTTCTTCTTGAAATTTGTGTTGATTGCTTTTTAATAACTCTATTTGTAGTAGCAATATTTTTTCTCATACTAGCTAGTATTTTATTAAGGTATTTATTTAAATTTTCAACTTTTGGACGAAGAGTTCTCTCAGCATATGCTCTTTTCCATGCTCTATCTCCAGACCTATCATATTTATTTTTTAAATAATTATTGTAAGCATTATAATAGTTAGTTAAACCTTTTTCATATAATGCTTTAAGTCGAACAATATTTTTCTTTCTTTGACAAGTATAGTTACAGCCAATTAAATTAGACATATATAATTTATATACAGAAATTTAGTTGAGATTTGAATTATAATTAATTTATCTAATACATCTATAAAATTTGTAATTACCATTTTGAGATGTCTTAGTTTTTGTAATTTCTATAACATCACCTGATTTGAAATTATAGTATTTTGATATAATATCATCTTTAAGCAGAACAGGTAATTGATGTTTTGAGTTAAGGCTATATCTATTCATAATATCATCTTCTTCTGTTTTATTAAGTTTTCTGTGGTTAGGAACTAGCTCATGCTTTGTTGGATTAAATTGAAGTTGTTTACACCAGTAAATTTGAATATCTCCATATGATTTATCTTTTTGAAGTTTAAGAATTGAATTATTAGGTTTACTTTTCAAAATAAGTATTAATTCAATATTTTTAGTTTCAGTAACTTTTTGTTTTATCTCTTCATATATTTCTTTAATACTACTAGGTTTAATTTTAAGAGCAAGAATATATTTAATATAAAGAATACTATTATCACACTCTTTATGTTCATTAGAAATAATATCAATATTAGATTCTTTATCGTTAAGCATATGTTTAAATTCTTTAATTGTAACTTTTTTATAATTTTCATTTACAATATAGCCTCTATCTACAGCAAGTTCAATGCAAGTATTCCAGGAATTAAATAGAAATTGTGTTTCATCCATTTTGTTTTATTTAATTAAAATCAAAGTTTTTAATTAAATATCAAATTTATTTTTTAATTAATAAATTGTTTGTAAATGTATCATGACCAAAAAGATTAAAAGTTATTTTCTTAAATAGCTGACTATGTTTTTGACCAGTATCATTATTATTACTTTTTTTAAGAGATAAACATAAACAATCAATAAGAGAATGAATAAATTCATGCTCGAAAATTATTTGTATACATTTAATAGCATCATTGAATTGTTCTCCAAAAAATCCTAATTTAATATTGTCATTCTCAAGTAGTTTTATTATCTTTTTAATCTTTTCTGTATTAAAATTAATTGAAATTATTGTATTTGATTCTTCACTATAGTCTTCATAACCTTCTGTTTCAAAACAATTATCGTTTATACATATTTTTGCTTTACAACCAGTTATTCCTGTATATCTTCTATATTTTCTTCCAAAAAAGGAAATATCATAAGACCTTATTAATAATTTTATAAATTCGCTGTTACTTATTTTTCCTAATAGTTTATCAATATTTTTTGGTTGTAACATATCTTGAGTTATATTGAATTTCTTAATAATTAGTTTATAAATAATAGTTCTCCTTTCCTTAATAGTTTGTTGAGAAAGTGGCTTCATTTTCGATAAAAATTTACAAAATATAGGCAACCTATTTTCATGTAATTTTTTACCTAATGACTCTCTATCAACAGGATATTCTACCACACTTTTAATATCAATACTATCTTTTGAATAGCTTTCTGTATCTGTAATATTACTACTTTCTGTATTTAAACTATCGGTATCACTTGGAACTTTTAAGCCACTAGATTTAGGATCTTCTACTTTACTATCGGAAGCAGATATTTTTTCAATATTGTATTCTTTAACATCTAAACTATTTACAATTGTGGTATAAGAATTATCTAGTGATTGTATAACTAGTTTGGACTCATTTTTATTATTAATATATCTTCCAATTATTTTAACCTTAGATTTCTTATAATTTACGACTTGATTATCTTCTTCTTCTAATAATACATCTCTTAATAATAGAACATCTTCTTCTGGATTATCTGGGTTAACACTTACATTTACGATTTTACCATTTATATTTACTGTTAAATGGGTTAAGCTTGTGCTATGTATTACGGCTATTTTATCGTCTACAATTATCTTAACACCATCTATGTAATTTGTAAAATACTCTGAGTTAATTAGATCGTTAACTTCCGAATTTTCAATATCTATCTTTTTTGTCAATTTATATTTCATAACAAGTAAAAATTCATAATTAATTATTTCTTCTAATTTTTTATCTTTAGGTTTTCTTGTTATAGATTGATCATTGATATTAAAATATTTTATGCTATCTGTTTTTGAATCCAGTAGTATGTCAGTGCTTCCTAGATGCTCTATGACTATATGAGTGGAAGATTCAAAAGATTTTTTTATATTATTTAATCTTACAAGCTCTTCAGGCTTTATTTTACTTATAGAGACTTTTCTTAGGTTATCTAGTAAATTTTCTATATCATCTTTTACTACTGCATAATCAAAATCTTGAACATTCATAAATTTATATGTAACTGCTCTATTACTTACAACTGGTTTTTTTAAAATATCAGTTATATTTACAAATAATTCAGGTAAATCCTCACTGTCTTTTTTATTTATGATAAGCACATTAATATTCCTATCTTCATCAAAACTAACTTTTAAATCATATACTTTAATTATTTCTAAATGATCAGAAAATTTAGACAGCAGATAGGATTTGTAAATACTAATTATCAATTTAAGACGAAGAATTACATTAATTAAATCAATTTCATTTAAATTATCTGTTTTTACTATTAAAAGATTATAATCCTGGCTTTTACTAACTTTTTCTATTGAAACATGTAATTCAAATATGAGTGATATATAAATACTTAGATATCTCATAATAATATTTTGTGGATTAATATCTGCCTTATCTAATAATTTAGTTGTTTTAACATTAACTCTTTTTTCGGTATCCCAAAGTTTGCTATCTAAATGTGAATTAGTTTTAGTCCATATATAACTATTTTCTATATTACTAAGAGGTTTTGTGTTAAAATTAAGTGATACATTATATAAGTTTGTATTTTCAGATAGACTACGAATGTCTCTTGTTTCATGCCATTTATTTCTTAAAATATTATTTTGGTCAGTGTATACTGAATCCCTATCTGCAAGTTCATTAGTTTGATTATAATCATCCATTTGTGTTAATTCTGGTCGGCTTATCCATGATGCATTAATATCAATAAATCTTTTAACAGGCACATTATTTTGTTTCAAAATATTTTTAAAAATTATATTAGTATTAAATTCTGACCAAATATGGTTAGGAAAACTATTTTTGTAAAATGTTTTTTTACTAATTAATATGGGACCATTAAATTCGTCTTCAATGCTAAGTAAAATAGCTGAAGACATAGGATTATCAAAATAATGCGAAATCATGTAATTATTGGGTAAATAATAAAGCGGATGTAATATAATGTTTTTGATATGAGAATCATGCATCGCAATATTACCAGCAATATTGTATAATGCCCCTTTATTAAAATGCATTTGATATACATTACTTCCTAAGGAATCATTATCTTCTAAAAGTTTTGCTATAGGACTAAGATTACAATTAAAATCACATAATCCTTTCTCAAGAATATCTGCTCCTTTCATTCTACACATGTCATGTTTTAAAACTACTATTTTATAATTCATGTGGGAAGCCGAGTTTTCATTTCTTATATAATGATTCAATTTATTTCTTAAATTGGTAATATAGTTAGTTAATTTATTGTAAGAATCATCACTTTTAGTTATATTACAATCTACAGGTATTGCAATGAGAACAGAATTGTTGTCTCTGTGAGTTATTATATCCATGTTAGAACCTCCTTCTTGTTCAAATTCGCCAAAATCTAATGTAGTGTGGTCGATTTGCTGAACTGGATCGGCTGATTCTAACTGTGGTTGAGCATCAAGTGTCTCAAGTTGTTGAGTTGTAGGTGGTGTCACTGATTTGTATTCTGGCGATTCAGCATATTGAGGTGATTGTGCATATTGAGGTGATTGTGCATATTGAGGTGATTCAGCATATTGAAGGGATTGTGGATATTCTGGTGATTCAGCATATTGAGGAGAAGGAGGAACTAAGAGTTGTGGTCTTTTTAATGTATTAATACCACTTCTCCAATTATTTGTTAATTCAAAATTAGATAATAGATAATTATGGATTACTTGACTTGAAATATTATTCATTTCTAATTCATCATTATTCCATCCCATGGGAAATCTATTAGGCATTCTTGAACTTTCGATATTAGAGTCCCAGACTTCTCGTTCAATTCCAAATTGATTAATTAAAGATTTAGCTATTATAGGATAATTATCAGATGGTAGTAACATCCAGCCATGAGGAACTTCTTCTATATCGTCATAGATATAAGTATCTTTATTAAATAGGATATTATTATCTTCACTGTATGTAAAAACTTTTTGAGCTGATGTTGAAGGATGTTTTGCCATTTCAATTTTAGCAAGTCTTAGAGCTGATTTGTATCCTGCTGCTACTGTAGCTTGTATGGTGCTTTCTGCATTTTCTAATACAGATTCTTCCCCTATAATTTTTATAACTGTATAGAATCGATTATTTTCTTCGAGAACGGATGTATCATCTTTACTTTCAGGAAATCTTTCATAGAAATATTCTATTTTTTCTTTGTCTGAAACAGTTGTTAGAACTTTTACATTATAATGTGTTTCAATGAGATTAAGGTGTTCTCTCTTTTTACCTACTACTTGACCTACTTTTTTCGTTAAAACCATGGTATATTTTGTTTTGGTATTAGCTATTTTTGTTATTGTATCATGAGCAATAACTACACCAGACTGTCCACCTTTAATTATAATATTAACCTTATTAATTCCGTCCTCATTAATTACTGAATCACTTATTTGTATTTTGGTATTAGTTGTATTTTGTATAGATTTTATTTTATAACCATCTCTACCTATTAATAAACCTAATAGTTTTTTAGGGAACATTACACTCATTTCACTTATAGTTTCATTGATTTCAGATTTGAATATATCTATACTAATTTGATTAGGAGAAGATTTTTCACCAATTTTATTAATGATTAATTGTAAATAATCAATAATTGATTCTTTGCTAAATAAATCAGTAACAAGTTTTGCCTTGTTGTTAATTAATGTATGAATGGCATCCTCATTTTCTACTGTAAATCTTACAACAGATTCTATTTCTTCGATACTATCAATTTCGATATAATCTCCTATTACTTTCATTCCTGGCTCATACGAATTATAATTAAATTTCTTAAAAGCAGAAAAGAACCATGGCATATGAGAATAATTTTTAGATTTTAAAACAATAAGAGCACCTGTAGCTTTACATTGTAGCGGTAGTATGGTATTAGCATTAGAGCCTTGAATAAATAACTGTAATATTGAATCTACAGGAAATTTAAGCATACCATCATCAATAATACTATTTAGTTGTTCTGCAATATTAATACTTGACACAGAATTAACAGAAATTAAATTATTAACATTACTGTTTAACATAAACATATCAAACCCAAAATCATATTCAGAATCATCCCTCTGAAGTTTAGAACTTAGTTCTTCATAGTTTTCTAAAAAGTTTGTTACATCAAGACTTGAGTTATCTATAATTACACCTATCAATGGTAATAAATCTTTTAATCTTTTTATTTTAGGTATATCAAGCAATTCATCTTTACAGTTGGCAAGACTATAAGTATTATCTATAAAATCAATATTTGTAATAGTAGGTAGGGGTATATCTAAAAATGTATTTAAACTATTTTCTCCTAAAATTGGTAAAATGTTGCCTTTTATATCAAGTTGATTAGCAGCTGATTTTAAAGATTTACTAAATGGATTCATAAGAGTTGTATTTTCAACTAAAACAATTGGATTTTCTAATAGATTAATAATAAATTCGGAATTACATATCTTATTATTTTTTTCTTTACAAACAGTTTCCAATAAGTATCTAAATTTGTTAGATTTCGATTGTAATAATTTTAATCTATTATCGCCTATTATTACATTTTCACCATCTAATATAAAATCAGTATCATATTGACTTCCTTCTTCATGGGCTCTAAAACTTTCAATATTAAATATATCTTCATTCTGTTTAATTAATTCAATCATAGGAGAAGACTGGTATTTATTATCGATAAATGTTCTCAAGGAACCAGATGATTCATTATCAATATTTCTAAAATCAATATCTTTATTAACTAATTTACTATCAGGTGTTCTATAATTAAGTATAGGAACAAATTGTATAACCTCTGAATTAAGGATACGAACATATATACCTACTTTAATGTAATTAAAAATATATTGAAGTGTATTTTTATATGTTTTATCAGATATCTTTGCATAAAATGGGTGTGCTAATTTATTTTCAATATTTTGGACAATAGGTGAAAGATATTTTGATGAACCGTCAATAAATTTATTATCATATGATTCTAAATCAGTTTTTTCCATTTTTCCTATTAATGCTCTGTGTTGAGTTATATAGGTATTTAACAACAATGTGTCTAATGAAGTAGGCATTGATAATTTAATAGTAGGATATCTATCATTAACATGAACCTGTTCTTTAGAAGCCTTGATGCATTTTTCTCTTTCATCAAAAATATTATTAGGTATTATTTTATTATTATCAATTTTAAATATAAAATATCTATGAAGATCTGAATATTCTTTCACAACTCTGTATTCGTCTGTATTAAGCTTAGCTATTTCAGTGTCTGATGATGTTTTAATTAACCGATTAAATAATTCTTTAAAAGTTCCAGTGGCTTTATTTATACTTGAATAACTTTTTTGCAATTCATTTCTTGGAACAAGCTTTAAACCATGAATAGAAGCTAGACTAATTAGCAATGTAGGATGCACCAAAGACTGTTCTTGTGATTTATTATCAAACGTAACTGATATTTGTTTATTAAATCCATCTGTTAAATTAATAGGAAGAGAATCTTTTGATAAATCAACATTACTTTGATTAATACTCCATATTAATTCTTTTTTACGAGTAGCTTTATTATGCATCATACCTACTAATCTATTATTTTTTTTCAATTTATTAAATATTCTTTCACCATCAAGACAAGTTATTAATAAATATCCTCCATTAGCAAGAGAATTTTTAGCGTTAGATAAAATAGTATTAATTTTAGTTCTACTTGAAAAACTATCTTCGATATTATTAAAATAAGTAGCAATATTGAACGTATTTTTTACTTTTTCATCTATTTTATCTCTAATTAATTTATTGTAATCTTGACCTGATAAACGTGTTATATCATAAGAAAATAGATCTTTAGATGAATCACCGACAATAAATGTAACGTCACTACCATTACTCCATCTTGCCACACTATTATCATCTGAATTTTTCATATCTTCTAATTTTTTATTTGCACCATCAATTGGATTATCAATATTTTTACTTTCAATGTCAAAAGCAATTATTTTATTAAATTTAGATGCAGACCACTTAAACAAATCATCACCTTTATTACATGAAAAATCGATTAATTTTTTATTAATTGAATCTGTTTTTGATAATAGTTCTAATCTTACCATATTTTGAAATCTTATAAAAGGTTTAACGAGTATTGAAGATTTTTTAGATTCATTATATAATTCAACTTCACGTTTTTTTCTTAGCATTTCTGCATTAGTAGGAATATCCTTAAATTGTAAATTTAATTGTTTCCATTGTTTTAAAACAGAATCAGCTATAAGTCTTGGAGCTATACCCATACTTTCAACTTCTTGTAAAAATAATTTAAATGTGTATGGTGCTTCAATACAAACAAATTCACTTGTTGTATTATCTTTAGTTAATTTAACTACATTACCTTCATCGTCAATATATTGTTCTGTTTCATCAGTTGAAATATCACGATATATATTTTTATCAGGATTAACTGCTGAAATAAGACCAGTTTTGGTCGAAATATAAAATTTATATTTGTCTGAACGTTCCATAAAACTTTCTTTTAAAAAGCTTGATATTCCGTGAGATAATATAGCATCCCTTTCCATTTCTCCTATTCTTCCACCTCCTCCTAAAGCACGTCCTCCGACAGGCTGATGAGTCAAAGAAGTTTTTAATCCATCATTACGAGCCTGATATTTATCTGATACCTGGTGAGTTAATCTTAAATAATATGTAGGACCAATAAAAAAATTAACTTTTAATTGTTCACCTGTGATTCCTGAGTATAATACTTCATTTCCATGTTTTTCATATCCACAATGTTCCTCTAAGATATTTGCAACATTTTCAATATTGTTTTCACTGAATGGAACTATTTCTGATAAAAATCCTTTATGGACACATGTTTTACCTAAAAGAGTTTCAAAAAATTGGGCTATAGTCATTCGACTAGGAAATGCATGAGGATTAACTATAATATCAGGTGTAATTCCTTCTTTTGTTCTTGGCATGTCTCTTGCAGGAATTAACATACCTATAGTCCCTTTTTGACCATGTCTTGAACAGAATTTATCACCGATTTCTGGTAGTTTATCCTTTCTTATTCTTACTTTTACATACCTTTGATTGTTATTACCTACATTAGAATAAACTTTATCAACATAACCTTCTTCATTTCTTCTTACAAATTCACTATTATCCGATATAATTTCTTCGCCATTTACATCCAATTCACCAGTATATACACACTTACCTATAAGAACATCATTTTCATTTACTTTTATATCTGATTTTATTATTCCATTATCATCTAATTTATTGTAATTACCTGATTTCATGTTTATAACTCTGGAAGAATCTGGATTACAAATAAATTCTTTTTTCTTATCACCATCAACTTCTTCTCTTTCTGAGAAAGTTCTAAATTTTGTTGTTTTAAACATACCTCTTTCAACTGAATCTTTGTTAAATATAATACTATCTTCTTGATTGTATCCAGAATAGCATCCAAGAGCTACAATTACATTGGCTCCGTGGGGAAGTTCATCAACTCTAAGAAATTTTGCTAATTTACTTTTAATTATAGGTTTTTGAGGATAAAACATAATTTGTCCTTTTGTATCCATTCTATTTTTAAAATTAGTAGCATACATTCCCAGTGCCTGTTTAGCTTGCCCTGTTGAAAATTGATTTCTTGGATGTTGATTCATTTCGATTCCAGGAATAACTGAAGCTAAAACTCCAAAATTGATTGCTGGATGAATTTCACAATAATTATATTTATCCTTATTTACATCGAGATCTCTAGGATACATTGCAATTAGGGATTGATTTGATTCTGCTGGATCAATATATTCAATTATACCTGCGGTCTTTTCAAGATAATCCAAGTCATTTTCATATTCACTAATGTAGTATGTTCCATCTGTATCATCATATGGTTTAGCTTCATCAATTTTTAATGTTCCACCTACAAGATGATACCAATTATAGATGTCATTAATATCTTTTATTTTTTCTAAAATATCTTTAGTTAGTAATATTTTGTTGTTTTTAATAACAAATACAGGTCTGACTCCTCTTCCTGAATCAGTTGATATCTTAATTATATTATCTGTTATATTCCATGATATAGATGTGTAGATATTAATAAGTGCATTTCTTTTTAATAATTTTAATTTTCTGTTCATAAAATATGGTTTTTTGGTGTAACCTACAAGTCTTTCATTAAGAAATACCTTTGTTGAAGAAAACTTATCAACATCAATTTGTAATATATCTTCGAGACCTGATGTATACAATAATCTTAAAATATGTTCTGAATTCGTTCCCGAAGTAATATTAGCAAATAATGATATATTTTTTCTTAAACCGATATTACCTCCATCAGGTGTTTCATCTGGACACATTATTCCAAAAGATGATAGATGAAGTGCATGAGGTGCTCTGACTTTTGCACTTTTAGATAAAGGTGTATTGACACGCCTTATATGTGAAACAGCTCCTAAATAACTTAATCTATTCATATCTTGAGTCACTCCTTGTTTACAGCCTGATGCATTTTTAAGACCCCAACAATTTTTGAAAGCATATAAAAATCCTTCATCCATTATACTTGCATCAATAAGTTTATTGATAGGTAATCCTCCATGCTCATCATTGGATTCTCCTAAAATATTAAATATTCTGTAATTTCTTTTTGAAATATCTTCCTCCCCTTGATTAGAAAATATATTCCTATATGCACCTGGGTTTTCAGATTCTTTAGTGTTATAAAAAATATTAAGATTCTCGCTAAGTTTATTTTTTACTCTAAAATATAAATCTCTGAAAATAGCTGATATCAAAAACCCAGATATATCTACTCTTTTATAAATATAACTATCTCTATCTGTTGAAGGTTTATTATCAATATAGTAGGTGACTAATTCACGTATCATATGTCCTAAAAAGTAAGCTTTAGTATAATAATTATTACCAGAATGAGGAACTAAATAATCTTTTAAAATACTTGCAAGAAAATGTTTTCGTTTGTAAGATGCTGTATTAGCAGTCATGAAGTTTGATGAAATTTTACTTTCAATATATAATAAAGCATCTTGTTGATTGTTAATAATACTGCCTTCTCTTATACTCGGTTTTAGAATATCAATAATCTTTTTACTCAGAGAACTATCAAATTCGTGAACAATTATTTTGCAAATATCATAATCAGTAATAATACCCAATGCTCTAAATAAAATAAAAATCGGAACTTCCCTATTAATATTAGGGATTGAAAAACGAATTGCATTTTCCTCAATAGTTTCTTTTTGAGATTTGATATTATTCAATATCATACATTTGGTTATACGTGCAGGTTGAAGTTTATTTTCTGGAGCAGATCTAATTTCACTTGTATATTTAAATCTATCTTCAGATTTCATCTTATTGATATAGGTTATATTTTCAATTTGTCTTTCCTGAGCTACAATCACTTTTTCTTTTCCATCAATTATAAAGTATCCACCATGGTCGTATTCGCATTCACCCATTAATCTTGCAATTGACCCAGTTGATCCAGATAATGAACAAATTTTAGAACGTAACATAATAGGTAAATTATTAGTTAACTGAACCTGTTTAAATACTTTAGGTTCACCCGAACGCACAATATTACCATCATCTGTTCTTACTAAATATTCAACAATAACATCCGTTTTTATACCACATTTGTATGTAATATTTTTAAGTCTTGCTTCATTAGGATATAGTGTTTTTCTATAAATTAATGAATCATTAGTTTCAGGGTCATCTTTAACTTCCTGAATAATTGGTTTACCAACAAATATAGAGGACCCATCATTAACAACATTTTGTTCTTCATCTATACTACCACCCAGAGTTATTTTTACTTGAAAAAAATAATCGTCTGTTTCCTCCCCTGTTTCTGGATCAATATATTTTTGATATGGTAATACAATAGGATTAAATTGTCTAATTGTTTTAGGTATGTTAACAGTTAGAAATGTATTAAATGATTCAATCTGATGTTTTGAAAGGTAATTATCTGTATTTTTGAAATACGATTCAATAATATCCCATATATCTGTATCCCAATTTATTTTGTCTTCCATAATATATTATATAAAAATATCTTATTTTTATGTAGTATACTAAAACTTAAAGAAGTTTAAATGTCATTAGTTTATTCATCACAATTAATATTTAATTTATTGTAAATATCTACATATTCTTCGGGTTGCTTTCTGTGTAAAATATATTGAAACCACAAGCTATTTATATTAGCATCAAAGTTATCATTTATTTTTTTAGGATTAAATTTTAATATTCGATGTGATATCATTTGTTTAAATCCTGTAAGGACTTCATTATAATTCCTTTCTTTATTATAATCTTTAAGATTTCTTGTTCTATTACATATGTTGTCTAATCCATTATTAGAATTATTGTTTTTATCAAGATATTTATCCATATATAAAAGCATATTTCAATAAATAAAAAAAAACGATACTAAAAATATTGTACATATATATAATGGAATTTACTATTGAACAAACAACTAACATACTTATTGTATTAATGATTATTATGATTATTCATATATCATTTACAATCTGGAGTTATCGTCAATTACGTAATAAAGAAGGACCTCGTGGAAAGATAGGTCCAAGAGGACCTAGAGGGCTTCCTGGTCGATAAAATTATTTTTTAGAATAGTTGCAAGTATAATAGGATAAATTTCCTTACAAGTCTGATTAATCTGAATACTATTTTTGCAGTGTTCTATCGTTCTATCACTTAAATATGAATAGTCATTATCTAAATCACTAATTATATCTACAATATTATCATTTACTACTTCGAGATTATTCTCAAGTATTTTAATTTTTACATCTATATTTTCTTTACTTTTAGTTAATGTAGATTTATCTTTTATGGTTTTCATTTCTTTAATCAGCAAATTAATTATTGATATTTTATCAACAATTCTATCCATCTTGTTTAATAATGTTATTTATAATTAAAATTAATGTATTACGAATACATTTAAGAATTTATTATTATATATAGTTAGTTACATGGAGAATTCACTAACTCCTATCAATTTAAAAAATTTTATTCTTAATAAAGAAATTGCAGACAAATTGTTAAGAATTAATCCTAAGAATGTAATAAATCTGTTAGTTTATGGGAGACCTAATACAGGTAGAAAAACATTAGTTTATGCATTTCTAAACCATATTAATAATTGTGATGTATTAAAATCAAGATCACTTAACAGTTGTGAATTAAAAATAGGAAATAATAAAGTTAATATTGACTATATATCTTCTCCATATCACATAGAACTTAATCTATACGAATATGGACTATATGATAAAAATATAATTAATGATTTTTTAATTCAGCATACAACCTATAAATCTATTAATAATATAAAATATAAATTTATTGTTATAAATCATTTTGATTTTATTTCGAAATCTTCTCAAATATGTTTAAAATTACTTCTAGATAAATGTAGTGATAATGTTAGATTTATTTTTATTGCAGATAATATGTCAAGAATTGATAATAGTATTATTTCAAGAACAAGTCTTTTAAAAGTTGGAAGTTCGAATCCAGAAACTATTAAAAAGTATATTAAAAATGTATCAGATACTAAATATAAAATATCAATTGCTCATAAAAAGTTAATAGCTCAACAATGTGGGTCAGACTTATTTGCAATAAATAATGCAATAGTTTGTTTTCACTATAATAAAAAGATAGATTTAAAAGAAATAAATGTAATTGATAAGCAAATTAATGAGATTATATCTTTGATTGATGAAAAAAATCTTAAAACTATAGTAAAAATAAGACAGATATGTTATAATTTACTATTAATTAATGTTACACTTCCATTTATATTTAAAAAAATTTTTAATCATTATATAAGCAGTAACAACCTAAATGAAAAATGTAAGCAAAAATTAGTTGAAGATGCTTCAACTATAGAAGCAAGAATGTGCAATATAGAACATGATTTAATTTGTTTCGAATATTTCGCACTTAAAGTTAAAAAATTAATAATAAGCAATTGATGAACTATTATGAAATTTTAGGTGTTTCTATTGATTCCTCTCAAATTGACATTAAAAAAGCCTATCATAAACAAGCTATTATATGGCATCCAGATAAAAATAATAATAGCGAAGAATCAAAACAAAAATTCCAACAAATAAGTGAAGCTTATCAAGTATTACATAATATTGAAACACGAAAAGAATATGATATTCATGGTAAAACAGATATCAAAATGAAATCCGCAAATGAACTTTTTAGTGAATTATTTTCTAATATGGATCCTGTAATATCAAAATTTTTAAAAAGCACCTTTGGTGACATTAAAAATAGATTAGATAATTCTGATAAATTAAGTATCTGGGACCTTTTTACAACAATTGATAAGGATAAATTAATTGAAGAAGGTGGCAATGTGGTAAAACACATATTAAAGCAATCTCTGTGTGATTCAGATAAAATTCCTATTGATAAAAAATATGTCTATGACTTAGAACTAGAGATAGATAGTATAGATAGCACTAATTCAATTAATATAACTATTGATTGTGCACGAAGATTTACTCATATTAATCTTTTGATTAGTAAAAAAGATTTAAAACATGAATTTATTCTTGATATGAGTTTTGAGGAACACATAATAAACTTTCTGGGTAAAAAATATATTTTTTATCTTGAAGATTCATTTCCTATTAATTATAAAAGATGGAATGAATTTGATCTTGTTCTTGAAAAAAATGTTTTTAAAGATTTTGATAATTTAAACTATAATCTCGAAAATGAATATGAGACAGATAATGTGCTTGATGTTAATATATGTCTGAAAAATAATTCAAATATAATTAAAATACCTAGTAAAGGGTTGCTTAACAAAAAAACTAAAAAATTTGGAAACCTATTTATAATTTTGTTTTTTTCAGAAAACGTGGATGACTTGCTTAAACCTGTTAAAAATGAAATTCCTATATATGATACTATAAGCCCTTATGAAATAATATCTAATATTTAATTTATTTATAATAATCTATATGTCTATTATAAATGAAGCTTGCTTATCAATTAATTAAATGTCCTAATAATTATAGATTTAATAAACTCAATGAATATTATAAAAAGACTAAGCCTGCATTAAAAAATGTATTATTTAATATAAATATTAAATCTGATAACGAAATGGTATACAATGATAGTTTTTCAAAAAGTCATAGAAAAAATAAAGCATTTACTCCTTTTTTAAATTGTAAATTTATTTCAAATGATATTAAAAATACAATATTTACAGAGCATATATATGTTGAAAATATTCAATGTAAGTATCATACAAATATAGTTAATATGAAATTGTTTAAAGATAAAGCTTACCAAACATCAAAGGAAAAATTAGAGCTATCTGTAAAGTGCATTAAAATATTAACTTTTTTAGAACTATTAGAGTTAAAAAATAAAACAATAACAATTTTTTATGCACCAGTTGACATACCTAAATTATTTCCAAATGATGGTAAATTTAGAATAGATAATATTAACAGTGGAGGAACTATCCATGAGAGAGATTTTACATATATAATTCTGTTCAGAAAAGAAGAGTCTGATAAGGTATTAGTGCATGAACTAATACACAATCTTAAATTAGATTTTTCAATGTCTGGTATTTATTGGGAATATAAATATGCTATTGATAAAATGGTAATAGATAACTTTAATATAAATCCAAACATTGACTATATAAATCTTTTCGAATCTTTAACTGATTGTCTTGCAATTATTTTTAATAGTATATTTAATTGTATATTAACAAAATCAAATATCCATGACTATTACTACACAGAAATGTTGCATTGTCATACGATTGCTCATAAGATAATAATATATTCTGGATTCAAAGATATTAATGATTTTTTGTTAAAAAACTCTAATAAACAACTTAAGCAATACACATCAGTTCTCGCATATTATATATTAAAATGTAGTCTTATGCAAAACACGGATACAGTTCTTATTAGCTATTTTCCAAAATTTAATTTGCAATGGTCTTTAAATGATATCCAGACTTTTTTTATGCTGTGTAGTAAAGATTTACATTTAATAGATAATTATATTAATAATAAAGACATGGTAGATTCTTTAAAGATGTCATATAATTATATTATTAATTATTAATTATTTAGTTAATTAAAAATACATAAATACATTTTAATAATAGTATTTATATATATACACATTAATGGGTATAAAAAACTTGAATACATTAATTGAGAGTAACTCACCTAATGGCATCTCAAAACAACATTTGTCATCATTTTCGGGGAAAACATTAGCAATAGACACTAATGTTTATCTATATAAATATCTATATGGTAAAAGTAATCACATCGATGGTATGTTTTTTATGATAAATAAATTTAAAAAATTTAATATTACACCTATATTTATATTAGATGGAAAACCTCCTGATGAAAAAATAGATACTATAAAAAACAGACGTTTGATTAAGGATAGACTTGAGGAAAGGCTATCTTTATTAAAAATAGAAATAAAATCAATAGAAAATGATGTAGAAATTGAAGAAATTCAAAAAGAGATTGATTTGATAGAAAAAAAAATAATTTATGTAAATAAAAATGTAATTGAAAAAACAAAAATACTTTTTGATTTAATGGGAGTAGTTTTTATCGAAGCTGATTGCGAAGCAGAGCATTATTGCTCAAAACTATGTAATTTAGATATTGTTGATGGAGTTGTCTCTGAAGATATGGATACTATAGCCTGTGGTAGTAAAATGGTAGTGAGAAATTTTACTAATCGAGATGATTATGTTGAGACCTATTATTTTAATGAAATATTATACGACTTTGATATAAACTATGGAAGTTTTATTGATTTATGTATATTATTAGGAAATGACTATAATCACAGACCAAGAGGATTGAGTCCAAATGATGTTTATCAGATTATCAAAGAATATAATTCTATTGAAAACATTCTTAAAAATGATGTAATTAACAACTGGAATTGTAATTTTAATAGAATTCGTAGTATAATAAAACTTGAAAATATAGATATAGATAACAAAGAATTATCAAGACAATTTAATAAAAAACCGAATATTACTATGTTAAAAGCATTTTTACGAACCTCTTCAACCATTGATGAAAAAACTTATTTGCATCGCATTAACTTAATTTATTTTCAAAATAAAAAAGTTGATTGGCATATGAAAAGAATGCTTAGATACAATCCTGAATATAAATTTTCTAGAATGAGCAATCGTTATAATAATTACAACGGAAACAATAACATTTCCGTTTCAAGTATGAATTTTTAATATCTATCTCTTAATTCCCCCGAATTGATAGACCCTGATATGTTTACTGAACTTTTAGGAAGAATATGTAAGTTACCCTCGAATATTGTATTCTCGTTGAAAACAACATCCTTGTTATTAGTATCTAATAACTCTGATGGACAACTTTTTAAATCATGAACCATGTAAAGAATACCTTTTACTTTAAGATCACCATTAACAGTAATACCATTTATATAAACATCATTAAGTGTTAGATCAATATTAGACATATATATATAAAATCCAAAAAAATAAAATTTTTAAGATTTTAGTTTTATTTATTTATTTAATCACTTGGTTTTTTCTTACGACGAATTACTTTTTTTTTTTGTAGGTGGAGGAGTAGGAGGTTTTTCATCTTCAGATTCCTGGTCAAGTTCATCATCCTCAGCGTCATCCTCATCGTCATCATCAGAATCCTCTACTACATTATTTTGTGTAGTGCTTTCTTCATCTGCATCAGCTTCTTCATCTTGAAGTTGACCGCCAGTTACAACTGGTTTTTCATCTTCTTCATCCTCAATAAATGCGTATGAAGGCATTCCTTGGGGAGCATACAATTTAAGCTGATGAACTTGAAAGCTATATCCTACTTTACCACCAGCGAAAGTAACGCCTGTAAGTTTAAGAATACCAATCGCTTCAGTCCGAGGCACAATACCAGCATCAAGGTCTTCTACACGCTCTTTCTTATCATTAAATGCATTAAGAGTAAATCGGCCTTCCCAAAAGCCTACTTTACCTTTAAGGGTAGGAGGCCATTTTGTTGTAGTTTTTTTAGTAACTTTATCTTTCGACCATTTAAGAAGAGGTCGCACAAGTGCTTTTGCTACACCTTCTGTAGCATCTTCCATATCAAGCCATGAGCCAGAATTTTTATGAGCGGTTTGAACGAGAAGTTTTTCCATATTTTCAGCCCAATCATAAAACTCTCGCATACGAGGATTCACAGGAGTTCCATCTTCATCAAGTTCATATCCACCAAGTGAGAAATCAAGTGAATATTTTGTTCGACCTCCTTGCGGGTCTTCATATTTACCAAGACAATAAGGTAGCCTACAACGAGGAGTTTGAATAAACAATGGTTTGCCTTCATATTTTACGTTACACGATCTGCCCCCATATTTATTAACTTCGGGTTCTTCAAATGTAAATTTATTCATATTGATATTAGCTGCACGATAGATGTTGCCCGTCATTGCGGAAGTGTTCGTTTTGTTTGAGTTCGACATTTGTATGATTAGATAATATCAAGATATCTTTAAAATTTTATAATCAAATTTTTTTTTAATGTTGAACTTAAAGAATGAACTAATAAGATAGTGCTTAAAGTTCCTTATAATTTGGGAATATTTTAAAATTTGAAAGCGATTTAAACATAATATTACATAGTTATAATAACATGGAAACGGTTTATTGCAATGAATCTAATGTGATTGTTAATTCAAAAGAACGTACTTGTTCTGCTTTAACAACAAAGAATAATAGGTGTAAAATGAAAGTAAAGTGTATAGGTAAGGATGGGGCTTGGCATGGTATCGGATTATGCCAGTTACACTACGATATGGTACCATACATCAAGACTATATATCATAGTAAATCTTAATTATTCTCTCTAAAAAGTTGGATTATAGACAAGTGTGCTTTATTCTAGAAAAGTTAAATAAGTCTAACAATCATAAATATAGTTAATCTAGTAATTAAGAATAGAGGTAATGGTGCATTTAACTAATAAATTTGAAAAATTTGAAATTGATTTAAACATATTCGTATATATTAAGATAAATAATGACTACGGTCAATCAAATTAATGAAAATCAAACAAGTATTAATGAAGCACAATGTATTGCACTTACTAATAAAGGTATTAGATGTAAATGTAAATCGAAAATAAATGGTTTGTGTAAAAGACATTATAATAAAGGAATCGAAAATATTTACACTATTTTTAATCAACCTGAGAAAAAACCAACAAAATTGAAATCTAATTTTCAAAAAAGAAAAAAAATTTATGATTCAGATGATATTTTAAAAATTAAAATAATACAATCACTTACAAGAGGCATAATAGTAAGATACGATATTAAAAACAGAGGAATTGCTGTATATTGTAGACATTTGCTCACTAATGAAACAGATTTTGCTGAATTTTTAGATATTAAAAATAATAAAGAAATAGAAAACAAGAACTTCATATCTTACAAAGATTCTACCAATAATTATTGGGGATTTAATATTGCTACATTTAAGGAATTGATAAAATATAAATCGGTAAATCCATATAGCACAGATGAAATTCCAAAAAACATTATAGATAGTTTTAATAATTTCCTAGAAAAAATTGAAAAAACTAGAAAGATCTCCATAGAGAAAGATAAAATAACCAATCCAAAACTTATTATTCAGCAAAAGTGTATCAAAGTATTCCAACTTATTGATGATCTTAAACATTATACACAATGTTCTTGGTTTACTAATTTATCACTTAATCAACTAAAGGAATTATATAAACAGATTGAGGATATATGGAACTATAGAGTAGGATTAACAAATCAGGATAAATTTAAATATGTTAAAAATGGAAAACTTTTTACATGTAAAATTCACGAAATAAATTCAATAAAATCAAAAAATGTCCTATCAAAAATATTACTAGAAGATTTTGAAAGACTTGTAACAGAAGGACAGACAACAGAAGATTGTCAGACTGGCGCACTATGGGTATTATCGGCTTTGACTATAGTTAGTTATGATGCAAGGCAAGCAATGCCGTGGTTATTTCAATCTGCAAATGTTTATTAGTTAATAATGTTTATTAAATTATATTTTTTATAATTTACTAAACAAAAATAATTTAGGAGCTTGCCGACGAAGCAGATGAGGTGATATGGGGAGTGATGTACCTTTGAAGATTGAAATAGGTAAATCCTTTTTCTTTGTCTACTTCTTGTAGGTCACCAAGAATTCCCTTAAGGGCTTTATCAGGTTTAAATGCTCTACGATTGTTAGAGATTTGCAAGTTTTTCTCTCTAATGTATGTTGTTACTTTTCTTGTAACATCTGTTCTACTAAGTTGAGTTCCTTTAGGAACATTAAGGAAATCACATAATTTGTCTGATATGTTAGTGGCTACTGCAAATCCACTAGGCTCTCTTTTTTTACGATTAGGATCTTTTCTGGCGCGTCTGCGCTCGCGAGCAAGATTTTTATCATAATCACGACGTTCCCTTGTGTAAGATTTACTTGTCTTTTTGATTAACTGAAGCATCATTTTTTGAGAGTTATTAATACTTTCTCCTTGTTGAATAAGAGATTCAAAAATAGAAGAGACAGATTCTTTTAATTCTTCAGTTTTATCAGTTACTTTTTCAGATTCTACATTAACAACTGTTTCTTCAACAACAGGTTCAGGAGGAGCAACTTCTTTTACAACTTCAACTTTTTTTGAGGCTGTTTTTTTGGAAGTAGTTTTTTTGGAAGTAGTTTTTTTTGTTTTTGCGCTTGTGGATTTATCAACTTTGCTAGTTTTTTTGGCCATTTATAACCATATAGATAACGATAACTTTAAGTATATTTAAAAAACACATAAATTTAGTAATTAATACTAAATTTATTTAAAGAACTTATTAAATAAAAATTTGTAATTTATATATATATATGAATTGTAACAAAGTTCTTTTAGTAATAATTGTTATAGTATTAATTTCGGTTACTTTTTCCAGAAGTAAAAATTTAAAAGAGTCTTTCCGGTCACCAGTAAGACTTAATAGTAGACCGTCAGGTGCTCCTAGTTTAAAAAAACCAGGTGTAGACTCAGCCGAATCAGCTATGTATAATTGGAATCAAAATGCTATGGAATTTCTTTGTGGTCCTGCTACTGACGGAACTCCTGGAAAAGCAAATATAGTTAAATTCTGTGAAAGAATGGTTACTACAAGAGATTTCTGGAATTTTTCCTATTTGGCTGTAAATTCTCCATCTGATTTTAGACCGAAGGTAATTACTTATGATAAATTTCATTATGGTAAAGGAGATTCACAAAAATGGTTACCTGTTCCCAATCATGATGTAATAGGTAATGATATTGGAACTTATAATGTAGCACCAATAAGTTGTGGAAAACTTTGTGATAATAATGAAAAAGCAATAGCATTTACAGTCAGAGGAAATCCTTCTACTGCAACACAGTGCACTATTAAATCAAAAGCAAAGCTTGTTAAAAAAAGAGGCGTAACTACCTTTCTAAAGGGAAAGACAACTCAATTTACTTATTCATTTTGGATGAAAATTAATGCATTAGATAATGGTTGGAGAAATATTTGTAGAGCGGGAGCTCCTGGTTCTCATAATAGATCTCCTGGAATATGGATACATCCTAAAAAGACCGCTCTTCATTTTAGAACTCAAACATATAGATATTGGAATGAAGGAACTGACACTATAACGGGAGTGATACCTTTCAAAAAATGGACACATGTGACAATGACTATTAATGCGCAAAATATGAAAGTTTACATAAATGGAAAATTAAGACGAAATGTTACACTTAGTGCAGAAGTTAGAGATCCTCAATTATATTATAAATCAATGAATAAAGATTTAAAATTATATGTTAGAGAAGGAAATGCTCAAAATGTTGAAGTATCTAAGTTAAGAATCTTTCCTATTGAAGTGCCTCAGGTATTTGTCACAGAAATTCTTATGCAAGAGATGCCGGTAATGAGGAGTGCTAAACCAGATTGGGTAAATTCCTCTGGATTTTATAAGGGAATTGACCCAAGAAATCCTAATGGTAGATATATAGAAATGCCTTATGATAAAAAACTTACTACAAATGTAAATCTTTATAGAACACCTTCTTACAAAATACATAACGGTATTGTAACTTTATCAGGTTTAATGAATGTAAACCGAGCGGGAATAGTAGGATATTTACCTAAAGATGCAAGGCCAAGTCATCCTTTATACTTCCAGGGAGGTGCATGGAATAAAAGTAAAGCAATGTTAACAATAGATAAAAAAGGTGTTATTTCTGTAGCAGAAGGTAATCTTAATGAAAAAAATACATTTGATAATATTTCATATTCAATAGAAACTGGTAATAAATTAAATTATAGTGTTCCAGATTTATGCCACTATGTAAAAATTTCATCAAGTGATAATGAATTAACAATTAGAGGTATCGAAATATATGATGAAAAAAACAAAAGGATTACAAAAAATATAAGTGTATATCAATCCACAACACGAAATCCTGACCTTGTTGCAGCACATGCAACCGATAATAATCTAAAAACTAAAGCAGGAACAAGTATAGGAACACAGCAAAAACCATCTTATATTATTGTAGATTTAGGAAACTCATACATAATTAGTAAAGTTAAGATATATAATACGTTTAATTTAGGAGAAAGAATAGCTGGTGTAAGAGTCGCCTTATTAAATAAGAAAATGAAAGAACTGAAATCAATGATATGGGATGATAAAGGAGTAATTAAAGGACATTCTAATTTAACTGTAACTAAAAACGGATATAAATGTCAAAATTGGTTTTCTAATTCACCACACAAGCATAATATTGCTCCTAATTCAGCAATAAGAGGTTCATATGATAAGACAATAGGAACATATGAAATAGTAAACAGTCAGGGTGGAATTAAAACAAAAAGTGGAACACAAGGAGGTAAAAAACAATTTAATATAGCTTGTAAAAAAGGTGAGTACTTACAAGAAATAAAAGGTAAATCTGGCGGAGGTGGAAAAAGTGCAGATATAGCTGGAATTTCATCAGTAACATGCACAGACGGAACAGTAATAAGAAAAAAAATAGGTATCTGCACAGATAAAAAAGAGCCATGCAACCAAGTTATTAAAGGTGATAAAATTTATGGTTATAAGGGCCCCAAATATTTATCTGAAAGTGGAATAGGAAATCATAATAAATGCAGAAATCCTGACAAAAGCAAAGGTTTGTGGTGTTACACTACAAATAAAAACAAAAGATGGGAATACTGCATAGGACCTGATAAAAATATAGCAGGTGATAAAAACCATAAATCATTTGCCGATAAAACTAAATATTATCCTTCAGAAAGAGTTTTTAATTTTAATATGAGACCAGGAAAAACAAATACAGGATTTTCTAATATGGGGGGAGCCACTCGCCCTGGTTCTTTCATTAAAACAGATGGAATGGTTCATCTTTCGGGAGCAGTAAAATACACAAGTAAAACTATTCCTAAAAATTCTGTTATTGCTATATTACCTTCAGGAAATCGACCATCTTATCGCAAAGTATTTTCTACAAGCATTGGAAAACATTCAACTCGTATAGATATAAAACCTAATGGAGAAATTTTATGTGTCGAAGGGTCACCTACAGGTTACTTAAACCTTGATGGTATTAGATTTCCTCTTGATACAGGGGTTGCTTTTACTTTATCAAATAGACATTTTAAAAAATTTCCTTCATCTGATGAAACATCTAACGAAGGATTAATATTAGATGTTCCAAGATACGATTCTAATAAAGATAAACCTAAAACCAAATCTATACCTGAAATAACAGGAAATATGACCATTTCAGCATGGGTTGTTATACAAGGTTCAACAAAAAGATATAACTTAATTGATAAAGGTTATGCTGGGGAAGGAACTATAACAATTGAACCAAATAATACTTTTACATATTATTATGGTAGTTCAGGAGGTTATGGAAGTAGTTATACTGGATTAAATTCAAAAGCTAAAATGAAAGTAGGCCGTATGACTCATATAGCTATTGTAAGAAATTTAACCAATAAGAAAATTACTATATATATGGATGGTCGAAAAGTTTCTCAATCATCTGCCAAATTTAATACAGCAGGAAAAACAACTTGGGATCTTAAAATAGGAAATGGATATGCAGGTAAATTTGAAGGCACCTTTAAAAGTTTAAAAATTTTTAATAGAGCTCTTTCAAGCACAGATATTAATGTTTTACGAAAGCAAGATAAAGGAATTAAGACTAATTATGGTCCTCCCTCTATGCACATTAATAAAGATAGAGAACATACCTATTTTAGCCAAGTATGTTTATCAGGTGTATTAAGATATAAAACTTCCAGACCTGAAGGAAGATGGGGTGAAATAGCAGTTATACCAGAAGAATATAGACCTAATAGAGAACTAATATTTTTAACAAATCAACAAGGTAATATGGCATGGATAAAAATAACCCAAGAAGGATATATATACTGTGGCGAAGACTATAAAGTTAATGGGTTTTTATCATTAGATGGTATAACATTTTTCAAAAATAAATAATTTATAAAATTTTTATTATAGATTAATTATGTTTATAAAAAAATAACAATTATATATATAAATGAACTGTAATTATTTATTTGTTATAATATTACTGATAGCGCTTGTATATATGTCAAGAAATACAGAAAATTCTAATAATGAGAAATTCGGTGAAATTAATCTCAAATCATTTAATAATAGATTAAAACATACAAGGGGATATTTATGTAATAATAAATCTGATGGACTACCTGATTGGGCAATTAAAAAATATAATTTACAATCTTTTTGTAGAAAATATCCTAGTTATGAAGATATGCAAAAAATTACAACTATTATTGTCCCTAAAGCAACTTGTATAACAAAACGTCCTACTGTTAAGCTTAAACCAGGGCTTATTAAAGCACGAAATGTTCCAACTTCTACCATAAAAAGAATTAATATTTCAGCTAGATTAGGAAAAGCTCCTATTGTTGATAAAAAGGAATTATTGCTTAAGGAAGCTTTAGAGTACATGAAATCCGAACCAAAATATAAATATATGGCTGTAGGGAAAAACAGTAAAGTAGGTGAAGTTATACTTTATGGAGGAAATAGTAATGAAATTAATCCTAAAGAAGTGAAAGATAGTAACTATGATTTATATTTAAGAGAAAACAGTGTAGAATATTCATTAGAGACTTGGCTAAAAATCGACCAAACTAATAAAGATGTCCGTAATATATTTCATCATGGAAATGATGATAGAACAAGATCTCCTTCCTTATATATAGAACCTGATGGCACAAAATTAAAGTTAAGTGTATTAACATCAACATCAGCAGACCAAAAGGGTGAAGATTTTATCTTTGGAGGTTCAAGAAGCATTCCTAAAGGAGAATGGTGTCATATCGTATTTTGTGTTGCATATAAAAAAGCCAGAGTATTTATAAATGGTGAGTTATCGGCAGAAAGAGAGTTTAATAGTAATGCTATATGGAAAGGTAATCAAACAGCATATATATCGTGTCCATGGCATTCTAGTTCTGGATTTTGTGTATCTAAAACAAGATGGTATCCTTACAGTTTAAGTAATGATTTTGTTGCTACTTTAGCATATAATAGCTTTCCTCTAGCTAAATTTGACCCTGCAAAATCACTTATGACTAAAAAGAAAAAACTGCCTATTAGTCTTTCAGGAAGTTGGGAAGAAGTTAAAAGCGCAACCTATCAATCATTAACTTTGACAGATAACAGAGGGTTGATATTTATTGATGGTACAATAAGAAATAAAACAGATGATTTAACAAAACCATGTTTAATTCTGGATTCAAAGTATTATCCTGATAGAGTTGTAAAAATGGTTGTTCATTCAAAAGGTTCTCATTTAAGTAATAAAATAGGTAAAAGTGAAAGAAGAGTAAGTGGGGGTAAATTTCTTGTAACCATAAATCCCAATGGAGCTGTTACTATTTCAGACAGAAAAATAACAAAAGATGTCAACTTAGGTGAGTATGTAAGAGGTATGCCTATTGATTTATCAAATATAAGATATTCTATTACAAGAGGAAAGCCTCTTACAATGACAAACGGGGCAAGAGTAACTAATGAAGGAAGTGGTCATATTGGCTATGTAAAAGTAGGAACTACTGTAATGTTAACAGGTCAAGCTGGTAATATAAGAAATTGGAGTTGGTTTTTCAGACTACCGCCTGAATGTCGTAATAGAAAGTATTTTACACGTGTAGGAACATCCGGAACAGGAACAGGAATGGGATTGTATTTTACAAATTGGGGTGGTGTATATCCTCATAATTTGTGGTCTGGTTATGCTAAAAGCTATGGAGGCCAAAATTTAGCTAAAGCAAATAATGTATATCTTGATGGAATAACATTTAATGTAATGTCGGGACAAGATATTAAATTACATCGAGCATATACACCTTGGAAAAGTTGGGTAGGTGGTGCAAGAATAACAAAGGATAATGGATTAGTAACATTATCTGGAATTATCATAATTCACAAACGACAAGCAGCTAAATATACTTATAAATATATTGGTTGTAGAAGAGATAAAGGGAGAAGAGATATAACCAAACGCAACCCTTCAGTAGTAAATTCAAAAGATCCTCAGAGAGAATGTGCAACTCATGCTAAAAGTAGAGGTCATAATACCTTTGCTCTACAATATTATGGACACGATTGCTGGAGCGGAAATTCATCAGGTAAATATGGAGTCTCAAGAAACTGTAGAACAAAATGTGGTGGAAATAAAAACGTAACATGTGGAGGCCCTTGGGCAAATTCTGTCTATCATTTAACAGACCAATGGGATGCTATAGGTAGATTACCCAAGGGTTATTGGCCTAATCAACACATGAGATTCATGGTCAATGGAGGATGGTTATGGGCTTCTCCTCAAGGTCATGCCACTCTAACTATTACTAAAGATGGATATTTATATATTAATTCCAAAGCAACTCTTACAAGCTGGATATCTATAGATAATATTTCTTATTTACTAGGTATGAAGTAAAAAGTGAAATGTATAAAAAAATAAGTAAATATTATATATAAATGAAAACTAACTATTTATATTTAATACTATTTTCCGTAATTTTATTTTTAATTTTTAGGAATCATAAGGAAAGCATTGAGCATTTTGATAAAATGGATAATCCATCTTTTAAAGTATTTATGAAAAATAATTTATCTTATATGTGCGATGATTCTACTGATAGATTACCTAAATGGGCTTCAAGTAAATATAATATAAAAAGTTTTTGTAGTAAATATCCATCTCAAGAAAATATAGATAGTATGATTGTAACATTAGTAGAAGAAGCAACCACAGTAAAAAATAAATCCATTAAAGTAATAGACTCAACAATATTACCTGTTAGAATTATAGATACTAATGAAGTTGAAAAATTAGGAAACAATTTAGTTATCAAAAAGGCACCTATTGAGGAGAAAAAAGAAACACTATTAACAGAGTCTATAGAACTTATAAAAAAAGAGCCTAAGTATCATTTTTTAGCTATAGGTAAAAATAAAAGAGATGGTGATGCAATATTTTATGGTGGTAATTATTCTACTATAATCAAGAATCCTTATTTAAAAAATAATAACAACTTTGACCTTTATGAAAAAATAAAAACTGTTGAATATAGTATTGAATCGTGGATTAAAATAGATAATATTGATTCTAAGTGGAGAAATATTATTCATCATGGTAGCAAAAATAGCACAAGGGCACCAGGAATATGGATTTATCCTAACACTATTAAATTAGGGATGGCTTTTTTAACTACAAAAAAAAGAAATTCATGGGGAGAGTGGATTAGTTTTGGTAGTATACAAGAAATACCTTTAAAAAGATGGTGCCATATGATTATCACTGTATCCGGTAAGATAATTAAATGTTATATTAACGGTGTTTTATTAACAGAAAAAACACTTAATGGCTTTTCTGTTTGGCCTAATAAACAAAAATTTTATGTAGTATCTCCTTGGTACAGAGGTGTTAATTATCATCTTTCAAAAATGAGATGGTATCCACTGGCTATTCCCAAAGAATATGTTACCCATTTATCAGAATCAACATTTCCTCTTAAAAAAATGGACCCTAAGGAGTCAATTATTAATATAAAAAAACCTCAGTTTAGTATTTTAGGAACATGGAAAATACATAATAGAAAAAATTTTTCACCTTTAGAAATTCGATTAAAAAAGGATATCGTTTTTATAAACGGAACTATTACAAATAGTAAAAAAGATTTAAATCAACCCTGTATTATTATAGATGCTTCTTTAAAACCAGATAGAACAATCAAATTCATAGTTTATTCATCCAACTTGAGTAATAAGAGAGGTGGTAATATCATGGAAAGAGATGAAAAATTAGTAGGTGGGTTATTTCTTTGCACCATTAATTCTAGAGGTGAAATGATAATTAGTGATAAAAATAATAAATTATCTGATAATATAACTGAGTATATTGATGGTTTAAACATTGGATTATCTAATATAAGATACAGTGTAAAAAAGGGTGTTTATGTTCCTACAAGAAAAGGAGACATAATAGGTAACAAAAATTATGCATTAGGATATACAAAAAATAATACGACTGTAATTTTCAGCGGACATTTAACAAATATTTCAAATAATAAGACAATAGGATATTTACCTAGTGATTCTTGTCCTGTTAATGATTTGATAGTAACTGGTGTTTCCGACAGAGGAAATTTTGTATATATAAAAATATTTAGTAATGGAAAAATAACAGTTTTAGCTACTACTGATAATAATGTTTATATGGATGGTATTATATTTAATACTATTCCAGGTATTTCGATAACCACTTTTTATGAATCATTCAAAAAAAATAAATTTAATCCTCCAAGAATTTTAGATAGCAGAGGCATAGTATCACTTAATGGTTTACTTGGATTCGCAAAATTAAAGGTAAGAAATTGGTCATTAAAAAATCAAGGATGTTTTAAAGATCGGCCTTATCTTACCACTTATGATAAACTTCCTTCTACAAGTTGTCTATCTAAACAGACGATTCAGGGGTATAATCTAACCTATAATCAATGCAGAAATAGATGTAGAAAAGTAGGATGTAAATACTTTAGTAGACCTTCATATTTGGAAAAAAATCAGAAAGGTAAATGTGCAACATCTATAGTGGGACATCCATATTCAAATTGTAAGGAAAATATTTATACAGAGATAGGTAGCACTAAATGTTGTGCTCCAAGAGATTCTATTTTACATATTAAAGAATATAATTCAGAGATAAATAAACCTTATAGAATAAAATCATTAGGAATAACTATTAACACGACAATACAACTCTGGATTAAACCTAACAACGAAAAAAGAACTCGTGAGAATTTTTTTCATGCTGGATATGCAGGTGAGGGAACTATTACTCTTGAAAGAAATGGTAGTTTAACTTATTATTATGGTCCAAGAGGAGGTAATGGGTGGCCATATGAAGGCTTTAATTCAAGACATCGAGTTAGAAATGGTCAGCTTGCGCATATTGCAATAGTCAGAGATTTTACTAATAAAAAAATACAATGGTATGTTAATGGTAATTTAACAAATGAGAAAAAACCAAAGTTTCAATATGCTGGAAAGACATCTTGGTTTCCACATATCGGAAAAGGTTATGTCAAACCTTATATAGGTGAATTCAAACATTTAAGAGTATATAATCGAGCATTAAATAAGTATGAAATTAATAAAAGTTATGAAGAAGGATTAGAACCAAAAAAAACTGACATTGAAAAGCCTATTATTTCTACTAAAGGTTCCTGTGCTAAACTTGCTAAATCAAGAGGACATAGTATATTTACACTACAGAATATGGGAAAAAATACATTATGTAGAACAACTAATACATTTGGTGAATATGGAAAGACAAACACCTGTAACTCCACAAAATGTAATGAACCTGAGAGATGCAGTGGATTTATATCAACAACTGCATATTATTTATCTGACCAATGGAATCTAATCTCAAGAATACCAGAAAGACTGAGACCATTATTTCATACTGAGTTTATGTGTCCTGTATATCCTAAAGGCTACGTAATTATAGTAATAACAAACAGCGGCTATATTTATATGAATAGAATAGGCACACCTGTAAAAGAAATTCAATTAGATAATATCTGTTATTTGAAAGATTAAACAAAGGATTTATTATATAACTATACGATATATGAAAAATCTTATTTATATGGCTAAACCACGATTTGGTGGATGGGTTACATTTACAGCTCACCTTTCTCGTAAATACAATTACAAACTCTACAAAATTCATACAAAAACAGAGAAGAAAAAAGATGGGACTCCTGTTTTAAGAGACTATGGATATGGAGTTAAGTATCAAAATATATCTATCGAAGATGCCTGTAAATTGAGTAATGTAATGATAACCGCTATTGATAAAAATTATTATAAATACCTTAATAGTTTTCCATCAAAAACTACTCTTGTAATCCATGATCCAACAGAGGTTAAAGGTAAAAGCACCCAACCAGTTATAGATAATCTTAAAAGATTTAAGATAATAACGATAAGAGAAACTGTTAAAAAATATCTTACTTCTACATTCAAGGTAAAAAGTGAGTTTAAATTACACCCTTTTTTTGAATATGATATTGATAAAAATACAGGAGAGGGAGCTGTAGCTATATCAAGAATCGATTTTGATAAACACACTGATATTATTATTAAAGCTAATAATAAATTATATGATTTAGGAGAAGAAGATAAAATTGTTGATATTTATGGAGCAAAAAATGATTTATATGTATTTCATCATTTACAAAATAAACTTAATTTAAATCTTGATGATTATTATCAAGGAACATTTAAAAAAGATTTTAGTGATTTAAATGACGTATTAAGCAATGCAAAATTTATGATAGATCTATCTGCAATACACAATGATGGTGGGGGGAGTCAATATACTTTTTTGGAAGCTATATATCAAGGAGTAGCACTTGTTTTAAACGAAAAATGGGTTGCTAATACAAATTCTGTTTTTAAAAATAAACACAACTGCTTTGTAGTAAAAGATGAAAAAGAACTTGTTACTTTACTTAAAAAATGGCCTGGCGTAGCAAAAATAAATAATAATGCAAAAAAAATGCTTGAACCTCACATCAATGTTAAATGGTAATTTGTTTCCATGTGCTAAAATCACCATTACAAAATCGACACTGCAATACATTAAATTCTGCCATTTTTAATTTTATTTTATCTTCAATTTCTGTTATTTCTTTTTCGCTAAATGGAAAATTATATTTGTATCGAAATGAAATGTGAGCGTCATCTGGTAACCAATAGGGAATAGGTTCCAAACTATTTTTATTTTCTAATTCGATATCGTATTGAAGAGCGTAAAAATTATCAGTTTCTGTTTGATATAATTTTCCTACTAGGTTAATAGTTACATTAATATTTTCAGACATTAATTTTTTATAGTTAGCTAAATTTTCTTTTTTAATATATTTGTCAAGAGTTATATGAGGAGGACAACCATTAGTATAATCATACCATTCATGTCCTAATTTAGGAAGCAACCATATACAATATTCAAAATCAGCTGAGTTATTAAATACCATAATAATAATAAAATATTTTATTATTGTAATGAAGATAAAAGATTCTCATGTATTATATATTAATTTAAAAGAAGATAATGAAAAAAAGAAACGAATTGAATATCAATTAAAAACATTAAAATTAAATTTTACTAGAGTAGAAGCTATAAGAGGAGCGAATTTAAAAAAATTAGCATATAGAAAAAAAGTTGGAAACTTACTTGGGGTGCCTATGTCTAGACTAACTACTCAATTCTGGACAGATAGGAAAAATTTTAAAACAATGTGTAATTCACACTCTAAAATACTTAATAAGGTAGGTTGTTACTTAAGTCATATGTATGCAATGCTTTTAGCAAAAAAAATGAAACTTAAATCTGTTGTGATATTAGAAGATGATGCTGATATATTAAACAATTATAATAAAGAGATTAAGATTCCTAAAAATACTGACATGATATATCTTGGTGGTTCATTTTTCCAAAAAGAAGAAAATATCCCTAAATATGTCCGAAAAATAATAAAAGTTAATACAGATATATTCAAAATTGCAGGAACATTTGGATATATTATACCTAATGAAAAAACGATACAAGATATTATTAATGTAACTAAATCAGTATTCTTACCTGGAAAAGGTAAAGATAAACATAAGGACTGGAGAACAGGTAAGATAAGACTAAGGGCACAAGCTATGGATTTCATGTATATTAATTTTTTTCAAAAATATGGTAACTGTTACCTTGTTAATCCAGTGATGGTAATACATAAAGAGCAAGGTAGCAATATATGTAATAATAGACAAAAGTATAAAATTAGACATTTTTTACATAAATCACATCAAAAAAAAGTTAAAAGTTTATTTTAAATAATAAAACGATATTTTAATAGTTAATATTATTTTATTATTTTAAAAATAAGGATAAATAATAAAAATTATTCATTTTAATACAATCACATATAATTTAACAATTATTCGGAATATGCAAGTCCAGCCATTCCATCAGCAATTTTTAGCATGTTATAATTAGTCGCGAATATATTAATATTATAATTATAAGTCCCATTAATAGGAGGTGTTGAAAACGTATTATGAATCATTGGTTTATCTAATCTTGAAAAATTGCAAGTTCCAGATGGTTGATGTTCTTCAGGATTAAGACTAAATGAATAAATGTGTGTATTACAGACCAAAGGATACCATTTAGATGTAACCAAATTTGATGATACGTCAGTGCTACCTACTCCAAGACGTGTTAAATTAATACCCGCACCTGAATGATGTGCATATCTTTGTATTTTTGTAAAGAATTTACCATCTCTTTTATAAAACCTATCTTCACCATTGAATTGTAATAGAACTTTGTTAGATTGAATATTTTGATTTCCTCCATTATTCTGTAATGAACATGCTTGGGTGATTCCATTAGGTCCTAAATTAGATTGATTTATAGTCCATATCAATTCTTTAACTGGATGATTAAATAATAATTCAGTTATATTTATAATTTCTTTGGAAGAAGAATTTGTAATAGTATGCGAACCTAGATTAATTTTATTAGAATATTGCACCTGTTCTATTAAATATTCATGGGAATTTTGTGAAAATCGTCTTTTTTCTTCATTATCAAGTAATATATAATCGGCTAATAATTCTAACCCATTAACACCATCAAGAGATTTTGCTAATTTAATATTTATTTTTACATCATTGTATTGTAAAGCAATTAAAGGTATTGCGAGCCCTGAGTTTCTACAAAACCAAAACTGTAGTGGAACATAAGCATCATCTGGCTCAACTACTTTTGCCCGAGTATCAAAAGGTTTATATCCACCTATAATACGGAGACTTCCATGATTAGTTAAAAATGTTGGCTTAGAATCACAAATTAATATATCATTAAAATTAGTTATAGATATACCTTTTATAGTAGAGAATCTTGCTTTTAAACAATTAAGATTATTGATTGTTCCAGAAGTTCCATCTCCAGCTATAATCGTAAATATGTCATTATGATATCTTATTATTCTGTGTGTTTTAATGCAAGAAATATATATTGAATTATCTGAATGTAATAGAATACCATTACCTTGTTTTATTAAAGTTTCAGAATTATCTATTAATGTAACTTGTGTATTTTCTTTATCGTGATTACTTGAAATTTTATATAAACCTGGACAAAATTTAAAACATAAATAAATGTTATCATTATTATCTATTTTAAAAACATTAACTATCCTATCTTTGCTATTTACGTCTTTTAGCATAGAAGTGTATTGTTTGAAATAGTAATTAGGAAAAGTAATCTTATCAGGTTTTAATAATATTTTTTTTATTTGACTATTACTTTCTGAGTAAAACATAATTTTACCATCAGGTGATACTCCTAAATTTGTATTTCCTGTTATTAATTTTGGAAATGAAACCGTCAGATTTTTAATTGTAGCATCACCTAAATTAGCATCTTGAGATGTAATATCCGTCCTTTTAATTTTTGAAACATCAGTATTGTCTGGCGGACTTTCTATAAAATATAAAAGATTGCTGTCGCTATCTAATGCTATTGTTCTTCCATAATAATGATTTTTTTTAATACCTCTCAGTAAACCATCGTTATCATACGGGTCTTTATCTAAATCAAAATATCTAAATAACCCAGTATTTTGACTTTGTCCTATTCCATCTGATTGTAATATTAAATAGTTTCCATTTTTAGATATAAAAATCCCATTAACTTTACCTATACCTATTTTAGAAGAAGGAGTTGCTAAAGGGTCATTTTCCCACCACAGTGTTACTTCACTTGGATTATCTAACATAAATTTACTTATTTGCGTATGATTACCCATTGTTTTAACACCTAGTGCATAATTATTCATAGGATGAATTGCTAAATAATCGGGTTTATATTCATTATTAATTAATGTTAGAACATTTGTTTCAATATCTAATAGTTTTACTCCATTGTCTAAATCAGTTATCAACATTTGTTTATTATTTGGAAAAAATGAAATGGATCCTATTGTCCCAATTTTTGATATACCTATAGAGCCATCTAAATTGCCTCTTTGATCAATATCTCCTTGTAATGTATCTCCTACAATTGTGGTAACATTTTGATTATCTGATAAAAGGTCTATTTTTCTGATAATACCTTTATCTTTTTCAGCAATAATAAGCAACGAATTATCGTAATTAACTGATAAAATTTTATCACCATCACTTATCTTTGCAATACTGCTTTCTCCATCTAATAATCCTGGCTCATTATTAATTAATGTAGAGAATATAGGGGAAGAAGTTATAGGAAATGTTATTCTTTGATGATGATGATCTGAGTTATCATGAATACTAAATAGTTTCTTTTCACTATCTGATGATATTAATAATAGATTTTCATTTGATGATATAGCTGTAAACTTTCCAGCAAAATATCCTATATTTTCTTTTCCATTAATAATTTCAGGAATTTTGTATTCAGCTACATCTGCATTAGCTCCACCAGGCATAATATATTTATTAATTTGAGATTGATAGGACCCATCATTATTTAGATTTATTCTACTTATAAAAGATTCATTATCTTCAATAACAAATATCGAATTATTTTGCATTGAAATTGTTTCTGCATTAAATCCAACATCCTGACTGAATGAGTGATTAATGGAACCATCTAAATTTATTATAGACAACTTTTTAGGATGACCTATTTTTTTTGTAAAATACATTAAACCTAAATCATTTTTTATAATATCATGTGGACCTAAATTCTTTACACCAGGATAATTAATAATTTGATTTATCTCTAATGAATTTACTTCTGGAGGAGAAGGTTGATTTTTATCTATAGTAATATCTTTAATTGATTGATTAAAACCTTTTCTTAAACTATTAAGAACTTTAGTCTTATCAATGTTATTTGTTAAATCAGTCCATATATTTAACCATAGATTATAGTGTGTATCTATAATTTGATTTCCTATTTGTAATTCGATATAATCAATGCATTTAAATGAATTATCTGTAGGACCTATTGTTTTTAATATAAGATTACTTAATAAATCTCCATCACGAGAAATATTAAAGCTAATTTTAGTACCAGGCTTTACTATACCATTAAGTGTTTGTTCAGTAGTTATTTTAGCAAATGGAGTATGTTTTCTATATACCATATTAAAGAAAGTGATCTGAGGATTACCTGTAATTAAAACATCTTCATCTCCATAAGCTACTAATTGTAAAAGTCCACCTCCCATAGTATAATATAATTTTACATATTATTTAAATAGTTTTATTTATAACCTATTAATATTATTAATAAAAAAATTAATAGTATTAATTTAATTAGAATAAGCTAAACCACCCATACCACTCATAATTCTTAGAACATTGTAACTATGAGCAAAAACGTTTAAAAAGTAGGAGTATGTTCCATTATGTGATGTAGTTTTAAATGTATTTTTAATTATAGCATTGTCTAATCTTGAAAAATTACATGTTGAGGAAGGTTGGTGTTCTTCAGGATTTAAAGCAAAAGAGTAAACCTGCACACTAGATACCTTAGGATACCATTTTGAAGTAACTTGATTAGAAATCAAACTATTAGAACCCACTCCCAATCTTGTAGTTCTTAATCCAGCACCTGTATGTTTTTGATATCTTTGAATATCTCCAAAATATTTACCATCTCTTTCATAAAATCTATCGGAACCATTAAATTGTAATAAAGCACTATTAACTCTAATAGCTTGAGTTCCGCCATTATTTAATATAGAACAAGCAGAAGCTTTGCCAAGATTATCATCATCGTTTACCTGTTCTATTGTCCAAACTACTTCTTTTACAGGATGATTGAATCTTAATTCTTCTATACTTAAAATTTCTTTAGCAGTTGAATTTGTGATTTGATGTTGTCCTAATGATAATCTATTGGAAAACTGAGTTTGTTCAATGAGATATTCATGAGATATTTGAGCAAAGCGTCTGCGTTCATCAGTATCAAGATATATATAATCACCCCATGCTTCGATATCCGTAACATTATTTAATGACTCTGCTAATTTAACATTAATTCTAACTTCATGATATTGTAATGCTATAAGAGGAAGTGCTAAACCAGGATTTCTACAGAACCAAAATTGAAGAGGAACATATGACGGCTCAGGTGCGCTAACTGTTGTTGTAATTGTAACTGGCTTATATCCTCCCATAACTCTTAAATCACCTCTTTCAGGATCACTATTATCATCATCACAAATAAGTAAATC
>MDTG01010599.1_pt1 | contig 51330 bp, 45 predicted proteins | sample 811421 | NCBI WGS metagenome assembly MDTG01 (sample SAMN05326645, study PRJNA326480) | marine metagenome | isolation source: seawater | place: Pacific Ocean: South East | collected 2011
CTCGCAAGAAGTTGGCATGCTTCCGTGCCCCGAGATTGCCAGTGCCGTCACGTTCATGGGACGCAAGCTCACGCTCAACACCAAGCGCATCTGCGAGAGGGATTTTGACGTTACAGGGTGCTACGGCGATACGGACAGTGTCTTCCTGCACCAGAGAGGCGTCAGCGACGTCAGGGTGGCAGCAGAGCACGCAGAAAAGATGGCAAGCCACGTCAACAAGATGCTGCCACCGCCAATACTCTTGGAGTTTGAGAAGGTATACAAACCACTGCTTTTATTGAAGAAAAAGCGATACTGCGGCATGAAATACGAGGAGGGACAAGAGCCGCCGTCGATGGACGTGAAAGGGCTAGAAATGGTGCGCAGGGACAACTTCCCCCTGCTGCCAAAAACAATGAGGTCCGCCGTGGATGCCCTCATGAACACCGACGTCGCTGGAGCCCTGGAGACCACGGCCAGCGCCATGAGGTACATCCGGTCAGAGCAGACAGTGGACATGCAGCAGCTCGAGATTGCAAAAGAGCTCACAAAGCCCGCTGCAGACTACGGAAGCATGCCGCCGCACGTGGTAGTGGCGGCCAGAACGGGCGCGGCGGTGCACGACAGAGTTCCATACCTGGTTGCCATTGGTAACGGGGGCATAGGTGACAGGGCAGTGCACCCCATGGAGTGGGACGCAACAAACCACGAGATAGACCGAGAATGGTATGCACAGCAGCTGGCCAAGTCCATGGAGAGGCTGCTGGCACCGTGCTGCTCACCGGAAACGCTGCAGGCGGCACTGGACGCAGGAACGGAGGACCAAATATGCGGCACATCAGACAGCGGCATACTGCATGCACTAGGCGTAACGCCAGGGCAAGTATGGAGAAAACGACGCATACCCAACGCCCAGCCAGACGAAGTACGAAGAGTACGGCAGCAAACACTACAGGGATTCTTTACCCAAAACAGCCGGCTACTTTAGCCAACCCATATGCCCCAAAGCTCACCAATGCGGCTGCACCCAGTCCCACTCCAAGATTGGCCTGATCATTAGCGCTATCGCTCTTTTTAATAGCAGCAGCAACATCATCTGCAGGCGACGGAGCCGGTACCGGCGCCACAACCGCAGGCGCCGGAGCCGGGGTCGGCGCCGGCCCGGTAATGGGCGTGCAACTGTCTGCACCAAGACCACTGTGCTTGTCACCGGAACATGCTTTGCAGTCCGTCAGTCCCTCTTCATCTGCAAATGTATGTCTTCCGCACAGAGTGCACGACGATTGTGCAGATTGTGCATTATATTTGCCCTTCTCGCACAAAGTGCATTCGCTAGAGACCGCCAATGGGCTCACTGCGTATTTACCCTCTGGGCAGTTAGCGCACGTCCCAGAGACTGATACATATTTACCATCGGGGCAACTCTCTGTACAACTAGTGAAATCCGCGTTGTTTGTCTGACTAGCGGGACAGGCCTTGCATGCCGTCTGTGCCTCTTGGTCCGAGTATGTCCCTGCGGCACAGGGGACGCATGAAGACTGAGCTACTTGCCCCTGGTACTTTCCAGCGACACATGCCACGCAAGCGACCTCTGCCGTCCGCGCCACGCTGTTATGTGCCTTTCCGGCTGCACAGTCGATGCACGTCGTCTGCTCCTGTTGGTCCTGGTACTTGCCGGTGCCACAGTCATCGCACGTCGCCTGCCCCCCCTCGTCCTGGTATCGGCCTAGCTCGCAGCCGATGCACTGGTCCGTGGGGGAGGCCGTCGCCACCGAGTACTTGCCCGTGCCGCAGGGGGTGCATGAAGACTGTGCGGGCTGGCCCTGCCACCTGCCCGCCTCGCAATCCTTGCACGCCGCCTGGCCAGTCTGGTCCTGGTACTTACCCGAAATGCACGTACCCGTGCACGTGGCAGCAGCTTCACTGCCCTGGGCGATGGGCCCAAATGTGCCCGAACTGCAGCCGTCGCCCTTGCACACCGCCTGGCCAGTGTCGTCCTGGTACTTGCCGGAAGCGCAGTCCTTGCACGACGAAGGCGCCGTCTGCGCCGTCTGGTCCTGGTACTTGCCGGTACCGCAATCCTTGCACGCCGTTTGTCCGTTCTGGTCAGAATATTTGCCCGCTGGGCAAACTGGACACGCAACGTCCGCACTTGTCGCTGGCGCATCCTGCGTGTCAACGCCATACCTGCCGGGTTTGCACCCTTTATACTGATCAATAACTGTCGTGTCTGGATACCGCATAATGCAGGGGAGGCGGAAGTACGGATTGAAATCATAACTCGCGTAGAAAGCGTCACTACCTTGCGTTGATTCCATCAGGCCTTGAGCATCCATCTGTTGAACCGACCAAATAGATTGTTTGCCGCTAGCAAACACCTGTGCTGCCTGAAACAGACCAGAGGGGCAGGCGGCACAGGCATGAGCACTTGTGTCAGCGCAACTATTTGCGGTGCTTTGTCGTGCCACTATCAGTGGTGTTAGACGGTCGTCTAGTGCCTGTGAGAAAAATTGCCAAACCCTGGCATCTCCGTACCCTGGCTGTCCATCCAGAGGAATATTCTCTGAAAACCCCAGACGGTTGTTTCGCAGGGACACCATGGCTGGTCCATTGCTCCACATATTCACCATAGCATTCCAGTTGTCATGGCCAGACCAATCTGCGTCGGTGCGCGATGTTTCCAGCATCATGTCCATATAGCCAGATGGCAGCAACTGACAATTGGCTGGACCCTCTCCGACTCCACACCCAGTAGGCAGTGCATGCACCAATCGTATGATGCTCACCAGTATGCAGGCATGTTTCATCATGTCACTGGCCATGGCACTGGATTAAATAGTCAATGCCAGTCTGTCGCACCTCTCTTCTGTCTCATAGGTGGTGTTTCTGCTGCGAAGCTGTTCAAGGCGCAGCTGCTCCTGCGCCACGTCCAGGTTCGCCAGCTCCATGAGCTTGATGGCGTGGCTCTGGAATGCACAGGCGGCCCCGATGCCGCTGTTCTCGTCGTCCCACTGCTTCTCGTAGTGGTCCGCCAGCAGCTTGAACGACGCCGCTGCCAGCTCGTGCGCGTCTGAGGCCACCTGCTCGTCCCATAGAAGCTGCGCGGCCACGAGGCGCAGGTGAGCGGCGTTGTGTGCGGCCTGTGCCAGCGTGCGCCTGGACACCGCCGTGCCGACGTTCTGCTTCACCATGGCGTCGTACATGCCGCCTCTGGCGTAGCAATACAGGCCATACACAAACTCCTCGCGCGCGTCTGGCAGCGCCTGCGTCGACGTGCGCCGGTGTGTCCAGGCCGGAAACACGTCGGTCAACAGCACCCGCAGGTTGTCGCTGACTTCCTTGCAGCTCTTGTATTGCCGCTTGGCATCTGCGTGTGTTTTGCGAAGCTCTTCTATGCTGTCAGACACTACACGCATGCACCTATCAAATGGCAATGCGCTACCTTGCGCTGCTGTGTTCCCTCGGGTCCACACAAACCATGCACCCGGCGTATACTCTGTGTCCCGGTTGCCCTGCGCTGGCTCAATATTCATAATACACATCATGTGCTGATAATTATAAGTAGATATTTATTAACACGACTGATAGTTGCACTCGCGCATGTTCGCGTACTGGCCACGGCGCACGGCGCCAACACCATCGTACACATTCGGCCCCCAGTGGCCCGTGTTGATCTCCACGCGTGTGTATGATCCCACCCCGCCTTCCGGATTAGGCTGGAATCCCTTCTTGCAGCCCCGCCACACAATATGATTCACGTTTCTAAGCTCGCCACCGTCGTGTGCCTCGTCGTTGTTAAAGTAAAACGCAAGCTCGTCAGGCAGGCTGTTGAACTGGTTTGCGGCAGCAACCTGCCGAGAGGCACGCAAGCCATCCCTGCCAACTTGCGGTACCCTTCCGTCGTTCTCGTCGTGTATGTCAACCGATGGCATCGTGTTTCCAAGCCCCTCAGATTGCAAGCACAGCGGATTTTGCAAGCGCCGTGTGTTCAGATCTTGCGGATTAAATTGAATCGCAAGAGAAATCATCGACCTAATATCGCTGCGCCGAGCGTGCTCGCCAGATGGGATCTGCGAGTTAATGTCTGGAGCACCAGGTCCGGTGCGTACAAACCGCGTGTCGTCGCCATACTCGTACCCCTGACAGTAGACGTTTCGGGCGATATACATTTGCTTTGGGTTTTTCACGATACTCTTACTGTAAAAAGTATAGTGCCCGATATGGACCTTATGTATGACATCGTCCGTGAGCTGGAAATCGTGGTGCCCGTGGAATGTCTGGCCAAGCGTGTCTCCGCCGCGGACGCACAGCGCAGAACTCATGCGGTACGTCATCCAAGGCTTTGCCAACACAATCTGCACCGGCCATGCCGGCACGCGTGCTGCTTGGTCAGCAGTCATATTCGTGCCGTCTCGCAATGATTCATTAAACTCGCCCGCGCCGGCCCGGGCTGTCGCGTCCCTGAGAGCAGCAAATTGAGCGTCGGTTAATCCGACTCCCGGATCTCCACCATTATGGCGATGGTATCCTTCGCGAATAGAATTAAAGTGAGCTCGGCACACGTCCATGCCCGGTCCAGGATTCCCCCCCCATGCCTGCGCTACGTCTGCAACTATATTCAAATCTGTCTGTGCATTGTAGTTGACGAGATTTTCTATTGCGCCCACAATGTCAACTGTAACAAACTTGTCCTGTCGCATATCAAAAATCTTGAACCCGTGCTCGACATCTAGAGCCTCGTCAAACGCGTAGTACTCGCCACACTGCGCGTGCTGTGTAAGGGGCTCGATGCCATCACCCTGGAAATCAACATCAAACTGTCGCGTCTCGTACACCGGCAGGCCCCTGAACGAGTTGAACATGGCTGCCCCCGTCTCCAGTGAGTTCTTGGCCGTCTCACCGCGGCGCTGGAACTCCGTCATGTACTCGGGGACCATGGACGCGTAGATGGCCATCTTGGGCGGGAAAATCCACGCGTTCGGCTCAATTCCCTGGCGACGCATGCGATCCTTTACCTCGGCGTCCAACACGTACAGTCCCTTGACGTCCTTCTGCACAATTGCCCAGTTAGACTTGTCATCCTGCAGCACCGTCTCGAGCGTGGAGTGGTGCAGCACACCGTGCCGGCGGTTCCACATCTCGTAGTGATTATCTGCGCCAAGAAGCGCGTGGATAACGCCATAGTACACTGTTTCGTGCACGGCCTCGACAATCTGGCGCAAGTTCATGAGGTAGTGGGACTTCCCGAGCTCCGTCTTCCAAAACCCGTGCTCAATGATGAACGCAAGGCCACGCCGACTTAGAGACGCCTCGTGGCTCTCTCCCTCCTGCGTGATGTACCGCGGCACGCCCTGGTGGGGCTCGTAGTCCATCATGGTCTTGTTGAAGCGCCAGATATTCCAGGCCACGTGCAGCTCCTCGGTGAACTCCCACGGCAAGATTGCCCGCGTGTACCAGTCGTCGTCCTTAGTTATAAGAAAGTCGATAGTAGCCATTAAAAATTTATTGCGACCCTCGTAAGCTTTCGGCAGGTTGTGCGTCTCGTGCGAGAACTGGTCCTGGGCCCACGCCTCAACGTCCTTGTTGCGCAAAGGACCAAAATACTTTTGTAGTTCGTTCACGGGACTAGAGTCCGCCGCGCCGCTCATATGAGGTGCATTGGGGTGGTTGTAGGATGCTGACATTCGCAGGGCAGGCAGAACAATATATATAGGGTAAAAAAATAAAACCAGGTAGTATAACATTACAGTTGTTACCGGTGCGATACATGGGGACATCCACATCTAAATCAGCTACCCATGCAATGTGCTGGATCGATTTCGAAGGAGGGATAAGAGATGCCCCGCTGTGGGATGCGGCCATGGCTATAGAAGGGGGAATTGAACGCACGCGAGGAGTGAGGATAGTTCAACCGTCTAAGTCCACGCACTATACTAAGCTGAAGAAAAGCCTACCTTCTCCAGTTTTTGCAAAGGTACAGCGGGGTGGCACGTGGCAAATAAATTACAAACAAACTGCCGACAACAAATGGGAGGTGTCGTCGTCAATGCCACTGGATGGCACAATAGGCAGCAACCTTATGGACGTCATGCCGAGACACTGTACACTGGCTGCATGGAACATGAACGGTCACGACATCAAGGTGCTGCAAGCAGCCATTGGTAAAGCCAACACAGAAAAATACCACACCGTGGATCCGCTACGCTTCTTCAAAAAATATGTAGGACTTCCATCAAATACCCTAGGCAGTGCAAAGCCAGGCACGCCACGGAACGTGTTCAAAACACCAGACATGTCATACCTGGGACCAGAGCACACAGCGTTTGTCGACGTGTTGCACATGAGAGATGTAACCAGAAAAGCAGCATATGCTGTCATGCATGCCATAGACGACGCTATAGACATTGACGACACGCACGACAAGCCACATGCGGACTACGACGCCGCCATTGCGAATGCGTTTGCCCCAGACGCCCCGCCAGAGACCCCGAAGGACAATACAGAACCATGGATGTGGTCCACATATTACTGGGACAAGGACAAACTCAGGCCAGAAAGGTCCAAAGAGTACAAGCGAAAGATGACAGACTGGTTACGGCGACACAACATGCCGCCGTCAAAGGCTACGCAGAACGGTATTAACAGAGCATCCAAAAGGGACACGGTACGTAAGTACTTAAAGGCAGATTGGATTGTTGTGTGAATATCACAGTCGATGAGTCAACTGCCGGATCTTAGTGACAGTAGTGTCAAGAGTGACCCAGAATCTCAAATTGAAGCACTTGACGCTTCTGTGTTACAATCCCCTTACATATTACAACAATTATTCTCCATCCCACGTGAAAAACCCGTGACTTATTTTGAAACTCCTTCCGCAAAGGTGATGATTTGGCCGACCGGAGTTGGCTCGTTACAGGGCTGCATGGTAGTACAAAATAACTCAGCGGGGCTAGCAAATGTAAACGAATGCCTTACACTGGTAAGGGACCACAACGCCGCGTTTCAAACCACGCAGGAATTTCGAAAAAATTATAAGGACATAAAAAAAACTGAAAACGACACGCCCGAAAATTACCTAATACAGTTTTATTGTAACCAATACACCGTCACGCTGCAAGATGCATACGAAGGGTTGCTGCCCGATGTCGAGAATCCCGTGAATGCGTGGTTCTATGGCGTTGAGCCACGCAACGTGAGCACATCGACCAATGACATTCAATCCAAAGAGTATCACGGCACGTCATGGCAAACACTCTCGCGCGAATTGAAGCTTGGTGGAAGTGAGCTTGAGCAGGATAACTACATGAGGTTTCCCGCCAGCACAATTACAACGCGCATGAAACGCTTAAATGAAATGCATCCAATGCTTTGTGCGTTTAGGCTGCACCACATGATACAAACGCTCCCACGGGTGACCTACCCTCCTATGGACCTCACATCCAAGTTGAGGTACCAGACGGACAACCGAACGTCTCTTCATGACGTTAAAATGCTGGTGAGGCGCCTCTGCCCCATCGCATCGGAAGGTCTTCCGTTGCCAATGCGAGTCAAGTTCCAATTTCCTGTAATGAGATTACGTCTATAAATCAACCAACCATCTCTTGTGTAGGCATGAATTACATGCCATGGTGTCTATCGTTCCACATAATAAGCTTTTTTATTCTTACACTGACAGATCTGGCAGAAACATGCATGTCACACAACATTATCGGTAATCCGCCGGTCCCCCTGTCAGAGTATGAGCTATACGCATGGGATCTTCGGTATTCACCTGACATTTTGTATGGAATAACACTGGTAGAGATATTTATAATACTGGTTTCAACGTCAGCAAGGGGTCGCTTTACACGACGAGCTACAGCTGCTGCGTTGTTGGCAATACTCCTCTGCGTTCGCCTACGACACATGGGTGCAGTCGGGTGCCTCCCCGGTGACAGAACTTGCTGCACAAGTAGCGGAATGGAATGTCCAAGCATCGAAGACGACCCAGATGTGAATCTGGCATTTGGACAATGCACCGATAAATATACGGTTATGTGGGCAGACAAGCTAAATGCATGCCCAATGCCGCGATATTATGTAACTGACGTAATTAAATCCCAGAGCCCAATGTGTCAGCTAGATCAGCTGCCAAACTACTATGAATGTTACATACACGGCTGTAACGCAAGGCTGTCGCCCGTGCGATATGTATTTAAGTTCACTGCTGCCATCAATTCCTTACTATCCTGTGTATTACTAGTACAACTATAAACATGCACGGCACAAATATTGGTAATGAACGGTAAAACATGCGTGCACTTTGCCGGTGGCGGCATGCGTGGGGGGTTTACCGCAGAGCTGTACCGTAACTTACGTGGTCCCGTGCGACATAACATACACGAACTGTCAGGAGTGAGCGTTGGAGCTATTGTAGCCGGCTGCGCGGCTATGCCTAACGGCGACGATTACCTGAAGTCCACAATGTCCACCATGGACAGCGCAAAGTTTGTACCTGATAGAAATATGTTTCAGAGTATCTATCACCTTTGGAAAGCAGCCAGTGGTCAGTCCAGTTCATTCTACGGCAATGATAGATTGCAATCCCTGCTTCATGGCGTATTTTCAGGGCACACAGTGTCTGTTCCAGTTCTGACCATAGGTGTCACTGACACTGAGACGCTTGAGCAGCATCACATAAGCTTGAACGGTGGAGAACCAATCAACATTAACTTGATACTTGCCAGCTGCTCGCTTCCAGGGCTTTTTCCACCAGTGAGCATTTTTGGACATAGGTTCATAGACGGTGGGATACGGCGAGGATTTGTCAGGCAGTCCGTAGTAAACTCTTTACGAAACAATGACATACAGAATGTACTGCTGCTAGGCTGCAGCCCGTGGTCCGGTAAACTCAATGGCAAAAACACCACAAAATACGACGTAACGTCTTTATTGGCGCGGATTGGCCTGACTCGCTGGTTTGAAAACCTACCTGCATGCACCAAAGAGTACTTGTCCATTATACAGGCAGGGGACTATGTTCCGGACGGAAGGGCAATACTGCTTTGCAATGGAACTACATTGCACAAAATAATCACGCCAGACAATGGCGAATGTGCCTCTGCATCCGAATACACCAAGGCAGTGATTCTTGCTGCACCCACGGAGGCAGAATTTGCCACTATTATGGATGTTACCTTGCTAGATTCTCCAGAGCGGCGGCGTCACACCAGCATACGAATACAAAAATATGGACGCAGCGCGGCCGACGAGCTTAATGCTATGATGGCCAGGTGTGGACTTGAGACACTAAGACTTAAACTCACATGATAAGCCGGTAAAACCAGACGCACACGCGCATCCGGTTCCGTTAAACCGACCCCCGTCGCCACAAATGCACCCGCTTGTAGACTCTATGTATGGTAGTCGTGTTTCGAATAAATCCTGGTGACAACAATCTTCAAACTGTGTAATATTGCCACATGGAAGACAGATCATATACACCCAATTCACAGTGTCGCCCATGTTTTTGCACCTGCAATGGGAATTTCCCAGGCGTTGTCCCTGGCAATCTGGGCTAGTGCAACTTCCAAGTGCGCAATGAGATACGTCCGCTTGATAATCAGGGCTCCAAGCTATCAACGTAACAAGACATGTCACGCACACAAATAGTATGCCATAGTACACAGAACTAGGAAGCCCAAATGGGTACTCTGATAACTCCTTGGCAAGTTTCTCCCTGGGAACGGCGTAGCGTAGTATCCAAACATGCCATGCGCGATACACACAATATAACACGGGTGGAAACAACAACACCCACGGTATACCCCACGGGACACGTGATTGGATAACCATGCAGAGCAGAAACACACCAACAAATGATAACTGCGTGTAATAATATGACTGCCAGCTGCGGTGTTCTCTCCAACGCAAATAGCTTGCGTCATTCACCAGGGCAAATACAAGTATCACTAGAGCGTAGTGCCATATCGTTTCAAGCTTAGATATGAACAGAACCAGGTGAAACGTAAGCACTGCCAACGTGACGGTAAAGTGCCGATGTACAACATTGACTGTGCCAAAGCGAGATCTCAACGCAAAATATATCACGCACACACTGCTCAGAGGTATTGCGTACGATGGTGTAGATAGCAAGAATGTTGCAACCGACAACAAAACAACAGCATAGTCCGCCTTCTCCATTGCAAATCACGCAATTAGGCGCATATATAGTCGACTTTGGCATTGCCTACAAAATCGCGCATCTCCGTAAATCCATCCAGCAGCTTGGAAACATGATGTGGCAAATAGGTATGCTTAAACATAGATATTGACGTGGCACACGCGTCTGGCCTCTTGCACAAAAAAGCATAAAACGATGGATCGACGTGCAACGCAAATAAAACAATTGCCACCTTCGCCAATTCCGTATGCTCACTTGGATTGCGAAGTAGATCCCGAAACACTGGATGGCACTCCGAATGATCCTTTAGTGATTCACATATGCCAGCCACGCACCTGTCGAGATCGTCGGTTATACCACAGGGATGGATTACGCGGTACAGAAAATCACGATTACGAACGACATCACTTCCCTTTAAATCACTGGTAGACATTATTGGATGCCTCTATTTAAGAAGGGTCCGGTACCGGTGACTATGTCAAGCAACAGCGACACCGATGAAAGTGAAGGCAGCGTTGATATGAGTGTAATCGATGAAACATACGTTGTCAATGTTGGCGATCTTGTTGCTGAGAAAAATGTTGACGACAGCAGCATTAAAGAAATTGGATTGGTAACTAAGATAACTAAAACAGAAGGCAAATACACATACAAAGTAAAATGGAATAACGAACAAGATGACTCAAAAACAGATTTTACAGACACAGACATGGTAGGATTGGTGAATACCTTTCACGAATTAATATCAGAGGAGGAGAAGAAAATACGACTAAAGGAGGCAAAAGAAGCTGCAACGGAAGCAGCACAGGACGTTACACCCGAGGAAGCAGCAAAGGACGATACATGGAAAAAAGTAAAAGACAAACTTACATCTGGAGAAGGTGACATTGATTTTCCAAGGGAGACAATGCCATGGCTATGGGTAATTACTAAACCGAACCCAAACCCCGACAAAAATCCAGATGTAGCATTTGGCATCATGTCTAGGGCAAACACCGTACAATGTCCAACCAAAGACCAGTCAAAAAAGTGGTTTGAGGACACATCCGGGGCTCCACTGCTGCCACACTGGACGTCGTCATGCACATCTTTTAACGTGTACAGCCTCAAGGGACTCAAGGACGCGGATGCTGCTATTGAAAAGACTACTGTTTTAAAGTACGTATACGACAACCTAACGAAAAGAAAAATATTTGCCATCAAGCCTAGCTTAGCCATACCTGGGGCAGGACTTGCGCTGTATCTCACGACGGAGATTAAGGCAAGCAGTGTAACGCTGATGCGGTATGGAGGAAAGCTAATGAAAGATGACAAATACAACGCACTTAGGACCAAGGACAGATGGGACAGCTATACAGTACAGCCAGGTCAAAATCCAGCTGAGAAGCTTTACACTGAAAAAAACAAGTTTTACCAATTTGCTAAATACATCAATGATCCTTCGCTGGTCATAGCCGACGAGGGTGACCAGAAGAAGCTAAAGGCTGGAGATGACGGCCACCAGAAATGTCAATTTAGGCTTTCTAGCTCAGAAGCGGCAGGCAAATACATGCAAGTGGTGTCCAATGAAGAGTTTTGGGATAGAACAGTCGTGCACCTTTGCAAAAACGATACAGAAGAAGAAGAACTGTCGCTGTGGTATGGCACGGGATTCAATGAGATATTGCAGGGCGAGCCATCCTCGTCCTCCTCGTCCTCCTCGTCCTCCTCGTCCTCCTCGTCCTCCTCGTCCTCCTCGTCCTCCTCCTCGTCCTCCTCGTCCTCCTCGTCCTCCTCGTCTGACGAGGAGGACGAGGAGGACGAGGACGCGGACAAACGCTCAATAAAGCTTGGCGACATTTGTAAAAAAAACGATGACGCAGACAACCCCGTATATGGTACTGTTACCGAACGCACAGACGACGGATTTAAGATCGAATGGGAATCCACAACTGGTCGCAGGGAAGAACCGGTTAAAGAGGCCGATGCCCGGAAATACATAGCGGCATTTAAGGAGGATAGAAGTGAAGATGTCAAAACAAAAATGTCTCAAGTCTACAGATCAACAGCTGTTACGGCTCGCAAAAGAATTCAGCCTACTGCAGTAACAGCGGCGGGGCAGCTTACACTTCCACCAGCCCCTAGTGGTCCACTATCGCCCGCTGGACAAATACGATCAGAACCGCCGTTGCATGCACCTCAAGTATCGCCCGTAGCGGGTAGTGAATCAAGGGTTGACGTTGATATACCTGCTGCAAATCCTTTATCACCACCAGCAACACCAGCGGTCGAATCTCGCGTTGCTTTTGACCCACCAGCAGCAGATGCATCCTCCGTTGAACTGGACCAAAGCGTGTCGTTTGATGACAGCGATGAAAAAGTTGGCGAAGACGTGCTTCACGTAATAGACGGCAAACCATTGCGCGGGTCCGTTGTAGCAAAGGTAATCAATCAACAGTTATGGATAGTTGAATACACTGATGGTTCGCAGCATGCCTACAATAAAAATGCATTGGAAAAATTGCAAGAAATTTATAAGAAAGCGTTCAAAGTTGAGGATATGCGAGACAAAAATGAACTAGTGTACATGAATATGTTAACGCAAATGGACCAAAACACGGGTCATATTGTTCAAGGTAAGGCTGTCAAGAAGTACAACAAAAATCGTGACTGGGGAATGAACGAAGACGAATATCTAATTGAGGTAGAACCAGCTCAATTCAAAAACAATGAAACCTTTCAAGTTCAGCTCAATGCATTAAACCTGTCGACCGCAGGTGAGGATGGTGCTGAACCGGACCCCAGCAATACGTCTACTGAAAGTGCAGAAGAAGAACGCAGTTATTATTATATGCTGACTGACACAGAATATAAAAAAGCTCGCAACCTCTACAATCAGCTAAGCACGGGAGATGCAGGGTTTAAAAAGCTACAGTATCAGGGTTATTTATACAACATTGCGGCAGCCCAGCTTGAAGATGCGCAAACGCGCGAAAAAGAACTTCGAAACATCAACAACGTATTAAAGAAGTGGAGATCACAATCTAAAGATGTAACGGAATACACTGACTTTTCCAACGTGACACGTATACGTGATCATTTACAAAAAATGGCGAAGATGTCCAGGAAGATTTGCGAAACACTTGAAATGCCGCCACTTGGAGAACAGAATCTGCCCGATGACCGCCGCGCAGTGTACGACATTATTATGCGGCAGGACCTAAGCACAGTACTAGACATTTGCCTTCTTTCTTCGGATAATGAGGCTGTAGACGGCACTGAGCAACAGAAGACCTTGCCTGTAATAGTATACTGGCAACAGACGTGCATTGCATTCACAGAGTTTATTCGAGACAACTTAAAACCACTGTTTCAAAACGTAATTCAACATGAATGGCGATGGGATCAGGTATATGACTACGAATGGAGCAATTATCTTCAAAACACATTGGTGCAATACAACAACTCCACGATCGCGACTATGTTATATCAAAAATTGCTCGACACAGAGCCAGACCAAGTTGTTAAAACCGACAGAGCACCGGTCCTTACATTTTTGACTACTCTTGGCACGTGCCTGGTGTACCAACAGTGCGCAAAGTATTACGCAGGATACGAACTTGATTCTACAGAATTGATACAAAGTGAGACAGCAGATGAAAGCAGGTTTAAGGTGCTGCAGGTGAAACAACTAACTGACACTCAGGTGCCCAGCATAATCATTCGTAATGCCATTACTGACCCAGCCGTATCAGCTGGTACAGAAGACAATGCACCTGTAAGCCTTTATGCCGAAGATAGCAATGGTAACTCATTGCCGGCCAACAACGGACTACATGGCAACATAACGCACGAAAACCTCAAAGGCATTGCAGCTGCAAACGTACAGACACTAGGCGGATTGCGACATGGAGCAGAGAGTGTTTTGAGAATACCTGCTACGGATCAGAGTAATCGCGACAAGTGGGTACAACTATTTCCACTGGCAAATCGGCCAAATCCTAAACAACTAGAGGGTGAGTTCAATAGGCACACGTTGCAAATTAAGTGCTACTTTGTCGGCGAGGAATCGCAGGAGGCGGTGGCGGCACCAGCGGCCGTTGCTGCTAAGACAAAGAAGCAGGAGGAGGGCGAGGGCGAGGACGAGGGCGAGGGCGAGAGCAAGGGCGAGGGTGAGGGCGAGGGTGAGGGCGAGGGTGAGGGCGAGGCAAAGGCGCAGGCGAAGCGCGAGGCAGAGGCGCGGGCGACGCGCGAGGCGGAGGAGCAGGCGAAGCGCAAGGCGGAGGAGCAGGCGAAGCGCAAGGCAGAGGCCGCCGCTACCCCTGCCGCCGCTGCCCCTGCTGCCGCTGCTGTCGCCGCTGCCCCTGCTGCCGCTACTGCCCCTGCCGCTGCTGCCGCTGCTGCCGCTGCTGCAGCCGCCACCGCCGCTGCCGCCACCGCCGCCACCGCCGCCAACGCTGATCCCGTTGAGGCGACGGAGGTGACACCGGAGGCAGCGGCGGTGATGGAAGAAATAGAAAGAGGACTTGCTGGATTACCGCGGGCAACCGACGCTCACGCCCCCTGTGACGTATGCAACGAGAAAGGCGGCAGCTGCAAAGACGAACTGGCTGAACTACAAACGGATCTCGCTGTGGTAAAAGCTGCCGTTGCATCAGGCACAGCCGTGGATGCCGACAAGGTACAGGAGCTAAGGGATGAGATTCAAGAGCAAACGAAGGCCGACTTAGTTGCATATCAAGAAGTAATTACAAAGATGGTTAAGGCCGGCGGGCTTGATCGGGTCACTGCTGAATTACTTATTAAAGGCGCTAAAAATGAGGTCCAACGCAGCATCGACGAATTAAAAGACACAATGCAGTCAACAGACGTAACGCTACGGCTACTTATTGGAAATATGGAACAGGACTTAAAGCAAGCAATGAAGAATGAAACGAGGTTGCGAAACGATCAGTTAAGGGACCTTAAAGCCACGGTTGGCCGTGCACAAGCTGCCATTAGGGCCAATAGGGCTCATAATGACGCAAATGGCATGAACATTAAGCACAATCAATCCGAAATTAAATCCAATGAGGCAAATATTAAATCTAATAACATCGCGATAAATACTCTACAGGCGGTACAACTCGCAAATACGGCCGATATTGACGCAAATAGGCAAGCCATTGGACGTTTGGCCCCAGCCCGGATCCTGCAGCTACTGGAACGCGAAGATAGAAAAGAGGCCATCCGGCGGCGCGAGGAGAGGCGCATCATGGGAAAAGAATATCACCATGGATTTTATTGATGTAGCATGTACGTCCCATTGGAACACTTAATAAACCTACACTTGTGCGTGAATAAGTGCACCGGCGGCGGTCCTCGCGACCGTATGCACTGTCTGTCTGACATTGTGCCCTCCGGTGCCAACACTGCAGCATTTGCTTTGGTTGTTGGAGCATTTAAAAATGCCTTTGCAACGTCAAAGTTTGGCATGGGTTGCCACGGCGCAACTGTTTTTGAGCAGCCTGCATTGTGACACTTGTGTCTCCATCTCATACCAACAGTATCTACAATTGCATACTGATGATTTGATCTATGCGTTCTGCCGGCAATAGGGCATGGTTGCCGCAAAAACGGTATGGCGAGATACCGGCAGCAGCCATTGTCGGCCCACGTCACCGCATCCTTGCGTGCGTTGGGGAACATGTCAACCAATGTCTTGAATGTTGCGTAGATGGATCCATCCGGCGCCCGCGGCACCTGTACCACGCCGGTTCCGCCGGCGCCCAGCGACACAAGGCAATCAAGGAATCGTTTCTTGTTTACCGGGCGTAGGTACCTGCTTGGCTCGGAATGCTTGGAGCTGCCAACGCACCTCCAGTTTTGCTTTGGTGCCTTGTATGGCACTGTGTCCACGGCGTGCACGTCACTTAGGTGTTGTTTTACAAAAGCACCGACGTCAGTGGCGCTGTTCCATGCCACGCCTGGCGTGTCGAAGTGCACATGCCACGAGCACTTGTACTGTCCGCCCGGCACATACCCCGACGCGGTCACGAGCGTGTGTGTTGCATCCACGCCAAACACACGTTTGACGCACGCCAGTGTCTTCTGCACAATGCTCTGTACCTTACAGAGCTCTGCGTCTTGTTCTGGAGGCGCATCCTGTTTCCATTCAATATCCAGGTAGAGCTTGCACGGTCCGGCCAGAACCTCGTACAGGTGTGAGGGCGTACGGGACTCTGTCTCCTCCCATGCTTCCTCCGGGGTCATTAGCACATACTCCCTCGCGCCGGATTGGCATTCCCTGGCGAATAAGTGCTTCCCCCGCCCCATGTGCGAATAATACCTATCAAGCGCCACATTAAGGGACATCATATTCTCGCTTAGGCACAATATATACTTTTCAAATGCAACGTGCCAGGAAGGTGGCAGCGCGATATCTGCGACCAGAGGGCGAACAAACGTGTGTAAATGCATGCCACGGGACCCTGGATCGCTATATTGACGAAGTTATGCAGCACATGGGCAGCAGGGCAACCACTGGACTGAAGTGCAGATATTGTGGAAAAAATACGGCTGTTGTACAGATGCTGCAAACAAGAAGTGCAGACGAGGGTATGACAGCCCTGGCGTCGTGTTCCACGTGCAAGCGCCGCTACGCTGTATAAAGGCAACGAATTCGCGCGCGTGATGTATGGCAAAGGTACTGGTGATCGGTGACTCTGGATGCGGCAAGTCATGCCTGATACACAGATACAAATACGGTCGGTATCCAACAACTCTTCCAACAACTACTGTGGGAGTTGATTACATAACGATCCGCAACGTACACAATACCATAACAGGTCGAATATATGACGCTGGAGGCGGCGACGCGCATCAGTATATAATACCGCACTACTTTTCGGGCGTCAATGCGGTTATGATTGTATTTGACGGCCGCCACCCACACGCAGTGCGAGATAGTGTATACACGTGGTGGGATCTGCTGATTCGGTACATGAACAACGTCCAAAAAATACCAGTGTACATAGTATGCCACATGGGAAACCAAACTTGCCCGCCGCCCGTTATTGAACCGCTGTTATCAACCACTAACGTGCACTATCGATACGTTGACGCTAGTTCCGGCCTACATGTAGATAAACTATTTACTGACGCTCTTACACATGTTGACGGTGAAACATCTAAGAATACAAGGACCATTGTGCTGCGAGAAACACCCCACACCCACGTGTACTGCTGTTACTAACAAATATTTCGCCAAATATCGTGAACAGTGTAGCACAATGGAACACACCGCCACATAGACACGCTCCAGTCGTGTAGATGAAATAAACTGAGTGCGTGGCACTTTGTCACGGCTATCAACACTGTGGCACTAGGGTACTTGGATTGCAAAACAGTGACAGAATCAGAACACGACCGACCGTTGTAACATAATATGATAATGTCCATGTCGTGCAAAATGTCGTCAACATGTGCTCCAAGTCCCGGCGGAAAATCCCAAAACAGGTACTCAACGTCATCCAAGTTGCAGGCAAGGTAGCTGACGGACGCAGTGCCCGGTGGCGTGCGCGGTGGCACCATACCACATAATCTATAACACCACGTCGTTTTTCCCGTACCTCGTCTGCCAATCAGTGCAACATTTACCATTAATGATCATTCCAGTGTTCTTCTTCACTATCACACATTGACTCTGATTCTGTTGACCAGGCCACATCTGATTCGCTTTCTTGCTCAGGTTGTTCTGGATCGTAGTCACTATCGCAATCGCCACTGGAAACATAGCCACCCGCGCCATCAATCTCCCACCCGCTGTCACCAGTGAACACCGGTGTGACAGGATCTGCACCAGCATCGTGCACCAATTTACCAAAACAGGTGCGACATGCGTGTAGCTGACTGTGCGACACGTTATTAATAAGTATACCGTCTCCGCTGTGAGACAGAACGTGCATGTCAAACAATTTCATGCCGCCAGCTGTTCTCTGCAGCACAATGCACGCGATGTCGTCCGGGTTGTATACTTGGTAGTCTTTCCCGTCGTTATGCACAATAAATATGTCTCCGCTGCAGGTGTCCGCGTACACCAGTGCATTTTCTGTCACACTTTGAAACAGAGTTGTGCCGTCGCCAACCGTTTGTGCGTCGCCGGCAAATGTTTGGAGGGCCGTTATCTGTACGCACTGTCGCAACTTCTGACTTTTAGGGGACACCACTGACGGCTTGGACAATCGGACATACAGCGTCGAGTTCAAGTGCAGCGGCTTGGTGCCACGTTGAACAGTAGCAGCGATATTCCACCCGTTGGAGTGACGAAGCTTCAACGTATCTCCGGTAAGCGTGCCATATACATTAAGGTTTGATACTTTACCAAGGATGTCTGTCTCACACATCTACAGTGACGATATAATGTCATATGGGACCCCTGGGATGCGTTTTGAATAAAATTGAACCCCCCAGTACGCTGCAATGGTCAGTGTGATGACTATGTCATCATTGCCTCCGTTGCTCTTGCCTGTATAGCACACACGTGGCTCGGATCGCCCGGTGGTGCTTTTCAGAATAATCTTCCGAAAGCCAACCAGCTGCTTCCGCAATGCCTCGACTGTGGACAATCGAGCGTCGGAGAACGGGTTTGCCACAACCGGGTCCTGGGCCAAACGGAACGCATCCTGCGACATAAACTTGGACAGTTCCATTGAGTACAGCTCTTTCCTCTTATTGGTAGTTCGAACACCCGCAAGCCCATCTTCACACACGCAGTGCACAAAACCTGTGTCTTTCAACATGTGCCGCATGTGATCGGCTTCTTGTCCTAGATTTGACTCACCTAAAAATATAATCCACACGCCTGGCCATCGCTTGCGCAACTCGTTAATGTGCGCCATGAGAAGCATCTCTATCTGTTCATGGCCGCGCACGGGGTGACTGTCGATGCCAACGACATGTAGCTGACCACGACAGAATACGGTCGTTACCAGTGCCATGTGACTGTCACCTCCGCCATTGGGATCGCAGGCTACTATCAGGTGCCGAACGTCCACCGGAGCAATCTCGGACCTATGGTCAAACACACGATTGATCCAGTGAACGGGAAACAGACTACTCTGGTCTTCCGTGATGGCGCCAATTGACTCTCTTAACAATAAATCTTTTCTGTCACCGTAAAGACTCTTTACCATGTCAAACTTTTCACGGCTCTTCCATGGGGGTATTTCGTCCTCGTTGTGCGTGCACGAGTCTCCCTTGTTGAGCCGTATGCACTCCGCGCACGCCAGGCCCACCTGGATGTTGCGGAACAGAGCACTGCCATCTGGGCCTTTCATGTCAAACATTTCGGAATAAAAGTTTAAGCTGTCTACAAATACAAACAGCGGAACGTGGATCAGCCTGACGAATTAACAATATATTGCATGTCGGTCGACGGAACACCGTGACGGTCACTGCACCACCCATGCCAAGTAAGCGGGTACACCCTGACGAATTGCAAAAAAAATCCATAGCACTTACCTTGAGGAGTAGAAATACAAATCAAAGCACAACTGTCCATTTCAAGCAAAGGAACAATCACCTGATAAAATACCTCAAGGTCCATAAACGCAGCCTCCTGCACACAAGACGGTCAGACACGATACGATAGAACAATAGCAGCTATATTCACGCACCTCCATGTACACTATGTCACCGCCTACTCCACGAAGCGTTTTTGCGCACGAAGGATAGCTGCTGATCTTTGACATGCGGTCGCCAGGATGCCTAATCCAAATCATCTCCTGGTTCGATTTTGCAATACGATCACTTGCCCCTGGTACCTTTAATAACAAACTCTGAACCAACTCAAGAAGTTTCTGACTTGCGCGACGACCTGTACTAAAGATAGCCTGCTCACACGGCACGTTTAGGGCCATGGCGGCAACAAACATTGACACCGCGGTTGTTTTACCAAACTACACAAAACACGCGGATGCCAGTTAGTAGTCACAAACATTACATAGATATGGATACAATCAACTTACCCGGCGAGGTGTCATACATAACACCTGCTGGCGCAAATCCTCCCAGAGGTTTAACGACAAAATGGTGGCAAAATCGGGAGCATTGGCGTCCTCGGAGTACAAAAAACGAGCACACGCGTTCAAAAACGCCTCGTGCATGCGAACCTGGGTATTACTCCTCTGAAGACCTAATCCGTCCTCAAGAGTGCCACGGATGTCAGAAAGACGCATGGTACCCAGCGAAGTTGATGTATCCAACCCAATGCCCTTCAAATGATTGCGCACGCGCTTGCGAGGACGGACGCGATCAAGCTTGGCGTTGGCGTGAGATTCGTGGACGTTGATGGCAGAGTCAAATAAATCCAAATACATTGACTAATACTGTCAAACACGCAAACATCAACACAAATGACGGACGGGCACTACACATCACACATGCCCACACGGCAGGAATAGCCGCAGGAACCCAAGAACATTCGTCAACGTACGCAGGCTGAAACAATGACAATAGTGCTAGCACGGAGTGACAAACCCACAATGACCGACAAAACGGCGCCAATAACATGCACGCCATTGCAGCGAGCATGCGAATTGACCCCGTGCTAAAACCGTTGCCGTACGCGCATGTACAGAGTATTGCAAGACATCCAACTAAGATTACCAGTGTGTCCCGATGTCGGCACGCCACACATGCCAACAGCATGCTAGGAACGCAGTCCGCTGCACTCACGTAACCGCTTAGGGACATACCAAAACATACATACAAAATGTCAGCCAAATACGAACCATATTGCCCGTAACGCCTCTGCATACAACTATATTCAGTGTGACAGCACTTTGATAAATCAATAAAACGATGATTTTGTTCAATGTGGTGAGTGCTGAACGTGATTTCGGGGGATGCTACTACCATCACGCCCAAATACAGAGAAAACAATAAATGACACAAAAAAGAAAACTGCCAACATGTGTGATACCAATTTGACAAAATGTACCCACACGCAACGCCGCCGGCACAAACCGCCATGCAGGACGTCACCGGGCCACGCGGCATCTGTAGTACTTATAGACGCACACGCGTGGTACGATGATACTGACACTACTGCTTGTCGCTGGCGCAGCCGCCGATAATTGCGACTGCAGCACAGCGTCCTATGCCAAAAACGCAAGTGACAACTACATGATTGCCAACCTAAAAAGAACCATGTGCCTCTTTAGCTCTACAGATTGCGACCATCAACATGCAAACATCTTGGAGAAATGGGAGACAGGACTCAGTGTCGAGGATGACACAGGCCATTGGAAAAGAGACACAAATCAAATGGGCACTATGGTCATGTGCGCAGGAGAAGAAGGAGCTGTATATAACGCATTTAGCAAATACTTTCTTGCCACCGACGTATTACTTACAGCCGCAGAACAAGCCCTAAAGAACACGCTTAAGGAGCAGTTCGAAGCAGGCGAATTGAGCGACGGCACAGTGAAATGGCCAGTCATCACCGACCCGTACTCTGTGCACTACTTCATGTTTGAAAAACCATTTAACCTGGAAAACACTACACGCTATACCTCAAATACCTACCTATGGGGCAAGCAGCAATACAAGTACTCGTATACCCCAGCCATCATGCGCAAGTATTTAACACGCCATCCGCAATTTCCAGCATACTACATCGCAGAAAGACCTAGCATATGTTGGGACCTCATCATTACTCTGTGGAAGGAAAGAAGCAACGCAAACGTACAACTTGAACCTCCACAACCACCGCCTGAGCCAGAAACGCCGCTCACGTTCAATACGGTTACAGACAAGGACGACAATGGTAACACGCTTGTAGTTAGCGGCAACAGCGGGATTTGGATGGGAAAAGAAACACCAACCCGCAAAGACAATATGCCGTCAAGCCAGTGTGTTACATTGTTTGAAGACACATTTGACGCTTTTAATCAAAAGCGTTGCCTTGCTGACTGTATGTTTCGAATGAGAATGCCAACAGATGCGCGATTTTGCGTCATATCCCACGAGTACTGCAATATCTGTAACACACAACCGTCCGAAACTGGTGTCAAATACGTACAAATATGGCCCCCAGACAAAGCAGCGTGCGTGCCAGCCATTAAAGTGCCAGATACATCGACTAGCGCAGTCAAAGAATTGGTCAGACACAATCTCATCAAAGACGAGCTACGCCGTCACACGCTATACGTGCACTTTTACCGAGACAAGTATGCGTGCTGCACGCACAGCACCGGTGAACTAGACACAACGCAGCCAGCGACTCTTCTCAGCAATATAGCCGCTGAAACACTGCATTACAGAATAAACCGCGTGAATACCGTAAGCCATGCAGATCTTGCAATTGACACGTCCAACGCGGACACAATTGACATTTATGGAAACACATCTGCCACACAATGTGCACTCAAATGCGCTTCGGGAGACACTAGCTGTTACGCATGGCAACAACGCACCTCTACCGCCACATGCGAAATTGTATCGGCATTGAAACACACTACGGCACGGTCGCCGCACACCAGATACACACCACCTCCGAAAGAGATAAGTCATGCACTAAAATGCCTTGATTGCTCACCAGGTACCAATCCAACTTGCAACCGTCTAAATACATTTAAGCAACCCCCAGAAAATTGTAATAATATTGGCAGTTGTACATGCAAACGGACTTCACACAGCCAGCCAAACGACGAGCTAAAACTTGGGAAGCAGATAAAGTTGTCCGGAATTGACTTGCCACGCGCCCGGAGTAGAACTATCACAGGCACGGACAATGCTGCCAACTGTCGGGTTCCGTTGTTCACAGTGCGCCAAAAAACACTAAGAGACTGCAGCAGTATTTGTGACAATAGTCAATGCAGAACGGCATGCTACTGGCACGCAATGGGTGAGTACTATGCTGGCCCGGGCAGTTACATAAATGAAACGGAAATAAAAAACATATTGACCAGTGGCGAGTGCACAAAAGACGACTGTTCAACGGATAACCTGAGTTTACAGAATGATCCTGCATTGACGTGCAACTGTGGCGACGAGTCCGGAACAACTGGATCTGGACAATGCACCCCTGAACGAGACGAAAATGGCAGGGAACGCATACGCATTGACATTTCACGCTCCACCAGTATATGGAACCGCCCAGACCTTCCGACGCATGGGCACGAATCACCGAATATAACGCACATACAAAATCCGGCGGTTACGACAAGCACAGAGAAAGTGAAATCAAACGTTATGATACTTCGATACAACGCCAAAAACAAGGAACTTGACAGAAGCGCATTTACAGACGAGCCCGCCACCGCTGACACTAAAAGGAATCATTGGGACAACTTCAAAGACAAACTGGGAAATAAAAGGTCTGAGATTACTGAGAGTGCAATCAAGGTTGCGCAAGCTGCATTAGCACAATTAGAAAACCCTCCGTACGAGTTTGACCCGGTTCCTTTATTTGACGACGCTGTCGAACGAAGGTACCGTTGCGATATGCGCCAGCTACTTGTCATGACACCGCAAACAGGAATATCTTCAACATCAACAGAGCTTTTGAAATTTTTCACTAAAGAGATACACACGTGCAGGGCAATACGTGACACAATACCCGATGCCATCAAAATAGGATTACTTTGTAAAGCTCCTAATACATGCTCTGAGACTGACAAATTGTATGCTGCACAGCACGAGAATATAGCGAATTATTGCGGCAGCAGCCCCGTTCGACAGCCATTTGCGCACACGTGTTCAAAATCGAAAGCAAGGCTGACACGAGTAACCGGCAGCCTACAGGCTGCAATGGACGCAGTGTTTGGCGAATCTGATACGTGTGCGACCAATTTTATCGTAATTGACAAAAGAACAGCACTTTGCCTTGATTTGCGTGGATGGAGGCCCGATAGCGCGTTAAGCTCCGACCCATCGGGGCTTGACGCTACGCCATGGAAACTTTACCTGGCGCACACGTCACGGTATAACCATGCCGCAATGCTGGCGCCATTTCAAGTCATTGCCAAACAAGTTGTGAATGCAAAAGATGACGAGGCCAATCTACAGACAGAGTATTCAAGCCCGCATTCACACGAGGGCGATCCCATGGGAGACTACGAACACAGTACGTTTACGTGCAGTGGGCAGTGTAAGTCAAATGGTAGATCATTTACATCAAGTGGAGGCGCAGTATTTAGCTACTGGCCCAACAGCGAAGGTAAGGACGTGTTAAAGTTCAGTGTACACGACCCACTTACCACTATAGAAGATTGTGGACAGATTAATACGGGACAAACAAGAATTGTTCCAGACACGGAGTGGACACACACTTTTGTTACGGGGAATTGGTGTTATCAGTTTACGCCGACATCGTTTCTCAAAGAGGACCTGGACACGGTGCACAAGGACATGCTTAGTTATTGGGAGAACACGCGTGACTATTACAGAATACAGTGCCCAATAACATCTGACGAGCAGTGTGATGAATCTGACGATAATTGTAAGTGCAACGCAGCTACAGATACTGAACAGCGATACCTGCCACAATTTAAGAAGGAACGAGGAGTGCATGCGGGACTGGGATATAGTGCTACGGACAGCGGGGAAAAAGGCGACATTGTGCTTTTTGATGACATATTTGAAGACCTGCCTGCAGATTTGACCACCGGATACACGGTAGACGAGCTTTTTGATGGTAACGTCGTTGAGGGCATAAAGTATACATTCTACGACAGGAACATTGTAGACGCGTGCGCATCACTACAATGCTCCGTGCACGGGATGTGCCAACAGGATATAAAATCAGAAACTGCACATTGTGTATGCGCAGACGCAAAATTCACCGGCGCTACGTGTGGAGAGTGTACGGACGGGTTTGCCCAATACACCAACGACCCGCTCACGGCGTGCAAAGTATGCAAGGGGAATCGATTGAAAAACAGTGGAGGGATATGTAACGTTTGTACGCCCGGCAAAGATCCATCTACCGACTGCACAACATGCCTCAAGGGATTTAGTGGCAGCGATTGCGACACCGACGAATGCACGCTGGAGCCCAAAATTACACAGCCAGGGCTAGGCCAGCAGCTGAGCTACACCAGAGACGTTATGCATATTGTCACCAATGGAACAACCCAGGTTCACACGGATATGCGAGGGGTGCCAGCTGGGGTTATTCCATTCAGGCTCAAGTACTCATTTGTCAGAGTACTTGGCAACAAACTTCTTCTTCTTAGTGAAACAGAGAGGTTTTTTGTCACTGACCACACATCAGACTCCAATGATCTGTTAGAGCTCACGGGGGACTGGGTATGGACAGTTCAACCTGCTGGAAACATCACCATGGACACGGCAGTGAAAATGCAAATGGACAATACATATGGCGCCGAGTGCCCTAGTGAAGCAGCTGCTACCCCTGCAAACCCTCTGGAATTTGCAAAAAAGAATCCAATGAAATATTACTGCAGGGAAGAAATGTGCAGTACAACCTCATCCAGTGAACACGATCCCAGCTGCGTTAGTGGAGGCATCAGCATGTACTCCCCATCAGGGTCATTCGGCAAATCGGGGGCATCAGTGCACGTCAACCAAGACACACAGCTGCAGCCCATTGATGAACGTATACGCTACACGTGCGTCAAAATAGCACTCGTAGGAGATCCGTGCACAGCATACTACGTGGGCAGGTGGCACAAGTACAAACTACATTCATGTGATTACCCAGAAAGTGTCTGTGTTGAAGTAGAACCGTTAAAGGTCGCGTACATACTCAACGGTGCGGGAACAGGAACGTCGCCAAGAACAACAGGCATTGACCTTGTCCAATGGAGCAGCATACCAGTGGCCATGGGAGTCACAGAACAGGCGTGCAAAGATACAGCCACAAACGGCACAGCGTGGCGGTACAGCCTCACGAGTGGAGCATGTACTCTGGAAGACAACACGCAGACAGTCGGCAACACCTGCACGGACTGTATATGGGGTGGCATGCGCACCACGGGAAATCGTGCAGAAAAGTGGTCGCCGCGCGCGTTTATATTTGACCGTCAAATACAGAATTACCAGGCTGAAGAAAAACGGATCGAGTGGACAATGCCATATGCAAATGTCGAAGTCTGTCCAGATAAACCCTTTTCCATAGATTATGATGGAGACTGCACAGAAACATGCAGTGTAAATAAATGCAGGGAAACATGCGCCAACGATAATCAATGCAAGGCGTTTACCGTTGTAACAAATACGTATGGTGGAGAATATGTTGAGTGCACTACGTGTGAAAATACCTTTATGACAGCCCCTACTTCTGCAGACATGGAAAAAATTGTCAACAGCTACACCAAAATAATTGTTACCACTGAACTTTCCAACAAGGCGTGCCTAAAACAGTGTAAGGCACTTGCTGCAGTGTACTGGACACGGGACAGTAACTCTGTTTGCAGGTGTTACTCAGAAGATACAGTTGATTACACAGACAAGGTGAAGCAAGGCCAGGTGCAAGGCTGCACCGGAGATATCGACGTGGCCTCACCCGTCGGCTCCGGATTTTTTGGCATGGAATATCAGGCCAAGGATAGTGAAAAAGCATGCGACCGAGACAGGCTCTGCGTACCAAATCCAGACAATACACGGTGCTATCAAATGACAAGCCAGGCCCTCCGCCAGGGGCGCGTAGATAGCGAAGAACCGTACGGAACAGGGATTAATGCGCGCAATGCCGTCGTACACAGCATCATAAGCGACTATCCAGTCAGCGTTGGCATCAACCGCCCCGATGAAGCCAAGTGTGGAAGTATTGACGTAAACCAGTTTGGTCTAGCCATGGCTCCTACCTACAGGCCCGCACATGGTGCCGCACTGCCACTACACTTTGACACATACATATCAGACGCGGTATACACTCACGACAGAGTAGATGTCACGTATCAAACAGAGGCAGTCGGACTGTCGCATTCAAGGTATGTTACGCCAGGTGACGCGCCACAAAAATACACCTACGAAATCATCACCAAAGATAGGCGTGCAGATGTGCAATTTGAGCTAGAAGAATCCCTGAGAGACACAGAATGCTCACAAGTGTTTTCTTTGCTTGATAAGTACAATCTCAGGCTAAACGAGGCAAACAACACAAATATATGCGTGTTTGACGAAACAACAAAAACGTGTGCACGATCGAGCACTCTAGTGCATAAATGGGTACAAGACTCATACAATGCGTACCGCGACGCCGCAGAGGCATGCAGGGCATCGTACGATGACTATACAGAACACACAGCGTCCATCGTTGTACACAGCGTGCCCAGATCCACACACACATACTACCCAAGCACCGCATCGTTTAGCACAACGCCGCCCGTCGTAAGGGCAGATCGTGACAGAATATATGTTGCAGGCACGCAGGAGCAACAGAACTTCACCAGCGGAAAACACCACTGGTGCTACTTCAAAGGCTACATAGGACGCACGTTTGGTGCAGACATTGTTACCAGAAGAATATCACAGCAGCTGGTAAACGCAAGCTCAACACAATGCATTGATCTCTGTGCAGAAACGTTCATGTGCCGGTACGCAGAGATTGACATGCGGGCAGACAAAAGAGCCACGCAGTACCAACTGTGCTCACTTTACAACATTGTTGATAACGACGCAATGTCCATGTCGCTGGACTGCGTATCCCCAGTACCAGGGACTGCAAGGGATAATAGAACCACATACGTTAAACGTGACTGTTGCAAAGTAGAAAGAACGGTATTTTAAAGTGAACAAGCTAATAAACGAAGATGCAATGCTTTGTATGTCTAGAACCATGCAACAGGCGATGCTGCAAATGTAAAGACAGGGCTTTGCATAGCAGGTGCAGGGCAAAAATGGTGTACTACGGACACACCAAGTGCCCACTGTGCAACACAAGTTTTAGGCAGAAACCTAACTTTCTTGTTTTATTACTCATGCTAATATGGTTATTATCATGGAAGACAACAACCGCCGCCACGACGTCGTTCCGTTCCCGCAGTCCCTCACAGGTTACATAATTGGCCAAAATGGAAGAAGCATCAACGACATTGCAAGGTGCACAGGAGCACGAGTGTGGGTGGCAAGCACACCGGCAGTCCATTATCGAGAAGAATGGTGCTACTTTCATGCCACTGGAACAGACAGACAAGTAGATGCAGCAAAATGCCAGCTGATGCTGCGAATTATGCACGCGCTACAGCCGAATGATAACAGAACTTGACGCCCCCAGCGCATTGCTGGGTTGCGTGTCAGGGGCAGGGAAGACTTTGGCACGTTTGGCCTTAAAGCACAGCTGAAAGTGAAGTTCAACTGTGCCAGCATCTGTTCCCCACACTAGCACCAATAAATCGACATACAGTGACACAACCAGAATGTACTCCCATACGTACGCCGGAACCCACCAATTCCATTTGAAGGATACTGCGCTGACTATACCTATTACGACAAATGCTACGGCAAGCCCGTTGCCAATGGGGCTTGTGGTACCCCTAAGAGCCGTCACCAACATACATACGACGAAAAGCATCATCACAAATGCAGCGGTTGCCAGGTCCAAGTGCACTGATCCGTTATCTTTGGTGTCATTTGCGTACTTTGAAAATAAAGCTTCGCACGTGCTTGTAGCTATCAACAACACAACTATCGCTGGCCACAGCTGCGACCACAGCCGCCGCCACATCGAAGCCGCTGCCGGCGCCGACTTAGGTTGTTCTCGTTGCCAGCGATCGCGTTCAAACAGAATACCTATAATTATAAATCGAATCAACAAATTTACCCAAATAAACGAGACAAACTCTGTTTTCAAAAGCTGGTTGCCAGAGTCGTCCTCTCGTGTTATCATTTCACTGATTGTATCAAAAACATGCGTTTTTCCGGAGCCATCTCTAGCTTTGCTTTCGTACCCACGGACACAGAGTGATACCAGCCACCCGAGGCATCCCGCTAACAAAAGTGTACAGAGCCACTTTGCATGCACATGTGGCACTTTCAAGGGAAACATGTTCAATTATGATTGCTATGTACAGTTATAGTGACACACCGGCGTGGCACTGGGGATGCCATCCCACACCCAGCACAAGAGATCGGACGCGACGCATCGCGCACTGGGCCTGCAGAGAGCCGACGTCAGGAAGGATCACCAGCGTGTCGCACTCGCCACTGCCGAGACACCCCAGATGCTCCACGACCCTGGGCACCAAACGATACGCAGGAACGGTACGACCATCGTCCAGCAACACGTGACCCCGGTGCCCAGCACCCACCTGTAACGGCCCGGGGGACGTCACGCGATAACGCAGGCCCGTACTGACATCACACACGGCGTCGCCAGTGAACACGGTCGTCTCACTGCCGCGCAGGTACTTGTGCGCAAGCTTGGCATTATCGACACACGACGCCAGGATGCGAGTGTCACCCACCGCCATTGACAGAGTATTGGCGATCGTGTCGCCGTAGTCCATGGCAACACTTGTGTGCCCGGGATCTGCCACCTTCAGCAGCTCGGCAGCGATGGCACCGCACGTCGACGGCCGGGGCGCAAGCGGGTCGCCCTGGATAATCACGTCGCATCGGAGGCTCCCAAGCATAGGCAAGACAGAGTCAGGGGCACGGTGGCCCTCCAGGTACACAACGGTGCCTGTGTCCTTGAATGCGGGGATTGGGCGTAAATTAGGCACCGAAGGCAGGCCACTAAACATCCACGGCACGTCTCCGTCCGGCGCACAGTACACGGCACCGTCAACTTTGCCAGGAAGCGGACCCCGGTGGTATTTTATAGGCATTGGGAGAATATGACAATGGATATCCCCAACAATCTATACAGCAACCTTATTCAGGCCCCTTTGTTCTTCTTCTGCACAGCGATTGTAGCTTCCGTAAAACGGCGTATCAAAACATCAGACAGAAGAAACGATATCACGTTCAGATATGACACGCTCAGACAAATGGCTGTCACGCTTTACTGTATTTGCACCATGATCTCCATTGCCATTATATTTGAAGGCAATGACGTACTAAATCTCATTACAATCATGTCCCTGGACATGACCGTCGGAACGGCCATTGACATTGGCATTCTGAGAACAATGTTCATAGGGGGCATGAAAATTGGATCATACGGGGACCCCCCATGCAAAGACAGGGCAGTGTGGCACACGGCTGCAACCATGACCATGAGCGTAACGGCACGGTGCACGTCCGCCATTGGAGCCATATGTCTGTTTCCGTACACTAACAAACACGCAGACTACCTTGAGTCCGTTACCATTAATCACAACATTGTCGTGGTGGGACTACCGGCACTATACTGCTGCTTCAGAACACTTGCGCTTGACCAGTTTTACAGATTCTCCACAGAGTACGCGTCGATTGAAATTTTGCCAGTCCAAAGTGAAAGGTCCAAACAGTTCGTCATTGAGTCCGATGAAGACGACACAGATGTCCGTCCTGCCGGACCCACAGTTCTACGCACCATCGGGACAGAGCAAGAACAACGGGAAAACGATACAGCAGCTGATTAAATATCTTCTGCAGACAAAAGACGGAATACACATGGCATACCAATCAATCATGAAAGAATACAGCCCCACAAATACTGTACAATTTGCACATGCTATACTAGAGACAACAAAAGCACCCATCAATGTCCACGTTAAGTTCCAACAACTCTTTATTACACAATCGTGGAGAGTTAGGTCGCAGTTTATACCAGATGAATACAATGCGCTTCTTAAAACAAACACGCACTGCGGTAACGACAATATGCCATCCAGGGACAATATCAAGCAGATGCTACTTCAGACTCTTGCACCGGGGGCTCGAGAGGCGGTAGAGGTTCTCCTGCTCTACCCCGAGATAGTGCGGGGCTCCCCATTACAAAACGCACGTCGTCGTCGGTGACAGTGTCGCGGTTGCTGTACACTGCCAGATTGTTGGCAGCCTGCAATACCTCCGTCAAATAGTCCTCACTGGCAGTCTGGAGGGCGTCCACCGCATCCACGCGGATGCTGTACGGCTCACAACCGTTGTTCTGCAAAGTCTCGTTCACCAAACGACGAAATGATTGCTTGGGGATCAACAGGTCGCCACGGGAACTTAGATGCTCGATTTCCTTCAAAATGCGCTTACGGTGGACGTCACCAGACGAGGAACCACGCTTGCTCATAATATGACACAAGAAACCACGCGCCCGCTTGAAACAGACAGACACAACTTCTCAAGGTCGTCCTGTAATTGTACAATTGTAGAAGTCTCCCCATCGTGAGATAATGGAACGCCGGTCAGAGTCTCACCGATCACATTCGTGTGGTCACGGATTCGAAGCATCAACTGACGGTCCTTGAACGCATCGTCATCGCAAACAGGTAAAACACCCAAGTCCTTGCGTATGTCCAATAGCACTCCCTCCACTTTTGACAGAATAAACCCAGTTGACGTGTGAGGGGACTCTATCACCAACTCTTCAGATCGGCCATTGCTCTCGTATAACACATTACGCAATGCCGTTGCTGCAGACAACAACGTACGCGGAGATCGCTCCACCTTCATGTTAGACATCACAATTGTGGAGGATGAGGCAACTCGCGAGACGTGCGAGCGTCGGTCTGCTCGTACTGACGCACCAAATCCATCTTCATACGTGCCAAATGGGCCCACTGACGGGCGTCGCCACCGCCGTCCATTGATGGCTCGGTGGCAGACTGCAACTCGCTTAACTTCACCATCTCGCGACGCAACACACGCAACGGATTAATGTCGTGATTGCTAAAGTGATTCTGGATGTCGTCAGGTGTCAGTTTTGGAACTTCAATGTCACGCTCACGCAACGGACGATAAAACAATTCATCGTATGCCTGAGACATCATCTTTGATAATATGCGGTCGTCCGTGCGACCGCCAAGGGCAGTATCCATCTGCTTCAGATACGCAAGTGCGCCGCCAGTGTCGTCGGCGTACTCACACAACACACAACTACATTGAGTACTTGGCGCCACAGATGCGTAAGGACTGTTCACCTGGTAGATCTCGGCACCATCCACGTCCATCACTACACCTTATGCGTACACTTTATTAGTAGGATGCAATGCGAACTGACGTCCGATGGCAATGTGCACGTGTACGGACGACCCCACAATCATGCTATCCTGAGGCAGTTCAAGACCAAGAGAACAGGGCACTGGATACTGCCGGTTGACGCCGCACTTAAGCACCATAAACTCATTAAAATGCCACAATACATACACAGGCTGCTTTCGGCAGACAACGCCATGCACGTGCCAGGTCCAAGGCCCTCAGGCATCGCAGACACATTCTGGAATGCATTGTTCCAGTACCAAAAAGACACGGTCGCAACTGTCATCAACAGATTCAAAGGAAGATGCATGCTCGCACACGATATGGGACTTGGAAAAACAGTTCAGGCCATTGCCATCATGCAACACTACGGATCGCCGGTGCTTGTGCTATGCCCAGCGTTTCTTAAGTGCAACTGGCAACAGGAAATACTCAAGTGGGCACCGGAACTAGACGTGCACATACAGTCATACGACAGCCTCAGAACAAACCCGCCACTCAGACAAGGATGGAAACTTGTTGTGGCAGATGAAGCACACTACATCAAACAGAGAGAAGCACAGAGAACTGCAGCCGCAATGCCGGTGCTTATGGAATGTGATCACGCTTTACTCATGACAGGCACGCCGTGCCCAAACAGACCAGAGGAACTTTTCGTGCCTATGCACGTACTCAGGCCGGCCATCGTAAGAAACTTCCATGAATTTGCTAAACGATACTGTGACGCCAGAAAAACCAGATTCTCCAACTTTGATACCACTGGAACGAGCAGAAAACACGAACTGGCATGGCTACTCAAGAGAGCATTCATGCTGAGACTCAAAAAACAAGACGTACTCCATGAACTGCCTGAAAAAATATGCAGCGTGGCATACATCAAACCATGCAACATGCAAGCCATGATACAACTCGCAGAACTTCAAGAACAGAAAGAAGACGCAACGCCACAACAACTCAAATTTATTATTGGAGAAATGTTCAGGCAAACCTGCCAGGCGAAACTTAAAAATGCAGTTGAATACGTGCTCAAGAGGGCTGAACAGGGACCTATCATTGTCTTCGCACACCACAAAGCCATGCTAGATGAAATACAAAATCAAGCAGTCAAAAAAAAATTCAATTTCGTGCGCATCGACGGGGAAACACCCTTAAAAGCAAGACAGGATGAAGTAAACAGGATGCAATTGGGCAATACCGTTGATATTGCTGTCCTGTCTATGGGAGCTGCCGGGGTGGGGTTCACGCTCACCAGCATGAGCAGAGTTGTGTTCGCAGAATTGCCGTGGAATCCAGCCGTACTCAGACAGTGCGAGGACAGAATATACAGAATTGGACAGAAAAACGCATGCAGGATTGAATACCTCATATGCAACGACACGCTAGATGAATACGTATGGAAAAAAATCAATTGCAAAGAAAAACTTACTGACGTGCTCATCTAGAACAATAAAGTTTCAGTCCTCCTATTGCTTTCTACGCTTGACCGTTTGCGTTCATTCTGGGCCTTTCTTGCGCGTTCAAGCTGTTTTTCCCGCCTGGCTCTCTCGGCACGAATGCGTGCTGCAATGTTGCGTGCTTCCATTTCTCTGCGCAGCTTTTCTATCTGCCTTTCCCTGTGTTTTTTCCGTTCGCGTTCTATTTTCCTGTTTTGTTCTTTAAGTGTCCACGAAGTATGCATGTCAGGATTGCGAATTGTAGTTATCGCATTTTTTAATGCAGTTTCAATTTCATTATATTTTTTGTAAAACTCTGCATGATCGCTCTTTTTTGACAATTCAGATATGTCAGTATCAATAGTATTCAGTTTTTTCCGCATTAGGGTTTCAAACGTCACATCCCGTGAAGCAAAAACACCGCCATATACTGCAATTAACTGTCCTCTCGCACGTGTAAGTAACGCGTTTATCTCACTAATCCTGTCTTTACGAGCTTTACGAGAAGTCACGTCATCCCGTGGGCTCGCGCCGCCGTCGCTTCCAGCTCTTTGTTGCTCAGGCGTTGTATATTCTGCCATGCACACAAGATCTCTGTTGCATAAATACCGCGGTACTCTGTATCGCATGGCCCGACGTCTCACACGGCACAAAAAGGATCTTGTCTGCATGCGACACCTGGCCACGTGCTGCTACTGCTCGCAACTGCTCACAGATGCTTTCCAGGTCGACCACATGGACGAAAACAGACTCAACGACGCCTGGGACAACCTAGCCAGCTGCTGCGGCACGTGCCACGCTAACAAAACCATGCACCGCAGAAAAAAAAGACACACTGAGCTACATACAATGCTACAAGCTGCCAAAGAACACATGCAGAAATGCCGGGAGACATGGGCAGAACCAGACGACTTCTGGGCGCAACTGCCACCATGGCTGCAGGCTAGACTTGATCAACATCAAGTGCGCATGTACTCTATATCCTGCAGAAAGGTGCCAGAGGAGGCATTCGACTGGGAGCAGTATAAGTACACATCGATTCACATGTGATGGCGGGCGCAGAACAGTTTACTGCGGACATGCAAGTAACGTTGACAGAAGCAGATATGAAATTTATTGACGAATACGAAAACTTAGACGAAATAGAAATGCCACGTGTAGACAATGCTATAAGGGCACTGACAGTCTCGTCCGGGCCCGACTTTGTGATACCAGATGCTTCTGGCGAGAATCCCCGGAGAACCAAACTTATTGCTCTCCTGCTATACTTCAAACGATGGAAAACACGCCACGGATATAACACACCTGCTTTCCACGACTTTCACAGACGACAAGTGCTTAATATTATAAACGGCACAGACCAACAGAGATACCCCGATCCCGTTCCCCAGTCAGGAAGCAAACTTGTTAGCTGGCCGGGACTATAACTTTGTGCAGATATACCAGCAGAACATGGCAGTGGCACCGGAGGGTAGAGGAGCCCCGCGGCAGGCGCCAACGTTCAACACCAACCTTTTTGATTGCATTGGCGATAACGTAAGATGCTTTTGCATTGGAGACAACTGCGAGCTTTGCTGCAGATCTTGCTGGTGCCCATGCGTGGTCGTTGGCCAGACGGAAGAGGCACTGATGCCTAAATTGGACAAAGACGGGAACGTAGTAGTGGACAACCAAGGGAAACCAGTAGTCCAGTACGTGCCAGACTGCGGACTGGACGACGGGTGCTGCACCAAGGCATGTTGTGCACATTATTGGCTCACGTTTTTCTGTGCAGAATTTGGCGCGTGGATTTACCCCTGCCTACAAAGAAAAGCCATTCGAAAACAAGATGCAAATGCCAGGGAAAGTTACAGAGATTGTGAGGACTGCCTTCTAAGTGTATTTTGTAATGTGTGTGTAATCAGACAAAATGCCAGTCAGCTACAAAACAAGACAGTGGTATCAGACAATTCGGCAGCAGGAAACCCTTTACAGAAAAAAGAAGAATTGCAGCCAATAATAGACACACAGCCTCTAGAAACCTTGCAACTCAAAATCTAGACTCTGTCCTGTTTACTCTGTCCTGTTATAAAAAAAAGCACTCAAAAAGGGAGTCCCGTGGTGTCGCGCAAAAATTTTTTTTTTACAGTTGGCACTTTGATTATGCGTCTTCCATTGGACGTCCTGCGGCTCAATGTAGCTGGAACCATCATGTATGTGCGCCACTCCACGCTACAGTTTGATCCAGACAGTACCCTTGCTAAACTGCCAAAATACAAAGACAAATTTGTCGACAGGCCGGTAGACACGTTTGCATGGGTCTTGGACTGGTGCAGGGCCTGCGGCCAACGAGAGCTGCCGGCTGACGATCGTGCATTTATAGCAAATATCATGCACGAAGCCGACTACTGGGGGCTCACGGACCTGAAGCAGCAATGTAGCAACCACTTGAGTGCGGACAGGGTGTCGCCGGTGATCCAAAATGACTTTATTGGCCGAAAAAGGCTCAAGCTGTTCATGGACGAGCACGTACTAGAGCAGGTGCAGGTAGCTCCCATCGGAACGGGATTTGTGGCAGTTACTACGTAACTTTGACCTTGACCAGCATAGACTGTAGTTCCATCAGCAATAGCTTGCTGGCGTGTGGCATCGTAATAAACACACTGTCGTTATTGCTGTGCCCACAACTCGTGGTCGGCTGCGAGCATATGCGACACACAGGCACCACAGACTTGCCGATGGAACCCATGCGTTCCTGTAGCACACCCAGTGCGCCACTGCTGTGAATACAATCCTTTTCCATCTCACCTAAGCGCAGCCCGCCGCCACGCTTGCGACCCGCAACAGGCTGCATTGTCACGTCGTCCACAGGCCCGCCACGGCGAGCATAACACTTCTCCTGAGATAAGTGGTGCAGCCTTTGATAGAAGCACAGACCCATGAACACACGAGCCTCTAGGGGCTCCCCAGTCTTCCCATTGATCATCATCTCCTTGCCAGACCGGCACCAACCGTGCTCCTGCAACAAATCCTGCACAGGCGGCAGCGGTGCGAACGGACGAGCGTCGACCTTCACACCCACCGTTGCCAGCAGGCCGAAGGCGGTCTCGTATATCTGCGACACGGTCATGCGGCTAGGGAACGCATGGGGGTTTATGACAACGTCAGGACTGATTCCGTCGGCATTAAACGGCAAATCCTCCTGCGGGCATATCATGCCAATCGTACCCTTCTGACCTGCGCGACTCGCAAACTTGTCACCAAGCTCAGGAATACGCATGCGCTGGCTCGTTACGGTGTACAGCTCGCCATTAAACGTCACATCCACGACGGTGCCGGAATGAATCTGATCGCCGATGCGCGGCACGGACTCACCTGGTTCCATAAATGATACGGTGTTGCACAAAGAACGAAATAGACCACGGTCGATGGCACCCTTGGAAAACACTAGAGCGTCTTCAATATTGTACCCAAGAGGCAAAATAGCGATTACGACGTTGATGCCGGCCACACTGCGTGGACTCACCAGGGACTCCTGGGCGTAACACAACACGTGCTTTGTAGGACGATCAGGCACAGGAAGCTGCATGGCCTGCTTTGACATGGCAGAGTAGTAACTCACGCGAGGAGACTGGTTGTGCTGAGCAAACGGAATCAGGCTTGCAGCATGACCCAGCATGTCGCGCTTGGGATCTACGGGACGCACGTGCTCCACACGACCAGCGTCCGTCCACGCCCAAATCTCGTCATCGCGTGTCACACATGACACACCGGCAGGCGCTTTATCGGTGCGGCCGTGGGGGATGCCGTTCCAAAACAAATACATTGCGCCGACCTCACAACGGGGGGGCGCAGGTACATTGCTTTCCTCTGTAATGCGAACATTGTCTGTCAGGTGGTGAACCAGGCCACACTTCTCGCCTTCGGGAGTCTCAGACACACAGTAATAGCACCACGTTGACGGGTGCACGTAACGGTCCGCGTCGCCGTTACTGCCAACGACGGTACGGAACTGTGCCACCGATGACACGTTGTTGTTGTAATTGCGCAACTGAGTCACGCCCACACAACCGTTGCGCCAGTTGCCAGTCGCCAATGCAGACTCTAAAGCACGAGTCACGGACTCGTGACGCCACGTGCCACCACGACGAGCATGATGGGACACCTCGCGGCGCAACAGAGGCAACAACAAAACCTTTAAAAGAACACCGGGAGTCTGGATGCGAGTGATTGCCATGTCGCTGTTGTTCCACGCGCAACTGTAACCCTTGGCGTCGCAATAAGACAAATACTCTGATGGATCCACTGAATTCCACGCTGACACATTGCGCACAGACGACCATTGCCGAGCACCGGGGATCATGATCTGGCCAGTTACAGGATTGTACTTGGCCCCCATGACTGTCAAACTGTCACCGATGCGCACAGGCGCTGTTGCACGACGCTTGCGCAACATTATTAGCCGATGGCGACCCTTGATCACAAACTCACCGTCAACCATCAATGGAAGCTCAAACAATAACATTGGACTCTGTGCTGCACGCGTCAAAATCACCTGGACAGAATGCGTATACATGCCGACGACGCACTCGTGTCGGCTCACGTGGCGCCGGCTGCAGTCGCCGTCACAAATGCTCGCGTCACTGTCAATGTGAACACTGCCACCCAGACCAATGATTTCGTTCACGCATTGCGGCAGCTCACGCAATAACGCATCAAACGAGTCCTGGTGGATTTCCATATCCTGACTATTTAGGGAAGGTCTTTCTGAAACGTAACATGCTGGCCCTTATTGTCGCCATTGAGGCGCTTGCGATATGTACGGTCACCAGAGTTGTGTGGTGGATGCTCATATTCAGAGATATGAAACAGGGACAGCTGCTGGCATTATCCAATATACTAGCATCGACCATTTCTTTTCTGTTTAACACCGTAAGAGACACGGCACGGTGGATTGTAGCCAATCCATTCAAAGTAGCAGCGATTGCCGCAACTATCACATCGTCGGTTCTTGTGCACCAAGACGAAATTGCCGCAGTCGAATTGATGCAAGATGTGTACAATACCATGCACAGGACGGTATACAGATATACAGGCCAGCTATTCACATGGATAGCAAGGGCACTCTTCGAGATGTTCTATCTGCCAGTGAATCTGTGGGCAGCACTTGTAAACACTGCTATTAACACCAGCCTCACGCTTATCAACACGTGCAACAATGGAATTCAGCCCATACTACACGTTGTACATTTCACGTTTAGGGCCATGGAACAGCTATTCAATTCCATTATTGACTACGCAACAAGCACCGCAAAGGACGGAACCACGCTAGACCTGCTGCCAGCCATTGGGGAAATGCAGGAAATCATTGCCAACAAACAATACGGCATACTAGATACGCTAGACTGCGTGTGCAGCGTCGTAAGCCCGTACTTCGCGGCCATTGCAAGGGTGGTAGCAAACAAAAATACAGCCATCATCGTTAACTCAGCAGTCAACGTACCCATTGCACTTGGACAAGCAATCAGCAACACCATATACTATTCGGATGACAAAGAACTCAAAATTGATCTATTGCAATACCACGTATCAGAAGTCATTGACAAAATAGGCATTGTTACGGACGATATTGTATTCGAAGAAAACATAGGCATGTTCTACGAACTACTCAACGTTGTCGTGCTACAACAAGATGAAAAACAATTAATGAATAACTACAAAATACCAAGGCCCTTTGTGTCACAATCCATCGCGCACTTCGCAAACGCGTATGTCATTGCATACGCAAACATTGCAAGGGGCGTGTACTCGCTCATTGTTGAACCACATGAACTCAAGTGGATATTTGAATACTCCAAACTGCTACAACCAGAACCAAACCCACTCAACTTAAATGCTTACGACAAGGCCAAGGAGGCGGCAGATGGAATGGCCATTGCCACGCAATGGGCCATTGAAGTTTTCTATGACAGCAAAAAGCCATCCAAGGAATTATACACGCCACACATGTTTAACTGCAACTACAAACAGTCAAAACTCTGTGACTGTACAGTATGGGGATTCGATAACAAATACGGAAGGTGCTCTGATAGAGGCACGGTGGTAGGATACCCCAAATACTTCAATCAACTTGTGCATATTGACCGCAATAATCCAAGTAGCCTGCTCAGGAGAAAATGTAAACAACATGATGACTGCGGTCACGATGCAGAATGCAATGCATTAGCAGGAATATGCAGCTGCAATGATGGAAGTCAGATGGACAAAGTAGCAGGAATATGCAGGGCAGATCCAAGACCGGCAGTGGCGGGATGCGGACCCTACGCAACAGTCGGTGACTTCTGCGACTTCGACACACTAGCGCCAGAACACAAACAACAATACAATGACTGCGCAGAAATGACCACTGCCACTGTGGTATACGCCACAAAACCCACCGTCTGCTTCGTCAAACACGCACTAAGAGCGTGGATCGGATGGTTCGAAGGAAAATACGAACTTTTCAGGAGCTTTGTTAAAACAGCCAAAGAAGGAAAATGTGACACAGTACTCTGTGCTAATGCACTTGTCTCCGCTATACCCGTACTAGACAAGGCATTCCACGAAAATGTGGACGTGGCAGCAGAAAACCTGCCACTCGTGGGAGAAGAGTTCTGGGGTACGTCGCCCCTGCTCAAACGATCCGTTGGCTCCATATTCACGCATTACATCAAAGCAGTCAACGAAATGTACAGAATCATCATGTTCTTTTTTGTTCACAATATTTACTTCAGGCAGGGATTGCAACGGCCCGTACAAAATCCAACAGGCACAAAAGAATCTTGCACATTTAACATGGACTCTGACAAAGACACATGGTGCGGACATATGCTCATCAGACCATTCATGGAAAATATCAGGGCGATGCTCTATGGTGTAGCAGCAATACCACTACTACCAAAGGCCGTTGTCAATGCAGACAAACTATGCAGGGAACGCCAAGAACCGCTTGATGCAGATAGATTCTCGTGGTTCAATGTTCTCATGTACGATGATGATGGAGTTATCAGAATGAGAACATCCAAAGAAATAGAATCATGCAGCCATACAGCAGTTGTCTTTCAAGCAACTACTGGTCTCGAAAAATACACACTTGTTAGGAAAGACTCATGGCTTGCAACAAACAAACAACCAGATGCTCTGTGCAGCCTAGAACACATGATTCAAAGTATCATTGACGTCATCGTTGACATTATTAACAAATGGGTAGTCAATGTTTTCATTGTCATTGTCGGAGATCAAGGACACGAAAACCCGTTTGACGTCTCCATTGGTTATGTATTGCCACAACTATCTGCGCTTATGGCAGATGTCGCTAGCTTCATCAATAACATCATTATGGATCCACTTAGCTTGGTGGTGGTGCCATGGAATGATAACAGAATCACAGAGGCCATATTCAGCATACTTGACATTGTTGTTGGGTGGATACCCGCACTGCTGCAGTTTGTACTAGCGCAATTTCAGGCCGCAAACTTTGCTACCATACTATCCAACTGCATGTTCCTGGCAAAAAGAACTACGTTTGTGCTCATCGCAAAAATACTCTCAGTCATCAACATACTTGCATACAATGAACCACTGCCACAATCCGGATTCATTGGATCCATCTTCAATATCGTGCGCAAAATTGATGACTTCCTTGAACAAGCCATGGTGCCGATACTCTGTTTCTACTTAGACATTGTTGACTTCTTTGCCACTATTGTATCGTTCGTCACAGGAGGAGGAGCAAGCGCATCAGATATTGTAAGGCCGCTTGGGGCCTTCTTCAGAAGGATAGGCGAAATGTTCAAGGCTCTGTGGACACAGGGACTCTCTGTCATGTGGAAACTGCTGCTGCAGATTATTGGAGGAGCAAACTCAGGACTCGGATTTGTGTTTGTGTCTGTGTGCGAGGTCATCAAGGTCGTGGCCTGGATTATTGGACAAGCCATCAACCTCATCAATGGAGTGTGCGATATATCCATACCACTCGTCGGAACTCTGTGCGATGGACTGTCAAACCCACTTGCCGATATTTCGGACATGTCCTGCAGCGGACGCAGACTTGCAGGCATCAATGGAACGTCTGCAGCAGACTTTGACCCAGACACCTTCCAATTTGTCATGAACACCATGGACTGGTCAGGATCCACACTCTGTGCCAACATTGGAAGGTCACGCACCATGCCCACCACACCATTTGAAATCGCTATTTGGAAAGACTGCGTGCAAAAAAGACTAGAACTGCTTGCCATTGCAGCTGTAGTCAGACTGCCACAAAACATTTTTGATGACTGGCCAACTGGCGCATGGTTCATGATCAGACTCGTGCCGGCGACTGTCATGAGAACATTTGGGTATAGCATGCAATTCATTGACCAACAAACAGGCGCAGGAACAGGGGTTGCAGCGGATGATCTTGTTAGATTTGCTACCACGCTTGTTAAACAGGTCAACTTTACTGCTCTCGTGGGAAATGGACCACTTGCAAAGGCACTTGCTGTTGTTCCAGCACTCACCATGCCCAATAAAACAGAAGCTGCGCACTTCGTACAACATGCGACGCATCTCTACAAACACATTCAGATCAACACGCCGGTGACGCACGGACGCAGACTCACGGAATCAAATGTCACGGCAAAAAACACGGATATTCTGGAACCCACCAATAGATGGAAACGACTCTGGATTTTTAAAGAAGCCTCAGATCCGCGCATCAAACATTGCAACATTGTCACAGAACTCGTTGGGGACATGGGCAAACTGGCAGTTGCCATATTCAAACACTATACAGTCACACTGCCAGAAACATTCAAACAGTGGCTTTACTGGATGAAAAACACAGATATACCAGAGGATAGAATGGTGTTCTACCAAAGAAAAGACCTTATACCCGCAGAAGCATACGAAATTGAAGATCCGGTAGCAACAAAGACACTGGGGACCATCACACTCAAAGACACGTCACTGGGCAAAGAAATTAAACTATTCCTGACAGGAACCAGAGATGATACATCGCAACTATTCACATACACACTTGCAGGGTGGATGCACAAAGCGATACAGACATGCAAATACGCTGACGTCATTGCGCACAAGTGCAAACAACCATTCCACTCCATTGCAGACTCACTCAACGCAGTTGTATACGCAGCAGGGGGCATATTCGTTTTCAACAACGTCATTGGCATTCCAGTACCCATTGTCATTGCATGGCCGATATACATCGGAACGTGGTTCTATTACAGATACGAATATGTTCCAAAGTGCTCAGGACTGCTGCCCATGTGCACAGTCAGAGATATGCAACTGGTGCAGAAACACCTGCTGGAAGACTGCTTCTGTAAAACACACTTGGGCAAGGGACTGGTGCACGAAGACACCATGTGTGACTGCGAAAACGATGTCAAGTACATCACCTGCCCTCAAAAACAACTATCGATACTTGTATGGCCACAGCTGCAATTGATTGCGTGGAACTTTCCTACAGCATTCAAATTTGTCATGGAACTGCCTGATACACAACTGCCGCCAGATATACAAAGAATGATAGAATATGGTGACAAACCGCCAGATATTGACAAATCGTGCGCCATACTACATAGCACCACAGGAATCGCTATAGTGCTTGCTTTGCCCCTTGTAGTGTCCATCGCCGGAAACGCACTCGCGTTCGTATTCAACCTGGCACAACAAACACTAGTCCTCATACTTGTGTCCAGTTAATGGCACGCGTACCAATCACGTGCTCGACGTCCCAAACGCCTACATGGCAAACAATCATCCAAGAAACATTCCCAGATTGCAGAATCACATACGACGGTGAACTCACCTCAGGAGTGCAGTACACAGTACAAGACTGCACAGCGGTCAACAGCACGCAACTCGATACACTAAGGCACAACATCAAACAACACACAGTTGACTGGGTACACGGATCCATAGGAGATCTAGTGCTGCATATCAAGCCCAACACAAAACATATGCGCTGGTGGACATGGCCAGCACTCTTGCTTGTTATAGCACTGCTACTGCAAGATGTCCACAAAGAATACGCTAAATGCACTATTGACGCATGGATTCATCAAGCCAGGCGATACTATCCACTTTAACTTCAAACGACACGAATTCACGGCGCAACTGCTGCCAGGGGGAATACTTGCAAACGCACACTGGATACCAGCCAGACAAAAACAAGCAATGCCCTGCTTCATGGACAGGGCAGGATTTGATAGCCTCACAGACTGGTGCGACAGCTGCATTCAAGAACTTATTGAAGAGTACGCGACCAGATTCTCCGGATGGAAAAGATGCAAACACAAACAAACTGGCACTCCCATGGCCATGCTCAGGGCACAATTGCAAGACAAACGACAACATGGTGCAAATACCATGTCCATTGAACAACAACTCGCCATGGAACAGAAAAAAAACGTCTTTCTTACAGAACAACTACGAAAACTACAAAACCAACACAAACACACGCCCACGGTCATGGAAGATGATAACCCATTCAAACTCAGAATGTAGCTACGCCGCATGGATCATTCAATAAAAACAAATCAGTGTCCAGATTGCCTCCACTGCGAACATGAACATACAGCCCACGTGTGCGCAACACAGACACAGCGTCGCACACGGCGTGCCCTTCAGACACATGCATACGAATAAATGCACGGCTTATCCACAACATGCTGGCACGGTACTCTAATGGACTCAATGGAGGATCCAGATTGCTGCTTGCTTGCAAACTTGCTTGCAAAAATTCAAGGGACATGGCTCAATTATGGATCCACTCTTGATTGTATGGTGGGGTGTCCTGCTTATCTGGTTCTTCGTCGTGTTCGAAGCACCCATTGCGTTCTTCTGCTGCCCTACAAGAACAAAACCCTACAACTGCTTGCCGGTGTAGACCTTGCTGCCCTTGCAAAGGTTGTCGATGCCCCACAGGGGCTGGAGATTGGTGTAATGGAAGCATGCCTTCTGCTGGTCTGGATCTGTGAGGTCAAATGACGCACAGGGGCGAATGTGGTCCACGTGCCACTTGCCCTGGTTTGACCAGCTCATGCCGCCCGTAAACTTCGACTCCAGGTGGGCACGGAGCTCCGCTGGGCTGCAGCCTACAAGTGACATGGTGCTGGCACTCTTGCGGCTGCCCTGTGCCTTCACGGCACTCCGCAGCCGACAACGCAGCCGCAATAAAGTGCGGTACGCAGGATCGCGGGCACAACGCTCGCGCTGGTAACGAATCATGTACGCAGTGCGGTTGCGCTTGGGACGGCGACGCTCGGCGGCACGCCTACGGACACGGCGGGCGAGTAGACGGACAAAAAGCCGATTCACAAGACGTCGCCAAGCCACACTGCTCATCACGGATCTCTGGCGCAGGCCGGGGGACTTGCTCCAGGCCACCCTGCTCGGCAAGGCCCTCGTTGAAAGGGACACACTCACAGGGATGCATGCACTCGCGGCCGTACACAGATGGACCAATGCATCGAGGCAGTGGACACCACAAACGCCACACGGCATAACGGATCATTATAAATAAACATCACTTACATGCTGATGGAAATCAAAAATTTGCGTTTTCTGATTAAAGCGACAATTCAGCCCGCAGTCGTCACAGTCGCTGCCGCCACAGGCAAGAACGTGCCGGCCAATTGGGCTACAGGGGCAATAGCCACTAATCGACAATTTATCATATACGTAGTGGAATTAGACACCGTTGACAAATATAAATACAAGCTAGGATACACGCGCCGCTTTGTGTCGCTAGACGGCAACCTATACGGGCGAGTGGCAAACTTTGGTGCAACAGTGGCCGACGTGCACGCGCTGGCGTGGGTACAGTCCAAGGGCAATCACAACGTCACTGTAGAAACCATTGCCAGGGTACAACGTGGACAGGGACCCGCACTCGCGGGAGCTAATCGCAAGCCGTTAGACAAAGTCATACTTGACAACATTGACATGATCGAGCGCAAACCTCCGGCATCGGAGTGGTTCAAGCTAAAAGATGGCAAAACCGTGACAGATCTGGTCAAAGGCGTTGCAGAGCAGCTACAAAAGGGCGTCAATGGGGGCATCACCATACGCCGGAACTACAAACCACTCAGTCGCGCAATCATGTGGGCGTCGCCGCTCGAGAACAGGCTCTACGACACAAAATCTGGTGAGTGGCTCTCAAATGAGGAAGCAAAGCCTCAAATGGAAAAAGGCAAGTTTCTTGCCATAGAGAACGACGACGTCGCAATCGTCAACAAGGAACTGACGTACAGAAAAACAAAGGAGCTGCTGTACAGAGACGAAGGGGTCGCAAAAGAGAGATGGGATTCACGCATCGCCGGCTTGGAAGCCTACTTTGAAGACGTAAAAAGTAAAGCCAGAACCGCCACAGATCTGGATGAATACGACAAGTATTGGCTAGCCTATTACCAAGAACAATGGCCAGATGGCAAGACAAATCTAGTTATGATGCCATTTACACCCTTATCCACGCTTATACAGAAGCCGTGGGCGCCAGACTTGCGACCGCAGTCCGAGAGAGGCGTTGTAGCCGCCGAAGAGACCGCTGGAGCAGCCGAAGAGGCCGCTGGAGCCGCTGGAGCCGCCGCTGGAGCCGCCGAAGAGGCCGCTGGAGCCGCCGCTGACGATGAAGCACGCGTTGCCGACAAGGAATACGACGATGAATTCGAATATGACGCAACAGCCGACGACGGCTCAGGTGGCGGTGGGCGGCTGTGGCATACAGGTAAACCTAGCGACGATCAGCAGGTGGACCAGAAGTTCTTTGTTTGGGCAGACGAGCCTGACCCCAAACTAACTAATGATCAGAAGTGGGCATACGTGCGCGATCATCCTACCATGTTCAAGTATTTGCGTAGCTCAAAAAGAGGCAAGTTATCGACAGGAGAAGCGCTAGACGCGGCAAAGGGTGAAATACCCATTGGTGATCCTTTTCACGATTACATTGGCATAGACGATGTCAAAAAACAACTTACAACTGCCCTTTCATCTGCTCATAGATCCTTCCAGCGGAAACAAGAGCCGGACCAATATACATTCCTAAAACAGGAATATAAGCGTGCAAAAACATTACACAAGGAAATTTCAAGTAACTTGGACACTTTACGAGCATATATTTTTACACTTCAACATGCAGGTTCGACAGGAGTTCGACAAAAAACACAACGCCAGGAATTTATAAACCAAAATAATCTCATCAAACGAAACCAATACATACTCAAAGAACTTGATACATTTCTCATCAATGACGTGGAAAAACAAATTCAAAAGCTTGAACAAGAAAAAAAAACCGTTATGGCGGACGAAAAAGAAGGGATCCAAAAAAAGATTAAAAATATTAAAAAACTTAAACTAAACATTCAATCGGAAATAGAAAATCATCGTGAAAATGAGGAGGCTGAAGAACAACGCAGACAGCAGTACGAAAGAACATTCGAACAACTGTCCGGTCGAAAGAGGCCTCGATACGGGCTCGTCGAATCTCTGTCGCAGCTACGCTTCTAATTCGTCGTCCGAAGTAAAGTCAGACGTGGGGCCGCCGCGGAGCTCGAAGCAGTGCAGGCACAGCCCGCATTGATCGCGCGTCTCGCAGTCGTCGTGGCACCACGCAGTGCACCCGTCGGCCTCGCAGCGCGTAAACGTGCCCTCGCTGCTGCGACACGCCATGCAGTACCGGGCCTCGGACGCGTCGGGTGACGGGGCCTGGGAAGCCGGCGCCACCAGCGTCTCCTGCCCGTCCGACGATAGCACCGAGTACACCGACGCACGACACACGGGGCAGCGAGAATCGCTCTCGAACCAGCGCAATATGCAAGGGCCGTGAAACTCGTGATGGCACGCAGGCGTGCCGTCCGCGCGCATCAATGCCACGCAGGGGCCGCCGGAATTGCCGCAAAAGCACGCGGGCTCGCGACAAGACAGCTCCTTACGAGCCGCGCGGATCTTGCGCCGAAGACGCTCACGCAGCTCGCGACGCGCAGAGAGACCGAGAAGAAGCACGTCGGCTTGCGCAGGATGAGCAGCTCGCAACACAGGGGCCAGAGAGCACATACTGCTGCTATACAGCGACAGCTCATGTGTCAACCGATCCATTCTGGGTGGGTTCAGCGTGAAACTACCCCCTGCCTTTTCTTCAATGTACCTAGGTACCTGCGTATACGTAGGGTTGGACGCACTCAATGATTACAAAGAAACACGAGGATGAAACGCACTCTTATTGATGACGTGTCATGTGCAGTCTTTCAGAAGAGCGGCATGCAGTGGCATAAATGTGCGATTGTAGAAAGCGTGTGCCAGCTGCGTGGCGGCAGGGGGTTCAGAGTTTGCGGCGTTCACCACGCCGGCATGAGCATTGTCAGTGCCCAGGCTGCCCTCCCGCACGCGCAGATGTACCGAGACGAATTGGCTATGCGTGGCGCAATCACTGACGGCATGCTAAACGCAACAGCATTTACCTTGCACGTATCCAAATCATCGCCCGGAGACGGATCTACCTACACAATCAAGACAACGTGGGGAAGCAGGGGCACTGCGCCGTGTGGGTACTTTGTCATGTCAAATGGACTACTACTGAACGTGCTGCGGCCGACGGCATCTGAGGATCTCGCCGCCGCCAACGACGACGCCGACGCAGCCATCGAGGCAGCGTCACAAATGCATTACGCGGATGAAGATATTGATCACGCTTATTTGTCTGCTACCGTCGCAGCATCCAGCGACGCTTTAGTGTCAGTGCCAATTGCAGATCTCGCGCGCCTTCGCAAAAGCGCTGACACACTTGTCAAATGTATCGATACACTGCTCGAATGATGTCAATACACTGCTCAAATGATTTATTAAAATGAAATAACACATTCAGCCCACACGTGCAGGTAATTGCCTGCCGTCATATGCACCGCGTCGCGCGTGCCGTCCTGCCATTTTACGACAAAAAAGCTGTCGCCTGCGTGCGGCCGGTGCCGGTGTTGCACCACGCCGCGCATCCAGCCATACGGGGAAGAGAAGCGATACCGTATGTACATGCCTTTGACAACCCGCGGCGCGACTTCGACAGGGTCGCCGAAGCCGCCGGAGACGCCGGAGACGCCGGAGACGCTTGATCCGTCGGAGCCGTCGGTGCCGTCGGAGCCGTCGGTGCCGTCGGTGCCGGAAAATAACACACGCCGCAGAGGCGGTGGGGTCACCGCGTTGGTGGGCCGATTGAGCGGGGGGCCGCCGTGGGAAAGCTGCTCGGCAAGATGCCGCGTGTATTCTTCCACGGGTGGGCTGCACAGCAACACAGCATCAATCACAACGCGAACAACGTGGTCGTTGTCGGTTTCAAGCATGTTGCCCATCATGCGATGCCGTACGTAAGGAGATTGCGACAACTTAGCACGCAGCGCGTCCATAGAAGCCGCCATGGTTGAAATATGGGCTTCATTGCGACAACAGTCATGGCTTCAGCGTGAAGAATCAAGAGAGTTCGTTGCATTCGATTCTTCGATTCATTCGATTCGATTCTTCGATCAAAATCGAATGCATAATCATTCGATTGCGTGGCGCCGGAGTTGCACCGGAGTGGCGCCGGAGTGGCGCCGGAGAGCATTGGAGTGGCGCCGGAGTGGCGCCGGAGTGGCGCCGGAGAGCATTGGGGTGGCGCCGGGGATAATACAGCCAATTATTTTTTATTTTTTTTTATTTTTTTTATTTTTTTAAATTATCGCGGAGGCTATATATAGAGGTGGGGGCAGGGGGCCCCAGGACTTTTTTATACCCCGTCGTACCCTGACGAACCGTAAACTCAGTCCTACCCTCAAAAGATACGTTGAAGTTGCACCACCAGTGCCACCCTTGTGCATCCCCAGTGCAACCTTATGTCAGTCCTACCCCTAAAAAGATACGCTGTCGTACGTTGAAGTTGCACCGGTGACTCCACCGGTGCAACCCTAGCCAATCGCCAGTGCAACCTTTACTCTGTCGTACGTTGAAGTTGCACCGTCGCACGTTGAAGTTGCACCGGCGCACGTCACCGGTGCCACTCTTGCCTCTGTCGCACGCCACCAGTGCCTCTGTCGCACGTTCAAGTTGCACCGGCGCACGTCACCGGTGCCTCTGTCGCACGTTCAAGTTGCACCGGTGGGGACCGTTAACCAGGGACAGGGTGTCCGAAATGGACCGTTAGCCAGGGCCAGGGTGTCCGAGATGACCCTTGGTGAGCACTGGGGACCCCCATTGCCCGTGTTTCTATCCTGTTATGGCTTTCCTACCTTTTCGCGGTGCGACAATGCCACGATTTGGGGGGTGGGACTGAAATTTTTCGAAATCTGTCTTCAACGGATCTCCAGTGCCACCCCAACGCCACCCCAACGCCACCCCAGTGCTACCCCAGTGCCACCCCAACGCCACCCCAGTGCCACCCCAACGACACCCCAGTGCCACCCCGGTGCCACCCCGGTACCACCCCAGTACCACACCAGTGCCACACCAGTGCCTGTCCTCAACGGATCTTTTGTGCGTGGCATGTGCAACTTCAACTTGAAGTTCAACGGATCATTTGTGCGTGGCATGTGCAACAACATATCTTTAGTGAGTATCTTTTAGTGAGTGAATAGAAAATTCTGAGAATATTCTTAACAAATTATTATGAAACCGTTAAACGTAAAACGTAAATTAATAAGTCGAGCCGTCACAAATTAAAGTTTTGCAACTGAAGCACGACCCCTCTCACCTCGATTCTCCTAGGACATTTACTATGGAGCATTTTACTACGGATTCGCCTACTGGACCTCTTCCTACGGATTCGCCTACTGGACCTCTTCCTACGGATTCGCCTACTGACACTTTTCCTGCGGATTTTCCTAGTGTACACGGCGGCGGCGGCTGCTACGTGGACGCATTCATCGGCGAGTGTTCATCTGTCCGCGCCCCCCTGGGCTACTTCACGGGCTCTTCGACGCTCTACGACGTGTACCGCGCCGCCGGCAAGCACCTTGGCGGCACGTGGACTCTTTCTGTGGGCCACCGGTTGCGCATGGGCCCCCACCATGCGGCGATGGACGCTACTCTGTCGTCGCTGGACTTCTGCGAGCACACGACGGTGCACATCTGGCCTGCGGCCGCGGCTCCGGGGCCGGTGCAGGTGTTTGTGCGCATCGGCGACCGCACGTACACCGTGTCCGTGTGCCTGAACGAGAGTGGCGCCGACCTGAAGCGCCTCATCGAGGACAAGGCCGGCCACCCTGTGGGCGAGCAGCGCCTCGTGTACCGCCGCGGCGTGGCTGACGACGTGTCCCTATACCGCCAGGGGCTGTCGCGCGAGTGCACCGTCCACGTGGTGAGCTGGGGCCCTGGCGGCGGCAAGCGCAAGCGCGACGAGATCGAGCAGCTCCGCCAGCTGCTGGAGTCACAGCAGCGCGAGCACAAGCGGCAGATGCAGGAGATGAAGGCGCTTCTGAAGCGCAAGCGCGACGAGAGCAGCAGCAGCGACGACGACAGCAGCAGCAGCGACAGCAGCAGCGACAGCAGCGACGGCGACAGCAGCAGCGATGGCGACAGCAGCAGCGATGGCGACAGCAGCAGCGGCGGCGGCAGCAGCAGCGACGGCGACGTTCCGATCACGTCCCTGGCGAAGCGTTCTCCGTCCCTGGCGAAGCGTTCTCCGTCCCTGGCGAAGCGTTCTCCGTCCCTGGCGAAGCGTTC
>MDTG01142001.1_pt1 | contig 51302 bp, 51 predicted proteins | sample 811421 | NCBI WGS metagenome assembly MDTG01 (sample SAMN05326645, study PRJNA326480) | marine metagenome | isolation source: seawater | place: Pacific Ocean: South East | collected 2011
GGGAACAAGAAGCTCATTAGAGGAAACCCCGCAAAAGAAATTCGGGATTTAACTGATGAGGAAGTTAATGCGTTAGTTGAAAGTGCAAAGCACTATAAAGACAGAAAAAATGAGTACTTGGATCAAAGCCTAGTAAAAAAAATATAGAGTATTTATAAAGGATATAAAAAAAGCCGGTCTAAAAGCCGGCTTTTTTTATTTGTAGCAGTATTAAGAAATTAAACGTTCCCAATATTGTCGTTTGATTCCTCTTGCTCAGAAACAGCGGTATTTGCATTCGGCTCATCCGTTGTCACTGGCGTTGGTTCAACTTGAGAGTTAGCTTCAGTCACATGATTCTCTTGTGTTTCAACAGCTGCCTCTGAAGACTCTGTAACTTCTTCGCTACTCGTCTCGTTTTTTCTCTTGAGGTAAAGCTTAATTCTTTTGTAATAACCATCACCAAATGACTTTGTATTTACTTCTTCATCCTCACTAAAAAATTGATGAATAATTCTTCTATCTCTTGGTGACATTGAATTAAGAGTAACAGGCTTTTTGTTTCTTAGAAGCTTGTCTCTCATTTTTGTTGCAAGGTTTTCAAGCTTAGCTTCTCTAGAGTTTTCTTCTCCGCCAACAGAGATTGTAAATTTAAATGAGTTTCTTAAAGCAGCTTTCTTGATTAAATGCTTTCTTAATAATTGCTCAAAACAGGTAACTACTTCAAAGCCATTTGCCTTTAAGATCTCTTCATCGTCACCTTCAAAAGCAATCTCAAGGAGGTTTTCTTTTTGAGTTAATTCAAATGTAACATCAAGAAGGCTGAGTCTTACTAGGTTTTCTAGAAAAGTTTGAGCCATAACATCAATTTTTGGAACGATAGAGAACTTGTAAGTAACTTCTCTTGACCCTAAAACACCTAGAAAGCTTCTTTTACCTTTTTCTAGAATTTCGTGAGAAAGAAGAGATTCGTCATGGATGTTTAGTTTAAGCATTGCCTCTTGAGTCGCCTGGGTGAAATCACTCGCAGTTACTGTGACTGATTGAGGTAATAGTTGAGACTGACTATCATTTGATGTAAATTTACCGTTTGCTTCAGGCTCTACGAAGTTTCCATTTTTTTCTACTGCCTGTTGAGCTCTGTTTCCGTTTTTCTCTCTGTTACCATTTGAGCGGTTTCCATTACCTGAGCGACGTCTTTTGTTGTAAGGTCTTCTTCGGCGCTGACCTTGTTGCCGATTTCCGTTTTCACTGTGTGTCATTTGTTGATCCACCTTTATTAATCCTTATATATTGTGAAATGGGCGAGTTGGCCCGATAGCTTTATTTCTAAAATAGCGTAACTTTGCTTTTATCGATGCGAGTGTTTTGTGTCAAGAGAGTACTCTCTAAAGCATCGAAAATTCGTGAGTAAGTTTATTCGACTCCATTGACTTTGGAAGAAAGTTATAAGCTTTGACTGGGTCTGTGTTTAAGGCTGTCCATTCCAGTGCCACTTCGGTGGATAGCATTATTGGGCATCGGTCGTGGCCAACTTGCTCAATGTATTCAGTAGGCTCCGTAGTTATTATTGCGAAGCTTACTAATTTATTCTTGTTTGTAGGGTCTTCCCAGATATCGTACAGTCCCGCAGCCCAGAAAATATTGTTTTTCTCTGGTTTGAACTGAACAACCTTTTTACCTTCTTTTGTTGTAATCCACTCATTAAACGCATTCATTGGAACAGCAACGTGCTTCTTACCAAGAAGTGAGTTCCAAGTCTTTTTTTCAAGAATCGATTCGACTCTAGCGTTATAGAGGTTGTACTTACTAGGAATTTCGCTTTCAGAGTTAGCTGGACGAAGTCTGTAGCGCATGGGGACAAGGGTTGGCCCATGCTTTGTTTGAATCAAATTGATAGAGTATGCGTTTGGAAAAACAGTTTGCGTGAAGCCCTCTGGGTTATCATTGTAAAAAAGCTCAAAAGATTTTTGAGCAACAACAGCCCCTGTTGCTTGTTTAAGCTCATCTTGGTGAATATCAGACTTGAAAGAAAAGCACATTTTTTAATCCTGAAAATTAAATAAAAAACAAATTATAGACCTAAAATGACATAATTATTAGGCAAAATATGTAATTAATTTTCTAGGTATTAAGGCGTAACTCATCGAATTAATGTGACTGTGAATCTCATGTATTATGTGTCTGAGGGATATAATTTAATGAGATTAGGTCAGAAAATATTTTTTAAATTTTCAACAGTCATTTTATTGTCTTCTTTAAGTGTTAGTGTGTACTCCCTGGAAATTAAAGAGCATGTCACGTGTCCTGAAGGTAAAACACTTCTTTTAGATTCCCAGGATAAGTCGGACGGTATTGTGGATAAATGCGTGAATACATCCAAAATTAAAGGCAATAAGGCGGAGAAAGTTCTCTCTGGCTTAACAGAAGCAATCTGTCCTCCACCAAGCAAGGATTTACTCAGAAATCATAAAGCAATTCCAAAGTTTGAAAAAAAGTCTGGAATTGGGGTCATGTTTGATTACTTTTTAATGCGAAGACTAAAGTTTCGTAAAATCGCTGGTCTGGGAAGAGACCTGTGCGTTGGATCCTTACCTGCCAAAGATCTTAAAAAGTTCAAATAGGTTTTACCTTGGTCGATAAATAGCAGAGTTTTTTTCGTTCTCTCTAACTTCAGTAAGCTTTACCCAAGCTCTACCGTCTGTTTGCCTTTTTATCATCTTATCCACCTCTTCAAAAACATACTTGGCCGTACCTTCCATACCAATGTTTTCAAATGTTCTGAGTTGTATAACACCACATTTTTCGAGGTCCTTAAACGTATCCAGGTGCGGGTCATCCTCTGAAGCAAGAAAAGTATGATCAAACATATGGTCCAACCATGCTTTCACCTCTTTGAGTCCTCCAAAGTCGACAACCCAGCCTTCCTTAGTAAGTTCATTTGATTCAAACTCGAAGTAAAACTCTCTAGAGTATCCATGAACAAAGCGACAGTGGCTTTCCGCCTTCCATTGTCTATGGGTGCAGGGGAAACCAACGAATCTTTTTGTAGAGGTAAAAAATTTTTCATTCATATATTTTTCCTTGAGAGGTTTTAATTTGGTTTCATATTTTCTAATATTTCTTTTTTAAGATTAAAAGGATTAAATTATGAAAGCGATTATATCCATCATTTGTATAATTTTCAGCACAATATCTTTGGCCAAAGTGGATATTAATCCTAGTTATCTTGATTTTGGAGTTATTGAGATTGATAACAGTGATACTCAATCAATTTATATTTTAAACGAGACTGAATCTCCAAAAGTTATTAAGGACGTATCTTTTTTTGGATCATTTGAAATTTTTGTAGATAACTATTGTCCTGATGTTTTACTTTCTGGAGATGAATGCGAAATTGAAGTGACGGCATATTGTGAGTCTTTTGGTTTTATTGATGGGTCTTTGGACATCGAAATTCAAGGAGAGTGGCCGGAAACAGTTTTTGTTGAGGCTGAGTGCTCAAATTTTTAACCGGCAACTTCTTCTTAGCATAACTTTGACCTTCGAAAGAAAGTGGATCAACCGTTAAGTGTATATCATTACTGATACATGACGGAGGTATTCATGGATTACGTTCTTGAGGCGTACAAAAGAGTTAAGGGTGAAAAGGCATCAAGTTTAAGAAGCAATGGTTGGGTGCCCGGATGTGTATACGGAAAATCAATGGAACCAATGAGCTTAAAAATTAAAAACACAGATTTACAGAAATGTTTGAAGCATCATGCTGCAAAATTTGAGTTAAAGGTCGAAGGAGAAAAAGGTTTTCTAGTAGGCTTAGAGGAGCTTCAAAGAGGACCTCTGCAGGATAAGTATATCCACATATCTTTTCATGCGATGAAAAATGATGAAGTAACAACCTTAAGTGTAGAAGTTGCTTTCCATGGAAAAGCGAAAGGGCAGTTTGATGGTGGAATCATTAAGGAAAACATGCATGAAATTACAGTCAAGGGATATCCAGCTGACTTACCAGACAAATTAATGGTAGATGTCTCTGATCTTGAAATTGGTGACAATATTCATGTTGGCGACCTTGCTAAAAATTACAAGTTTGAATTTCTACAAGAAGATCACGACAAAATTCTTGTAAGCTGCGGTCATCCTAGAGTTCAAAAAATTGATGAGCCAACAGTAGTTGCTGAGCCAGTTGATGAGATGGAGGTAGCCGAAACAGATAAAACTGATTCAGAGGCTGCTTAAAATTAGAAAATTTATTACGAATCATGGGAGAGCAGGTGTTCTCCCTTTTTTATTAAATCTAAAACAGCTGCGGGAATAGATAATTTATTCCAATTTAAGCCTAATTCATTTTTGATAGCTTCATTAACTAGTTGCTCATCTATTTTAAACTTTTCATGTCGATCTTTTAGAGAGTTTATTTTACTTGAACAAGTCTTTCCTTCAATTATGTTTTTTTCGTTCGGTAAAAATGCAAGACAGCCAAAAGGTTTAGAGTGCTTAGAAATTGTACAGCCTTTTTTTTCACCGGTATAGAAAGGACATGTGTAAGTTTTTCGAAGTCCTGCGTTTGTGTAAAGCCTGAATTCATTAATCGTTGACTGAAGTTTTTTTACAAGGTGTTCGAGATCGAAACTGTCCGTTTCTATAAAGTATTCAATAATATCTAGAGCCTCAATTGGCGATATCATCATGGAGTTACTTGTAAAGGTGCAGCAGTTCCCAATGCAGCCCCGGCAACTCAGATTGTTTGATTCAAAGTCAGACATTTGCTCATTGAGTGAACTTCTTCGTTGTCTCGCACTTGGGATTTGATGGTAAATGTCGTAAAATTTTGCCATGTAGTCTATTAATAAATATTCACTTATGAGGCAATCGATTGAGGAATTTTTATCATATATAAAAAAGGGGTAAATCTGTGATTGATCCAAAAAAAAAGATTAAACAATGGCTTGAAAGAGCAAAAAGCGAAGTAGAGGGTAATTGGAACGCAATGTGTGTTTCTACAATTGATGTCAATGATACGCCCGACTCGAGAATGGTGTTATTTAAAGAGTATTCAGATGATGATAATCTAATTTTTTTCACTAATTATAATTCAAAGAAGGGGCAAGACATTAGAAACAATAGTGCTATATCTGCGACCTTTTTTTGGGACAAGTTCGATACTCAATTGCGGATTAAAGGTTTTGTGAGAATTACGTCAAGGGAAGTTTCAACAAAGTATTTTGACTCAAGACCTTTTGCTTCAAGAGTGGCGGCGATTGTGTCAAACCAAAGCAGTAAAATTGATTCATATGATGAATTATTTGAAAAGTATGAACGTTTGCAAAATGAGCTCAGTGAGTCAGATATTTCCTGCCCAGAGCATTGGGGAGGAATTGAGATAGTTCCAACTAGAATTGAGTTTTGGGAAGGTCATAAAAATCGGCTTCACAAAAGAGAAGTGTTTGAGCTTCATGAGGATAAGTGGGAGACTTGTTTAATTAGTCCTTAGGTATTTTATAGGACCAAAACTCAGAATAAGTTAAATTTTCTTGATTTTTTTTCAAGCAAATACAGCTACCAGTGGTGAATTCAAAGTTTAGCCCAGGGTTTGCTAGTTGAAGAATGTCGAAAATAGTTGGGTTGTGCCCAACAAGCATAGTGGTCTCTTGGATAGTCTCAACAAAGGTAAGCCAGTAAGCTTCGTTATTTGAGAACCCTTCTGCGAGTCTTTCGTTTTGAATTATTTTTCCATGCCCAATTTCTCTTTTTATTATTTCAGAGGTCTGCTCGCTACGAAGAATACCGCTGTTGATTATTGTTTTGATATTAAAGTTATCTTTTTTTAAATTTTCACCAAGAAGAGTTGACTCGACCGTTCCCCTGTCACTTAGCGGCCTTCCTGAAGAAAAAGCTGCGGACTTGGCTTCGGCATGACGGGTGAGAAATAGAAAAATATCTTTGTCGTTACTCATACTTCTTCCTAAGCTGCAGATTCAGATGAAACAGGTTCTTCTAAGCTCTGTTCAAGAACAATTAGTAAGGTGCTAAGTAAAAGCTTACAAGATTGCTCGTTTGATAGGTTAAGTCTATTGCCTAATTGGGTAACGCACATTCCAAGTCCAGTGAAAATAAAATCTGAGTAAGATTGGATATTAACTTTTTCTTTGAGGTGAAGTTTTTTTAAAATGAGTTTCACTTTAACCCGGTTAAAGACGAGATCGTTGTTTCCAGTTTTTAAAATTTTAGCGAGAACCCAGCTAGAAAATGTTAGGCTGCATGACGCTAAGTTTTTTAAGTCCTCCTTATTTGAGTACTCGATATGGTTCTCACATCCATCCATTATCCATTCTTTAATAGTCTCCAAAGAGATTTCGTATTCCTCAGACGTGTGAAGACTTATGAACATATCATGATGTTCTAAGTTCTTTAGATTTATTGAATTTAGGTAATCTGTGACCTTTTCTTTCATAATGTTATTTTACCACCAAAAGCGTAGTGTTCCTGTCAGATGTTCGGGTTTTATTGTGGAAAATTGAAGTTTTTAAATAAATTTTATTTAAAATTTATAGTTTTTTGATCATGGGAAAACAAGTGACAGGGTAACCTCTGATATCAATTTGTTTTTTATCACCATGAGGCTCAAAACCAAGCCTCTTATAAAAATCATATGCAGTTATAGTAGAGCTAAGTTTTAGATGAGTTAGATTAAGTTCTTTCGCTTTGTTAAGTATAGTCATTGCTAACTTATACCCTAGCCCTTTCCCTTTTACCTCTGGTGTTAAATAAAGAGAGTGAAGAAATCCATAAGACGGAGAATTTTCTTTTTTTCCTTCTTGTAGAAACCCAAAGCCATATATGTTTTGGTTACATTCAATTACCTAAACCAGGTTTGTTTTTATTACCTCAACCCACCTGCATCCAAGAGGTCTGTTTCCCCAACCACGAACTTCTTCCTCACCATGATCTTCTATGCAGATTTCTCTTATTGATCTCATGTGAGCCTCATGAATTTGAGCCTCTTCTCCTGGTCTGGCCAGTCTTATTATTGAGTTATTCATTTAAAAATTTTAACTTCTTGCAGCTATTGGCTCAAGTTGATTAGCGTTCTCGACCGAGTGAATTTAAGCTTTGGGAATAAAAAAACCTTTCGCAAGGAAAGGTCTAAAAAAGTGGGGTGGCCGATGGGACTCGAACCCACGACAACCAGAATCACAATCTGGCGCTCTACCAACTGAACTACGGCCACCACGAGAAGACCTTTTTAATTTCTTAGGGTTATTGTGTCAATAACAAAATTAATTCATCGGATTTCAAGGATTTATTGTTATCGCCGCATAAGCTGGTTATAATTATGCATAAACCAAGGATGGAGAACCACATGAGATCAAAAATATTAGGCTTAATTACATTAGGACTTTTAAGTGTAAATGCTTGGAGTTACGGCGTTGGGCAGTCTACCCACCCAATGAGAGCAAATCAAAAGTTTATCACGACAGAATTTACTGGAATTATAGCTGATGGTACAGGTGTCGGTGTTCAAGCGAGGTATACGCAAAAGCTTAACGATAAAATCCGTATAGATGGCGGGTTAGGTATTGGCGGCGGTGAGAGAAGTTCAAGACTTTTCGTTGGAGCTGACTACGAAATGTTCCCAGATTATGCAAAGCAACCAAGAATCTCGATGAAGCTTGGTTATGAAAACGCGAGTGAGTTTGGTGACAGAATAAATACATTCTCTATCACTCCAACTGCTTCAAAGGGTTTCAGCTTCTGGGGGAAAGAAGGTTATCCGTTTGTTGCTCTACCTGTTTCAGTTGGCTTAAACTCAGATACAAGAACTTATGAGACAATGGTTGGCCTAACTGGTGGTTGGACAGGAAAAGTACCACTTAATATCAGGCAACTATCTAAGCTTACAGCATCAGTAGAGATGAACTTAGGACTTAAAGACACTTATACTGGTGTTTTCATGGGCCTAAGTTATCCAATTAACTAATGGCAAAACCAAAAATTATTTTTAGTGACTTTGACGGGACACTAACAGAGCGGGGCTTAATAAGCCCCGCTTTATTTGATGTATTCGAACTTTCCCATCGCCTTGATAGTGAGATGATCGTTGTCACCGGTAGACCTCTTTCTTGGTCTCATTTTTTAATGAGTCATACTCCTCTAAAGGCTTCTATATCTGAAGGTGGTGGTGTTATCTCAATCAGAGAGGGGAAGCGTTTTAAAGATGTGTATCTTGCGCCGAAAGAGGATATCGAAAAATTAAAAAGTATTACGAGGATACTTTTTAATGAGATTTCTGATTTTTACTTAAGTGATGATAGCACTGGGCGTATTACTGATCGTGCAATTGAGTTGGATTACATTGAGCTTGGAGATAACGAAGAGAGAATCACAGAAATTTTAGACGCAAATGAAGTTAATTACTCAAAATCAAATGTTCATTTGAATTTTTGGGTAGGTGATATTTCAAAGAAAAATTCGGTGGAGTATTATCTCGAAAATTATTCAACTTATAACAAAGATGAGTGTATTTACTTCGGTGATAGCTTAAATGATCAAAGCGTTTTTTCATGGATGGAGAATAGTGTTGGCGTCTCTAATATTTCAAGAGTACTAAAAGTTTTAAAACATAAACCGGCGACTATTCTTCAAGGCAATAATAATAAAGAAATTCATGGCGTAAAAAATTATTTAAAATCTTTGTTGAAATAATCTTCTACTGCTTCTTTTGCCTTTGAGAAAAGATTTTCTAAATTTCCATTAAAATTTTGTAGATAAAAATTCTCCATATCTTCCCCTAGAGGAGCATGAAAAGTTTGACCTTGAATTTTAATAGAGAACGCATGTAAAAAGTGTCTTGGGGCCAAGACTTCATCACAATCTTCACTTGAGTAGACGTTATCTTTAAATCGTTGAAAAAGGGGATAGCCCCCAAGGTAGAGCTTGTCTCCTATAAGAGGGTGCCCATGGACCTTTGCGTGAACGCGAATTTGATGAGTTCGTCCTGTTTTTGGAAAGGCAAGTCCAACTGAGTAAGAGTCGTTGGTTTCAAGAACTTTAAAAGTTGTCTTTGCAATTTTCCCTTTATTTGAGTCGCTAGGAAAAGCTTCAACAATAACTCTTTTTAGGCCAGGGTAAGGGTTGCCAAGATTTTCATCGGCAATAAAATTATTTTCTTTTGCGTAAGTTTGTTTTTTTGCAATCCACATATAACATTTTTTTACGTTATTTTTTTCAAACTCTTCCGTATACCTATTTGCTGCGGGAGGATTTTTTGCCAGAAGAAGAACGCCTGATGTTTCCCTATCTAGGCGGTGGATAGAGTGAACTGTTTTAAGGTTTAAATTATTTTCAAAATATACAGTTGCGCAGTTAAAAAGATGTTTTCCTGTCGGGTGAGTGGACATAAATGCAGGTTTATTAATGGCTAAGAGATCATCATCTTCAAAAACAATAGTTGGCCTTTCAAGATCTAGGAGTTTTCCACGCCAATATTCATCTTCGTGACTTGTTCGACGAATGATCACTTGAATAACATCTTTATGTTTAAGTTTTGTACTTGATTTGTTTGACGCTGGTCTATTAAGAACTTTGCACTCACCAGCTTTGATCTTCTTTTTAATTTGTTCTCTGGAGTGACTAGTTAGGTAGTCTTGAATAAATTGATCAAGCCTAACGCCATCTTGGAGCTCTTGAACTTCAAGCTTTGCTTCAAAATGGTTTTCTAAGTACTTCTTGTAAATCAACATTATGAAGGGTTACCCCTCGATAAAGCTCTCCGTCAATGGGTACTCCTTAGTAGCGCTCTTTTATGATAAATTTTATCAACTCAAGGGCTCCTTTTTTTGAATACTCGTGCTTGGAGTGAAGTTGATTGATAACTTCTTCAATTTTTTCTATTTCAGCTTGGTATTGATTTCCGCTTGATTCATCTCCGACGAGAGACTTTTCAAAGTAGACCATGTACTTAGACATATTTTGAATTAGTTTCCTTTGCTCATAGCGAAAGCTCTCTTTTAGACTTTTTTCTAAGTCAGGAAAAACTTCACAGTAGCTTATTATTTGCCCTGGGTTGTCTAGTGAATAAGCTCCGAGCTTTGAAATTAAATGACTTCTAAATTTTGTCGCATCTTCTTTTAGTGCAATATTTTTTTCAAATTCAGATATAAAAAAACCATCCGCGGAATCAAACTTTCCAGTGACATCATTTTTTATTTTCTCACCTTTGATCTCTGCATTGATGTGGTTAATATATTTTTTGATGTATTCCTCGTAGCTTCTGTTATCAACTAGGCCAAGGCTATCACGAAGTTGTTTATCAAAAATATCTAGAAGGTGAGATGTGATGAGATCAATGAACCTTACTGGATGATGGTAATCACCTTGAGTTGTCATATTTAAAAATTCATATTCATTTTTTAAGGTGATTAATTTTTTTAGATACTCTACGATGTCAATGAGACTTACATGCTCATTTTCAGAGCCCAAATCATAGATAATATTTTTTAAATCTCGTGGAGAAATACCAAATTTACCTTCATAAAGATTTTCATTAATAAACTCATCCATTACTTCGTCTCTGTGTTGAGATAAGATTTGTTTTTCTTCTGTAGTAAGTTCATTCGGTAGTTGGTTATCTTCAGAGATAAACAAGGTTTTCTCAAGAGGATTAAGTTTCGTGATAATCTGCGCCAACTTTTTATCAGGATAATTTTTGGTCATGGGAGATCGAAGTCTCGTCATTACAGCAAATAGGCAAAGAGCCTCAAGTGTAAGTGGATCAAATTGGTGATTCTTCTTAATAGATTTAACTTGCTCTAGGTAAATATTAAGTTCTTGCTTGTAGCAAAGAAGGTAGGGTGCTTTGATTATTTTAAATCGACCTTTAAATGAATTGAAGTCCGGGTGTTGTTTAAATGCAGTAAGGTGGATCTCGTTACTGGTACCGATGAAAAGAATATCAAGTTCTGTTAGGATACCATTAATGTTGAGATAGGCATTTTCTAGCGTTTGCAGAAGATACTTATACGTATCAAGGGGACGTTTAAGAAGGTCTGAGAACTCAAGAACTCCTCGATTGGCCATGACGAGTTGGCCGTTCATCTGAAACAAGTTTAGTGACTGTAGTGATGGAGGAAGACTACCAAGTCTTTTATCCATTGTTATTTGTTGCATCTGAGCATCAACATGAATTTGTGGCTCAATGGTGACGGCACTACTTGAATATCTTTTAGATATCTCATATCGCTCAACTCTGATGTGCTTTAGAACTTGTTGATGGTCTCCTTTATAGTTCTTGAGCAGAGCCTCGTAGACCATTTTATTTCTTTTTGAGATGTCTCCTGTGAACAAGTGAGTTTTTTTGATGTTCTCGAGAAGTTCATTTTTATCGTGGAGTATTTTTTCCAGGACTCCTTGCCTGTACTCTTTTGGAATGAGAAGGATTGGGTGGTCTTTTAGTTCTGAGTTCAATATTGCTGAGATCTCTGAGTCCTCAAGGCCTGCAAATGAGTCTAGTACGTCTCCATTTTGAGCACTTGCGCGACTGAAGCCTAGAGACCCTTTTGTGTAGTTATCAATGGGAAATACCCAGCTAAAGGTATAGTTTGTTCCTTCTTCAATTTTTGAGTACTCCTCAAGACCAACCATAATTTTTTTTACAAAGCTACTTTTTGCGGAGCCATTAGGTCCTACCAAAAGGATAAATTTATTATTAATACCTTCATCGCAAAAGTTCTTTAAATTTTTGGCCAACTCATTTTGAGCGTGAACCTGTCCAAAAACAGCATTTGAGTTAGAGTGCTTTGTAGTGAAAATATTGAATCCGCCTCGCTCATTCCTACCGAAATGATTGAGCATATCTAAAATATATCTGGACGAGGTTCTAAGTAATTGGTCAGGGTACCTTTCAACTTCCTCAAGATATTGATCAAAAGTTAGGATATCTTTTTGATTAATATGTTCCTGTTTTGCTTGATTGATCCATTCTTGCACACCCAATCCTTGGCCGAAGTACTAAATAAATTGTACCGGAAAAATGAAGCGAATGATAGATTTCAAGATTACTTGTGAAATTTTTCCTTGATTACCTCAAGTGCGTAGTCAAAGCAGTTAACAGTTTCTTTCATTGCACAGCTAAGTCTGACAGCACCTTTTATAATATCTCCACTGAAACCCATAGAGTTTAATACGTGGGATAGGCTATCTTTTTTGTCTGAACAAGCAGATCCAGTAGTTACAAAAATTTTATTCATTTGTAATGCTACTTGTATGTCACTGTTGCTAATGCCAGGAATGGAGAAGTAACTGGTATTACAAACCCGCGGAGACTCCTTTCCAAAAAAAACAATCTCAGGAAATAAATTTTTCAGAGACTCTTCGAACTGGTCTCTTTTGCTTTCGATGTGTGAAAGATAGGACATCTTGTTTTCGATTAAGTCAAAAGCTACACCAAATGTTTCAATTCCAATATAGTTTTGTGTTCCGCCACGGAGACCTCCCTCTTGTTTTCCACCAATAATTAGAGGAATGAAGTTATCTGGATCATTAACAATGAGGGCCCCAACGCCAGTCAATGCACCAATTTTATGCCCGGAGCAGCACAGAAAATCTATTTTAAGGTTATCGAAGCTAAAGGGTGATTTCCCCAGAATTTGAGTGGCATCACAAAAAAATGGAATATTTTTTGGAGCGCAAATACTTGATACTTCTTTGATAGGCTGAATAACGCCTGTCTCGTTATTAGCGGCCATGACACTGACAAGTTTAATGTCAGAAGAGTGCTTAGCTATTAATTCGCGAAGGTGGTCTAAGTCTATCTGGCCATTTTTTAATACTTTCAGTTTTACTACTTCAAAGTCGTCATGCTCGTTTAAATAATCGGCGCAATTTATCGTTGCTGAGTGTTCAAGGTCAGAATAGATAAGAATTTTCTTTTCCGATTTTGAGTTAATATGGCTTATGTGATTAAAAACGGCACTGATTCCCTCGGTTGCTCCCGAATTAAAAAATACCTTTTCACTCTTCACACTAAAGGCTTTAGCAATAGAGTTTCTAGATTTTTCAATGGCCAAACTGCACTTCATACCAAGAAAATGGTTTGCATTTGGATTTGCGTAAGGTCCTTTTTCTTGAAGGCGGTTGATCAGATACTGCTCAACCTCAGCGGCCAATGGTGCAGATCCATTATAATCTAGATAAACTTGCATTTACTTTACCTCATACCCCTCTTCCATCCATGCAAGGATTCCACCTTCACAGTTGTATAAATTATTAAACCCATTTTCTTCAAGAAACATGCACGCGTTTAAACTTCTTTTTCCTGAGCGACACATGATGTGTATTTCTGAGTCTTTATCTTTTTCTTGAAGAACTTTTAGAGATTGCTCAAAACAAGACAGTGGAATTAGCGTAAAACCATCTACATGGTGCTCGTCCCATTCTCCCTGCTCTCTACAGTCAATAAGGATAGTTTCAGGGTTTTGCTCCATTTTCTTTTTAAGTTCTTTTGGTCCAATGCTACCTATAGACAAGGCTATCTCCTTAAAATGGTTGATAAAACATAGTATTTGAATTGTATGAATTCGTAAAAAAAAATCAATCTGGATGTAAATACTCCAGTATAAAATAAATAAAATCTTTTGACTACGATACAGGTGTTAAATAAAATTTATATTGCCGGTTAATTTGCTCACGGTTTTCATGGTTGAAAATATTTTTTACCAGGGTTGAGCAGGGGGGGAATACATGGAAGTAATCACAGTTGGCAATAATAAAGGTGGCGTCGGAAAAACGATGCAGTGTTATCAACTCTCTTGTTATTTAGCTAGCAAGGGGAACAGAGTTCTTGTAATCGATTTAGATAGCCAGGCAAATCTAAGTAGTACCTTCGGAGTACACATTCAAAGAACACTAATACCAGAATGGTTAATCGGTGATGTTGAGGCTGAGGATATCCTTATTCCAAGTGAAGGAGAGGGCGATTTTCATGACAATATTTATCTAATTCCTTCCTCAAGGCATTTAGCAAATCTGTCAAAGCTCATGATTTTGAGTGAAGGAGATATCAGGCGTGAAGCAGGAAGGAAAGAGCGTCTCTTAAAGTTGAGGTTAGAAGCAATAAAAGAAATGGACTTTGATTACGTCGTTATAGATACACCGCCAATGCTTGGGGATGAATTAATAATGGCTCTTGTTGCCTCAAATAAAATATTAATACCTACTCAGGCTCAGGATTATTCAATTGATGGGCTAGAGGAGCTACTTGATACTTTTGAAATTATCAAAGACACAGAGAATCCATCTCTTGAATTCACAATTATTCCAAATCTTGTGAACATGAGAAGAAAAATTGAAAGGCAAAGAATGGAAGAGCTTGCACAAAATTTTAATATCGCTACGCCGATAAGAAATCTTGTTCAAATGCAGGAATCGATTTCAACGGGGAAGCCAGTCTTTCTTCAAGGTAATAGAAGCAAAGGAAAGCAAGATTACGAAAAGCTTTGGGAATCACTAAATCTTTAAATTATTGATTAAATTTTTGGAGGTTACAAATGGCAAAGACATTTGAAAAGCGTGTTTCGAAAAGAAAAAGAAAAGTAATAACTTTAAATAGAGACCTGTATAGAAATTATGAAGAAAATCTTCTAGAAGGCGCAAAGCTTAAAGAGATCGAACTAAAAAAAATAAACGTAAAAGATCAGGTACGTACAAAATTTAATGAGAGCTCGATCAAAGAACTTGCTGCAAACATTGAAGCGAATGGGTTGATTCAGCCCCTGGTTGTTCATCGAGAAAAAAATAAATATACGCTAATTTGCGGAGAGCGACGCTTTAGAGCAATGAGTTCAATTGAAGTTGACTCTGCTCCGTGTTTTGTTTTGGAAGATAAATCTTCCGATGAATTAATGGCGATTCAGTTTTCTGAAAACTCCTCAAGAGAAGCTTTACACTACATTGATAAAGCAGATGGTATTCTTAACTATCAAAAAGCAACTAAAGCTAGTGAGCGTAAAATTTGTAAGGCGCTAGGAATTTCTAAAACAGATGTTCATCGCAGTTTAATTATTGGAAAGCTTCCAAAAAGAATTCGTGAAGCGGCTAAGCTTCATGATATTGAAAAGTATGTCTTGATTGAATTTAATGGTATTGAAGATAAAGCTCTCAAAAAGAAAATTGAGCGTCAGATTGTCATTGGAGAAGTTCGAAAAAGAGCAGAGCTAAGAAAGATTTTAAAAGAAGGTATTGCCTCAAATGTGAAAGGTCTTAAAAAAGCAAGACGAAAAGCTCCGACTAAGACATCAACGGCTGCTGCTAAAAAAAGAGCTTCTTCAAAAGTGAGTATACCTTCAGGAATGACTGCTAATGCTTTTGTCAAAGCAATGAAGTCTCAAGCAAAAAAGTTAGATCCTGAGACCAGGAAGCTTTTAAACTCACTGCTTAAAGAAACATCTGAAGTGGTTGAAATTCAATAGGATAAATTATTTGGCTTTAAACTTGCTGCACTAAAACGAAATAGGCCTTTTTTGGTTAAAAACGTGAGTTTTAGTGTATGAATGTTAGACAGTTGATTACATTTATTTCTTTGATACTTCTTTTTGGAAGCAAAAAGGTTGTGCAGGCAAACAGGCTTCCTACACATTATGCTCCTGAGTTAGAAGTATCCTATGACAAATCAATTGAACCATACGAAGTTAAAAAAAGATCCGTCGCAAGTATTGTTTTGGAAAAAGCAAGTGCTCAAATGTCGAGATGGGATAACATTGAGCAGAGGCTAAAATTTTATGATGTTGAAACAATTAATGGTCAAACTTATACTGACGAGAATCTTAAAAGAAGAGCAGTGGAAAAAGCATTCTTAAAGTATCTTGATAAAAGCCTGATGGAAAAAGTAAAAAATGCAAAAAAAGGATCAGCCTTATCGAGTGTTAAGTCTGCAAAAACTGCGTTGAGTCCTAACTCTGAGAAGAGTATTGCGCCAAATTTTAAGCTTAAATTTAGGGCGAAGGTTTTGAGAGGCAGGGGGCAGCTTGTATTAAAGAACCCTTATATTGATGCAAATGCGGTATTCTCTCTTTCCGGAAGAAGAGAATTAAACTTTCTTAAGCATATAGATATTATTGATGCCCAGGCTAGAGTATCTTATATAGGACACGAGGATAGGTTTTACAGTGAGATTAGTAAGCCAATCTATGGGGGACTAAAAACTAGAATTTCATCTTCGACTCAGGGCAAAAGCCAGCTTTTTGATACTGAGTCAGATAATCGTTTTGAGCTTCTTTTCTCTAAGGGCTTCTAGAGTCATTGACTTTTACATTTCAAGTTTTAAGGTATAGATATGCTCATTAATATTTTGAGGCTTATCTATGAAAAATCAGTTTGAAAGTAACGTTTTATATCATGACGCAATTTCTCAATTGGAGGATGCAGCGTCAACAATGAAGCTTGATCCAAATATTTTGGATCGCCTTAGAACACCAAAAAGAGCAATAATGGTATCGGTTCCAATTCGTTTAGATGACGGAACAGTTAAGACCTTCATGGGCTATAGAGTTCAACATAATATGACCATTGGCCCAGGTAAAGGTGGAATACGTTTTCACCCAAGTGTTGATATGGCAGAGACTGCAGCATTAGCGATGCTAATGACTTTTAAATGTGCCCTTGTTGGATTACCGCTAGGAGGGGCTAAAGGCGGGATCGCCGTTGACCCAACAAGTCTTTCAAGGCAAGAGCTTCAAGCACTGACAAGAAGATATGCTACGGAGATAAATATGGTTGTGGGGCCAACGATTGATATTCCTGCTCCAGACATTGGAACTGATGGCCAAACAATGGCTTGGTTTCTAGACACATACTCACAGCTAAAAGGTTACACTGTCCCAGGAGTTGTCACAGGAAAACCTATTTCGGTCGGTGGTTCTTTAGGGAGAGCTGAATCAACTGGCAAAGGTGTGGCATTCTGTGTTTCTTTCGCTGCTGATTATTTAAAATATAAAATTAATGAATCTACAAAGGTTGCTGTTCACGGTTTTGGTAAAGTTGGTATTCCTGCTGCTCAAGACTTAGCAGCTCAAGGGGCTAAGGTTGTTGCAATTTCTGATGTCAGCGGGGGGATTTTCGACCCCAATGGAATTGATGTCAATGCCGCTGCGGAGTGGACTCGCTCAGGACAATTACTCAAAGATTTTGAACCAAATAAAACCATTACCAATGAGGCTCTTCTTGAGCTTGATGTGGATATATTAGTCCCTGCTGCGATTGATGGGGTTATCACAAAAGACAATGCTAGAAAGGTTAAGGCAAAGATAATCGCAGAGGGTGCTAACGGGCCTTTAACAACGGAAGCAGTAGATATTTGTACTGCCAATGGTTCTTTCATCATTCCTGATATTTTGTGTAATGCTGGTGGTGTTATCGTTTCATATTTTGAATGGGTTCAAGGGCTTCAAAATTTCTTTTGGGACCTTGATCAGATTAACTCAAAGCTTTACTCTATTCTTAAGAATGCTTTTGATGAGGTAATTGATTGTCACGAAAAATACAAGGTAGATATGAAAAGAGCCGCTTTTATTGCAGCACTAAAAAGGCTCGCAACTGCTATGCGTATGCGTGGATTATTTCCTGCCTAGCTATTCTTAATGCATATGCAAAGTCATATGTTCACGTCGAAGCTTCAGGTAGAGTACTCAAAGAGTATTCTTTTGATAGTGTATGTAAATCAATGACAAATAACTCTTCTTTCCTTTCTAGGAAGTTAGATAATATGAATATTAAGTGCCTAAGCACAAAAGTTTCTGCTTCCGATTTTTGCAGAAAAGAAAAGCCAAACTTTAAGGAGTCGAGGCTAAAAGAACTATCCAGGGGAGTTGTTCTCCATAATGAAGATTCTGTTATATGTGAGTTCGTTGACTCAATTAATGTGACTGTTTCCTGTAAGTCTAACTTGATTAAAAATGAATGCTTGTTTTCAAAAGATTCCTGTTTGAAGATTAAAAAAATCTATGCAGCGGACTTAAAGCTATTTCATCATTCCAACCCCACAGGAGCAAAAGTGAATTGTCTCTTTGTCAAAAATGACTTCTTTGAACTGAATGCTCTTTAGATAACGTATACTTACCTACAGTGAGGTTATTTGGTTTTTGCAAAAATATTTTTGGAGGAAATTACAATGCAAAATCAAATCAAATCGGCACTTTTGATGAATGATAATTATTATGATGTTACTGTTTTTGGGTACTCAAATCACGGCATTCCTGGGGTTGAAATTGTAGGTTTAGGGACGGACGGCCGGATCATCAAGGAGAAAATAATATATTTAATTAGGGCCAAAGCTTTAGGGGTGCCAAAGAAAAGAATTGTTATTGGTGTAGACATTGATGGTGAAATAAATAAAAAGATTAGTTATGAGCCCCTTGAGTTGCCAATATTTATTACTTTTTTAACTTTGAGTGGCCATCTAAAGACAAATGCCTTGAATAATTGTTTTTCAATTGGTGGATTGAGCACACTCGGAAAATATAATTCAAGGTTCTTTAATAAATCTCTGAGTAACTTTCTTGATAGAAAGGTTCAAGATGAGGAGAAGCTTTGTCTCATTGCACCAAGTAATTTTTATGCAAACTCATGTAATTTTAAAATAGACATTGATGAATTTTTATCAAACATTCAAAAAATAGATTCACCTGTAAACTCCCTTGGCTTTTCTAGTCCCATTAATTTAAGCACTGTTGGTGCGACATCTTTTAATGCGAACTTTGATTCAATTTCTTGAGTGAGGGAAATATTTTTTAATTTGGGATGAACTAAAATAAACGGAACAACCGCCTTTGAGTGGGATGTGTGGGCTAGTCCATCCTCATATTCCATCTGGTCACAATTTCCATGATCGGCGGTGATAATAATTGAGAGATCCTCGGTTGAGAGTTCCGTGATTACTTTTTCTAAGCACTGGTCAACAGCTTCTACCGCCTTAACTGCAGCATCAAAGTTTCCTGTGTGCCCAACCATGTCGCAATTTGCAAAGTTGACAGTGATGAAGTCAAAGTTGTTTTCTTTAATTTCTTTTATGAGTCTCTCAGTTACTTCAAAGGCACTCATCTCAGGAGCTTCATCATAAGTTTTACAATGGGTAGGGGATGGAACGAGTACATGTGATTCGCCTTCAAATGGTTTTTTTTCACCACCATTAAAAAAGTAAGTCACATGGGCGTATTTCTCAGTTTCGGCAATTTTAAGCTGCTTTAGCCCGAGGTTACTGATGTATTCAGATAAAGGAAGCTTAATTTTTTCTTTATCAAAAAGTATGGGAAGCTCCACCTCTTCTGCAATGTAAGGAGTCATACATAGAAAATGTCCTGGTTTAACTGGAACATCAAATTCTTTAAAGTTGGGGTCATTAAGTGCTGTACTTATTTGAATGGCACGATCAGGTCTGAAATTTAAAAAGAAAAGAGGATCACCGTCAGCAATTGCATACTCTTTTTTGAAAAGTACCGGCGTAATAAATTCATCAAAGTTTTCTTTTTCATATTCAGACGTCAGATACTCGCTGGGCTCAAGGTTAGTTATTTCTCCATTTCCAATAAAGGTTTCGTAGCAGTGCTTTATTTTTTCCCACCTACGGTCACGGTCCATTCCGATTGATCTTCCTTGCATGGAAGCTAGGGTAATACCTTTATCCTCAAGTTGTTTTAAATACTTGCCGCCGACATTTTTTGCAGTGTCTCGTCCATCCATAAATGCGTGGACATAAACAAGTTGAGACTCATCATGAGATCTAATTTTATCTACAATATGAAATAGATGATCAATATGTGAGTGAACGCCACCATCTGATAAAAGCGTCATTAAATGAATTGGCCTTTTTTGGCCGTTTGAAAATTTGAGTAATTCTTTAAATGGACCTAGCTCTTTAAGGGAGTCTTTTTCAATCGCCTCATTTATTCTAACTAGATCTTGTCTTACAGGTCTTCCTGCTCCAAGGTTCATGTGCCCAACTTCAGAGTTTCCGGCAATACCGTTTGGGAGCCCTACAGCCTCTCCACCTGGCTGAATAAATGTTAGAGGGTAGCTTGATCGAAGGTTATCAAGGGTTGGAGTCTTTGCACTAAGAATAGCATTTTTTTTGCTAGTAGGGTTTTCACCATGGCCATCTAGTATAATTAATAGACACTTTTTAGAAAGATTGCTGATATCCATGCAGTGTTACTCCGTTAAATCTCACTTTAGTTCAACTAAGTTATTTTAAATACATCTCATTTATTAGGGCGAGATAAAGACAAATTTGTCTAAATTTTTAACAAAATTAAACAATTTTTACACAGAAAAGATGCCACTTGTTGCTAAGTTTCTGATTTTTGCCTGAAAAAGTTGGCACTTGGCTTGAAGTACTTGTGGTGAATTTTAATAAATCGAAGCCTAACGCTGTCGATGGAGGTTAGTAATGAAGAAGTTATCGTGGAAAAATTTAGGTGGTATGTTGTTTTTGTCCATCTTCCTCGCAGCATGTGGAAGTGATGATAATCAACAAGTAAAGACAGGAAATGTCTCAACTCAAAGTACTCAAACAGAGCAAGAAAAGTCGCAGCCGACAACTCAGTCGACAAGTACATCGACTATCTCTGTAAGTGGCTTTGCAGAGTTTAAATCAAAAGTTAATGCAGGGTCTTTTTCCAGTGTTGATACATTCAAGAATAATATGGGTCTTCAAAATGCGACAACATTCAATGTAAATTACATTGTATGTAACCTTAATTCTTATGATGCTTATGAAGCTGGTGAAGATGCTGGGTTTTGGGAAAAGGTTGGAGATTTCTTTACTCCATCACTAAATACAAGTGGATGTTCAAGCTCTTTTCAACGAACAATGTTTGGTGGAAGTATTATGAGAGAAGACGGAGCAATAGAGTCTGATGTCTTAACATCCCTTAAAGATATTGTTAATTCTGCAACAGCAGGTTCTAAAACAGGAACAGCTAGTTTCAACATTGTTAAAGATGGAGTTTCCTACATCATCGATTTAAATTTCCCAATAAGTTTAAATCCAATCTACAAGTATGAAACAGATAATGATGGAGATGCTTCTTATTACCAGTACTATAGCACTCAGTACGGTTACTAATTAGTAAGTCATATTAAAAAGTTTAGAAAGCCCTCGCTGTGCGAGGGCTTTTTTATGCATGACGCTTAGATATTTCTGAGATACTCTAGTACTGGGTGACGTAAATGGAATTGCTAAAAAATATTATTGATTATAATTCAAAAAAACATGGGGGGTCTGACCACTCAAGTTGCTTGGATTATGTTGTTGATAAAACTAAAAACCAATTTATTCCTTTAAAGTTTCTATTTTCAAAAAAGATATTGAAAGACGAAAAGCAACTATTCGCCCTTGGGTATGTTCAAGTTGCTCTTGAAACATACGGAGAGGATTTGTTTAAAACGTGGTTTGAGGACCAATATTCTAAAAAATGTTCCCTCGAGCAAGCAAGAAAGATTTCAATTTACTACATTCCTAATATGAACGACATTTTCTCATCCGTTGAAAAGATTAGTCGTTGCTACAATGACTTTAGAGAAAACTTAATTCTTAATAATCGAAAGAAACTTCCCGTTCAGTTAGGGGAGTGGCTTTGTAAGTCAATCTTTGCGTTGAAGCAAGAAAAGACCTCAAGTCAAAGAGGTTTTGACTTTTTCAAAGACGGAAAAAGAGTTGAAGTAATTATTCATTGGGGAGATCGGTCGAACCCAAAGGGAATAAAATTAAAAAAATCATTAGTTTCCCTTAGCGAATATACAATTATCATGCTCATTAGTGATTCACTTCTAATTAGAGATATTTGTTTTTTAGATAGTGAATTTATTCTTCGAAAGTTTCCAACAAAAGGGCACACAATCTTTTTAAAAGAATTAGAGGTTGGAAGTTACTATTTTTCTAAATCGACAAAGAATCTGTCTAAGGTTGTGCAAAGTGGAACACTTCTTCGGTTTTGTACGCCAAAGTTAGCTACTTATCTTGCAGATAAGTTTTAAAACAAAGAATACTTTAAAAGCCGACACTCAATGGAGCCGTTAAAAAAGGCTATCCTCTTTTCTGTTCGAAGGCTTATCTTTTTTCTAAGCTCTGGGTTACCTGTAAAAATCCAAGCGGTATGCCCAGTGAAGTTTCTTTTAAGATTTTCTCCAAGATTGTAGTAAAGCTTTTCGAGTTGCTTTTCATCACTAAGCCTTTCTCCGTACGGTGGATTGCAAAATAGAATCCCATTTTCAAATGGAGGAGTGAGCCGTTGAGCATCTTGAAGCTCTATTGTGATGTATTTATCCAGCCCAGCTGCCTTAATATTTTTTCTGGTTAAGGCGAGAGACTCCTTTGATAAATCGAAACCTTTGATGTCGGTATTTTTGAGGTTTTCAAATTTATTGATAATATCTTTTGAATAATCTGAGAGTGTTCTATTTAAAGTCTCAGAGTCTAGCTTGTTAAGCATAGGCCAGTTAAAAACAGAAAATTGTGTCTTGTTCTTTTTGTGTAAATTAATTCTTAGAAACTGAGGCCCAATCCCATTTGCTTTTAAAAATGACTCAATCAAAATTGTTCCTGAGCCACACATACAGTCCACAACCGGGGTACTTTCGTTTACATTCATTTTAGAGACGATCGCTGCAGCGAGGTCCTCTTTGAGCGGAGCAATATGTCCAGCGACTCTATAACCTCTTCTTGATAGTGGTTCACCGAAAATGTCGATAAATATGTGAGCCTGTAATGTCCCTTTTCCACGAACAATCTTACTTCTAATAAAAGCATCAGGACGTGATTTATCAATACTAGGCCTATTGCCAGTTTTTTCTCTGATTTGATCCACTAGAGCGTCTTTAAGTTTTAAAGACATAAAGTGAGAGTTTCTAAGTTTTTTATCCACTCCGAGGTCAAATTTTGTCTCAATTTTAAATGTATTTCTTTCACCGATATATTCAGACCAATCAAACTTGACCGCTTTTTTGTAAAAATCGTTTTCAGATAAAAAGTAGATCTTTTTGACGTTTAATAACATTCTTCCAGCAGTTCTAAGAAATAGACCTGCTGTGAAAGCGTCTGAAATTGAAGAGCGGAAGTAAACCCCTCCTTTATTAATATTAATTGAGCTGATTTTGAGCTTTTTTTCTTTGGCGATATCTTCGAGCTCTTTTTTGGCGATTTCTTCCATTTTCCCCGCACAGGAGAGGAAAAACTCGCGTTGTTCGGTCAATTTTGAGGCGGATTTTCTTCTGATTACTGTCATTGCGGGACATTCTTTCTAAGTCCTAGAAAAGTCAAGGCAAATTGTAGTTCTTATGAGTTTTGCGTGGTATAAATCTCGGGAATTCATTGGAGGATTATTTATGAGCTTTAGCGACTATAAAATTAAGGATATCTCCCTTGCAGACTGGGGTAGAAAAGAAATTGAAATTGCCGAATCTGAAATGCCTGGACTTATGTCTCTTAGAGAGGAGTTTGGGGCAAAAAAACCATTAAAAGGTTCACGAATTGCTGGTTGTCTTCATATGACAATTCAAACAGCGGTTCTAATTGAAACACTTGTTGATCTTGGTGCTGAGGTTCGTTGGTCATCATGTAATATTTTTTCAACTCAAGATCACGCCGCCGCAGCAATTGCCGCAGCAGGAATCCCTGTTTTTGCTTGGAAAGGAATGACAGAGGAAGAATTTGATTGGTGTATTGAGCAAACTTTGAAGTGGCCAAGTGGAGAGGGGTTAAACATCATTCTTGATGACGGTGGCGACCTAACAAACATGGTTCATGATCGTTTCCCTGAGTTAATTCCACATATTAAAGGTCTTTCAGAAGAGACGACTACAGGTGTTCACAGACTTTATGAGCGTCAAAGAAAAGGCACTCTAAAAATGCCAGCGATCAACATTAATGACTCTGTAACAAAATCAAAATTTGATAACTTATACGGATGTAGAGAGTCTCTTGTTGATGGGATTAAAAGAGCAACAGATACGATGATTGCGGGTAAAACTTGTGTTGTTGCTGGTTACGGTGATGTTGGTAAAGGTTCTGCTGGATCATTTAAAGGTTTAGGCGGAAGAGTTATCGTTACTGAGGTTGATCCAATTTGTGCCCTTCAAGCAGCAATGGAAGGTTATGAAGTAATGAAAATGGAAGACGCTGCAAAGCTTGGCGATATTTTTGTTACAACAACTGGTTGTGTAAACGTTATTGATTCAAGTCACCTTGATGCGATGAGAGATGGAGCAATTGTTTGTAACATTGGTCACTTTGACAGTGAGATCAACATTAAGCATCTGCACAGTACTTACAATCATACAAACATCAAGCCTCAGGTTGATATGTACACAAATGACCTTGGAAAAAGAATCATTCTTCTTGCTCAAGGACGTCTAGTTAATCTTGGATGTGCTACAGGTCACCCATCATTTGTTATGAGTAACTCATTTACTAACCAAGTACTTGCTCAAATGGAACTTTGGGATAATTCGGAAAAATACGAGAATAAAGTTTATATGCTTCCGAAGCACTTAGATGAGAAAGTTGCACGACTTCATCTAGGAAAAATTGGAGTTGAAATAGACATGCTGACAAAAGAGCAAGCGGACTATCTAGATCTTCCAGTTGAAGGGCCATACAAACCGGAATTTTATCGTTACTAGGTAAGCTATGATTTTAATTGCATCGGATCACGCAGGGTATAATTCAAAGGAGCAATTGAAATCCTTTCTTGAAAAAGAGGGGCATGAAATTGTTGATCTTGGAACGAGCTCTGCTGATCGATGTGATTATTCTGATTTTGCTGGTGAACTTGCTAGTAAAATTAGCGAAGGTGAATACAAAAAAGGTATTCTTATTTGCGGCTCAGGCATGGGCGTTTCGATGACTGCTAACCGCTACTCTGGCGTCCGCGCAGCTCTTTGTCGAAGCCCCGAAGATGCTAAAATGTCGAGACTCCATAACGACTCAAATATTCTCTGCTTAGGGGAGAGGTTTAACTCTCAAAGTGAGCTTGAGGAAATTACTAACACATGGCTTGAGACAAAATTTGAAGGTGGAAGGCACTCAGGTCGAGTGGCAAAAATTGATAAACGGATGGTTGGGTGCTTTCAAAATAAAATCGAAAAAGTTTTAAGCATTTGGGTTTTATTTTTCACAATTCTTGGAATTTATCTAGCAAGAACTAATGAGCAATATTTTAAGTATCAGTTTACTGTTGAAGATGGCTTTTTAGAGTGGTCAAGTGTCGTCTTTTTAGTAACTGCGGGAATCTTTAGTTTTAAGCGTGGTCTGCGTGCGTTAAAAAATAAAAAGAAGCTCATTTTTTTAACGGCGTTGGGAATAACAATGGTTTGTTTTTTTGGTTCCGGCGAAGAGATCTCTTGGGGACAAAGGTTGTTTCAAATAGAAACGGGGGACACTTTTAAGCAGCTTAATACCCAAGGTGAAACTAACCTTCATAATTTAAAAGTAAATGGAGTTAGTATTAATAAGCTTATTTTTGGAAAATTATTAACGCTTGCGATACTTGTGTACCTGCTTGTTTTTCCATTTTTAAGAAATAAAATAGGTCTGATTGATAGGGTTATTAAAAAATTTGGAATACCGATTGCTACAAACTTTCAAATATCTTTTTGCTTTTTAATATTTGCTCTTTGTGAATTAACTGGCTCTTCAAAAAAAGGAGAGTTGTTTGAGTACGGGGCAACTTGCATTTTTATGTTGATCTTTTTATTTCCAAGAAACTCAGAAGAGCTCTCTTGATTTAAACAAGCTTTCCTAAAATATTTAAAATTCTTAATTTTAAAACAGAAAACAGGGCTTCAAAAATGATGCCGCCATCCATTTTAGAATAACCCTCTTCTCTTTCATAAAAAGTAATAGGCACTTCTTTAATTTTTTTCTTCAAACAAAAGGCTTTGTAATTAACTTCTAATTGAAAAATATAACCGTTACTTTTTAATTGAGATAAATCGATGTTTTTTAAAAGGTCCGACCTCATACACTTAAAACCGCCAGTTGCATCAAGGACATTAATAGATGTAACGATTCTAATATATATTCCGGCGAGATAAGAAAGAAGCAACCTGTTAAAAGGCCAGTTGATAATTCTTATTCCTCCCACGTACCTGGATCCGATAACTAAATCTTTTGACTGACATTCATATAAGAGAGTTTTGATCTCTTTTGGGTCGTGTGAAAAGTCACAGTCCATTTGGACAATGTACTCAAAACCCATTTCAATCGCTTTGGCAAAGCCAGCTGCATAAGCTGTACCTAACCCTAGCTTTCCTTGTCTTTTGATGAGGTGAAGGTTTGAATTTGTTTTTTGAATTTCTTCAATTTGTTCCGCAGTGCCGTCAGGGCTACCGTCATCAATGAATAAGAGGTTTATATCTGGGTACAGCTCAAAGATCATGTTAATCATATTCGTAACATTTTCTTTTTCATTGTATGTGGGTATTACTATACAGCTTTTTTCAAAGGGAAGATTTTTCGAGCTCATCTAAATTCCAATTATTCCAGTCTTTTTGATTTGGTCCTTTGATATCTTACTGAAATAATCTTGAAAATACTAACTTCAGGCTTATTTACAATTGATGCATTTTTTCTTGCTTGTTCGGCGAATTTTTGAACTTTTTGAGATGAGCTTCTGCTGAGGCTTGGTTTTGTATAGCCACGATCTTTCTTTCTTCGTGAAGAGCCAGATTTGATCGACCCAGTTCCACCACTAAGTTGAAAGCCATTTCTTCTCTTTGTCCTTTTTCTAGGAGAATAGCTTCTGGAGTACCCGCTTCTTCCTCCGCGTATACGACTTTGTAGACTTTTGGATGCTGGTCTTTGTGCCGCAAGTGTGGCAGCGAGCGCTTTTGGAATACCTAAGTCACTCGCCTCGTTTATTTGATCTAGTTGCTCTCGTGAAAGTTTCGTTCTAGGAGCTTTGTTAAGAGGGACCGAACGAAGTGCCCTTTTTGCCGTTTTTAAAGCATTGTCCGCAAGGCTTGCGAGTTGTCCATCCGACCTTCCAAGACCTCCACGGCTAATGGCCTTAATATTTTTTCGATTTAGCTCTTCAAAGCTTTCACCGAAGTTCAACCCATTAACAGCACTCATAAAAGTTTTATCAAAACAGTCATTTCTTGCAATACAAGAGCAGTCATCGTCAGGTCTTCTAAACCTATCGAGACATATCATTTGAGTCCCGTAACTTCTTTTAAGTCTTGCCCTAATTTCAGGCATGCAATATTGTTCGTTGTTTAAATTACTCGGTAAAGAGCAAAAGCAATTTCTCTCAGTTATTGCATTGCAGTCGCCCTTTCCTGGCATTTGTTGAATAACTCTTGCTACTGAGTTGGATGCTTGTTTATTTTTTTTAGATAGCACGCTGTTAAATCCAGTTAAAAAGCCAGAAGCTGTTGTTTTTAAAATTCTTCCGGCCCAGTTCCAACCAACTGGTGGAGAGACGGCTATACTTGCAACATAACAGGTTGTCGTTGCGCCCCAGCCAATAGAATTAGTGCTGTTGTTCTTTGACTTTTCTCTGTAATTTCTTTTTATCTTGTGAAGATTTTCAGTTTGAGCGTTATCGGGGGTTGTCTCAATACCAGAGAGATGTTTTTGAAAGTTTTGTTGCTGGAAGCCAGAAATTGTCTCTACTCCACCCCCGATGTATCCACAAACATCGACGAATTCATCGTCTTTTTCATCTTTTTTTTCTTTGTCGCCGTCTTCCCCATCTTTGCCTTCAGATTTGGGTTTTTCATCGGCTTGCCTTTTTTCGTCTTTAGATTTGGGTTTTTTTTCATCTTTCTGCTGTTGACTCTTATCTTCACCTTCTTTGGCTTTGGGTTCTTTCTTGTCACTTTTACCTTTTGTATCCTTTCCTTTATCATCGTCCCCTTTTTCAGAGGCTTCTTTCATTTTGGACATTATTCCTTTTGTTGAAATGAAATTGGTCATTGTTTGGTATGCTTTTGAGGCCATTTGTATTGTGCCTTCACTCATTCCGAGGACTTCAACTTCCTCCCCTGCACAAAGCCTTGAGATATCGCCTTTTACTGCCGTAACGTCATCCTTTTCAAAGTTTTGGGCTTCACATAATTTTTCTAATTGGATTTTTGAGAACTCCTCATTTAAGGCATTTGTCTGAGCTCTATCAGCATCGGATAGGTCCATATCTTCAGCTTTTCGCGCAAAGAGAGTGAAAGATAGAGTAAATATTAAGCACGTTAATAAGGTCTTTTTGATCATAATTTATTTTCGGATTAACTGATTGAATTATTTAGGATAAGTTATGTATGTTGACGCTGCAAGGCATTAATGATAACAATAACTTAGCTTTTTTAGGACATTATTCATGAACAAAGAAACGGACCTTTCACACTCCATGACTCACTATCTTTTGACTATTCACAAGTTAAAAGAGCAAAGAGGCTTTGCACGGGTAACTGATATTGCGAGAGAATTAAACCTCACTAAGGGAAGTGTTTCTACTGCAATAAATAATTTAAAGAAAAAAGGTTTAGTCTCTGAAGAGGAGGATTGTAAGTTTTTGATTCTCACGGATGATGGGCATGATGAGGTCCATAAAATCTTATCCACTCGAACGTTAATGTATTATTTTTTAAAAGATTTTCTTGGTGTTGAACAAGAGGTTGCGGATAAAGACTCATGCGAAATGGAGCATCTAATGAGCCAAGAATCTATTGAGAAGCTTTTTCAATTCATGAAAAATATTTCAAATGACAAAGATGCAATTGAGAAATATTTAGACACAGATTCACTCAGTTTAGATTTAACCACTTTTTCATCACCTCAGGATTTTATTGATAACCAAAAAGGCGATAAATACCTAGAGGAGAAGTAGCAGGGCCCTATGCCTCAAAATTTTATTCAAACAATAAAGTCCATTTCTGGGAAGGATAAAAAGAATCTTTTTTTTGTCGCCTTAAGTTTGTTTTGTGTTTTGTTTTCATATCCAATTACGAGGTCGACAACTACTTCTATCTTTCTTCAAAGTCATGGGGCCAAAAATTCTCCCGTCGTATGGTTATACTCTGTTATTGGGCTAACTATTGTTGTCTTTCTTTTTAATAAGTTTCAAAAACAACTTAAAGTTCACAAACTTTTTTATGCTGTGGGAATTTTAAGTGCGGTGATATTTAGCGCTCTTACCTGGGGCTTTTTTCATGGAAGTGAGTGGATGGCCTATCCTCTTTACGTTTGGAAAGAAATATATATTGTCCTTCTAGTGCACTTGTTGTTTGGATATTTAACAAATTCGATGAGTTATGAGGTGGCAAAAGTACTCTATGGGCCTATTGGGGCGATGAGTAGCCTTGGTGGAGTAGCCGGTGGAGCATTCACTTCTTGGGCCACAAAAAACTATAGTACTTTAGAGATTCTTATAATTGGAGTCCTTCCAATTGTGTTATCTGGCGTTGTTTTTTATTTTACGAACAAAAATATCAATATTGTTGAACTTCAAAAGGAAGAGGAAAAAGCAAGCCCATTAAAATCAATTGGAAATATAAAAACATATGTTTTTTTAATCGGTGCTATTATTACCTTTTCTCAGTTTTTTATTAACCTGGCCAATTTTAAATTTAACATTCTTTTTGAAAGCGTTGTGACGGAGCAAATTAATAAAACGGATTATCTAGGTAAGCTTTACTCCATGGTCAACCTGGTGTCCTTTTTAGTGCAGATCTTACTAATTCCGATTTTATTAAGATTTGTTAAATTAAAAATTGTTCACCACCTAATACCCTTACTCTATCTAGTAGTTTCAATCAGCTGCTTTGGCATTGCCTCTGGCTCAATGATTTTTGTAGCGAGTGCTTTTGTTATTTTTAAAGGAGTTGATTACTCCTTGTTTTCAACGGCCAAGGAGTTATTGTATTTCCCTTTAAGTCCCAGCCAAAAATATGGGGCGAAGTATATTAACGATATTGTTATCTATCGTTTTGCTAAAGGCTTAATCTCGTTAATTTTAATAAAAATTCAAATGGAATCGGCCGTGACTTGGATGATGTATTTATCTCTCGTTATATGGCTCATTCTTCTCATTCCACTTTTTAAACATGAAAAAAATATTTTAAAGGAGAACTAATGAAATTCTTGCACGATGAAAAGCTAGACCATGTTCCATTTTCAACAATTGACCTTGAGGAATATCTTCCTGAATTAGATAACTTAATCACTCTGTCAAAGCAGAGAATTGATGAAATTAAGTCTGAATCAAATCCTAATTTTGAAAATACAATTATTAAACTTGAAGAAAGTGCAAAAGAATTAGGACTACTCGCGGGAATATTTTTTAATTTAAACTCTGCTGAAACATCTGATCGAATGCAAGAAATCGCAAGAGATTTTAGTGCAAAACTCACAAAGTATGACAACGATGTGAATCTTGATGGTGAATTATTTCAAAAACTTAAAAGTGTATATGATCACAAAGGTAGTCTTGATTTAGATCAAGAGTCTCTTCGTGTCCTGGAAAAGCATTACGATGATTTCTCACGAAATGGAGCTTTGTTAAGCGAGGGTAAGAAAGAGCAACTTAGAAGCCTAGATGAAAAACTCGCGCAAACATCACTCTCTTTTGGAGAGAACTTATTGTCAGAAACAAAAGCTTATGAACTTTTCCTAAGTGAAGAGGAAGTTGAAGGACTTCCAGAGGGAATTAAAGAAGCTTTTAAAGAAGCGGCAGTAGAGAAGGGGCAAGAGGGTAAGTACCTTGTGAACCTAGACTATCCTTCCTATGTACCGTTTATGCAGTATGCTCAAAATAGAGAGCTTAGAGAAAAGCTCTATCGTGCAAGGATGTCTTTGTGTTTTAATGAATCTGAGACGTCAAATATTAACAATATTAAAGAACTTGTTCAGTTAAGAGATCAAAGAGCGAGACTTCTCGGTTTTTCAAGCCACGCTGAGTTTACTTTAAAAAAACGAATGGCCGAAAAAGAAGAAAAGGTTTTTTCTTTTCTTGAAGAGTTAAAGTTAAAAGCACTACCAAAAGCCAAAGAAGAGCTCGAAGAGTTAAAAGAATTTGCAAAAAACAATGGATTTGAAGGAGAGCTTCAGCGGTGGGATTACTCATTTTGGAGCGAAAAATTAAAAAAAGAAAAATTATCTTTGGATACAGAGCTATTAAGGCCATATTTTAAGCTGGAAAATGTTGTTGATGGTGTTTTTCAAGTTGCTAATAAACTATACGGATTAACTTTTAAAAGAGATGACTCTGTTGATGTTTATCATGAAGACGTAACTGCTTACAGAGTTCATGGCGAAAATGATGAATACGTAGGGCTGTTTTACGCAGACTTTTTTCCAAGAAAGGGAAAAAGAGGCGGAGCATGGATGACAAGCTACAAAGAGCAGTTTCAAAAAGGTGGAGAAGACCATCGTCCTCACATCTCAATTGTTTGTAATTTTACTAAACCATCAAAGACAAAGCCTTCTCTTCTAAACTTTGAAGAAGTGACAACATTGTTTCATGAGTTCGGTCATGCTCTTCACGGACTATTAACTAAGTGTCGCTACAGAAGTCTTTCCGGAACAAATGTGTTTTGGGACTTCGTAGAGCTTCCTTCTCAAGTCTTAGAAAACTGGTGTTTTGAAAAAGAGTGTTTAAGTTTATTTGCCAAACATTATGAGACGGGAGAATTAATCTCTGATGAAACAATTGAGAGAATGCAAGGCCTAAGAACTTTTCATGAGGGGCTAGCAACCATGAGGCAGGTTGGATTTGCCACTGTCGATATGAACTGGCACACAAAAGGTGCAGGTGTAGAAGATCTTGGGGCTTTTGAAAAAAGTGTGATGGATGAGATGGATGTATTTCCAAAAGTAGATGGAACAAACTTTTCTTGTTCTTTTGGGCATATTTTTCAAGGTGGATACTCTGCAGGTTACTACAGCTACAAGTGGGCGGAAGTTTTAGATGCAGATGCCTTTGAAGCGTTTAAGGAAAATGGATTGTTTGACACCAAAACAGCAAAGCTTTTTAAGGAAAATGTTTTAGAAAGTGGAAATAAAAAACACCCAATGGACTTATATATCGCTTTTAGAGGACATGAGCCAAAGGTAGATGCACTTCTTCGAAGAGGTGGGTTAATCTAATAAATCTTTTTTGAGAGCTGGTTAATCAATCAGCTCTCTTTCTATTTGATTTGTCTTAAGAGAGTAAAAGTCTCTTGTGCTTGAAAGAAAGACTCTAAAAAAAGCAATCAAACAAAAAGCTATTCCTGAATACATATACATTTGTCTCACTGACACCATGTCCGCAAATAGTGCCACAACGAGTCCACCAAAAAAGTTTGGAATAACAAAACAAATTTGAACAATTGAATGGGCCATTGCCAAATCCTTGGTCTCAATTGTTTCGCTAATAAAATTAAACTGAGCAGGAATTCGAATAAAAACGACGGCGCCCCAGATAATAAGAAGTGCACAAGCTAATATAAAGTTATTGAATTGAATCCAAATTAAAAGCATATTTGCTTCAAAGAGAAATCCAATAACGGCTAGTTTGTTTGAGGGAATGAACTCACCGATCTTATTAGATACTAATCCGCCAATTAGTCCACCTAGCCCAAAACAAAGCATGACTACTCCATAGTCTTCTTTTGTTCCATCAAGCTCTTGAAGTGTGTAGGGTAAAAGTAGTGGAATTAAAATTCCAACCATCATACCGACGATGGCGTATTGGATTGACATGGTCCTAATATGGGGGTGTTTTGATAGAAATTTTAGGTCAAACATAAACCCAGCTTCTTTATCAGAGGCCTCTTGATTTATATTTTTTATATCGCTCATTCCAAGAAGTAAGATGAAGGCAACGACATATGTAAGAAGGTCTCCTAGGAAAATTGGGGTAATCGTACCAAGTCGTGTGTAAATTAATGCACCAATATAAGGACAAATTAAATGAAGTGCGGCGTAGGTTGTGCTGGATAGACTATTTGCTTTTTTTATTTTTTCTTTTGGTACGAAAACATTAGTTAAAGCACGTCTTAATGGAGTGAAGATCCCCTGAAAAAATGCAACTAGACCCGAGAGGCAAACTAAAAGAGTCGGACTTTCTGAGAAGATCATTAATATGAGTAGTGGAATCCTAATGAGGTTTGAAAATAATAATATCCTCTTAAAACTTTTATAGTTTCTAAGACCACCACCAATAAAAGTTCCTAAGGTATAGGAGAGAATGAAAACAGCTTTTGAAGTGCCAAGCCATGACTTCGAATTATCAGTCAGTGAAAAAAGGTAAAGCATTAGCCCTGTGTCTGTGACAAAACTACCAAATTCAGAGATTCCGCTGGCGAAAAAAAGTCTAGCGAAATTTCGGTGTTTAAATAGACTAGATGAGCTCAATTAATTATTTCCTATGTAAGATTAAATTAGTTTTTCTCAGTTCATTCATTGTTAGAATATTAAAAGGTTTTGTAAACCATCGGGTTTCAAGGAGGAAACTCAACGTCCAGCGGAGGGGCTTTTAATGTTAGGAAAACAAATCATTTATTTTCTTATTTCCTCGATCTTATTTATAGGAGCCTTGCACGCAAAAATAGTAACCACTGATAATGACGTTGCTCACCAAAAAATGGATCTTTTTGACTTTATTTATAAAACAGAGATTACAGACGGTCTCATCGCAGAAGTTGCAGAGGAAAATATTTTAAAACTGTCTCATCATTTGCATGAAGAACATCACCGATGTGGAGGGTTTATTGTTCATGATACCCTCGAGGAAGCCAAAGAATTTCTAAAAAACTCAAGGTCTGGTGAATTGAATAAATATTTTATTGACTACAGTATTTCGAATGAGGATGAAGTTAATACTTATCTCCCAATGGTTGCGGAAAAAAACATTAATGAAACGATCACGAAATTATCCTCATACCATAATAGATACTACAAAGCTCAAACAGGGATTCAATCGTCTGAGTGGATTGCCGATCACTGGTCAGACATTATTGCAAACCGTGAGGACGCAAGCGTTGAAATTTATCGCCATGAAAGATGGCCGCAACCGACAATTATTCTAACGATAAACGGTGAGTCAGATGAGACAATCGTAATTGGTGGCCATGCTGATTCAATTGCTGGATATTTTGGTGGTGAGCATAATAAAGCTCCAGGAGCTGACGATAATGCTTCTGGGATTGCAACAATAACTGAAGTCATTAGAGTTTTGGTTGACGGCAATTTTAAACCTAAAAAAACACTTAAGTTCATGGCCTATTCTGCAGAAGAAGTAGGGCTATTGGGGAGCAAAGAAATTGCTCGTCTTTACAACCAAAACCAAGAAAAGGTTATAGGTGTCCTTCAGCTTGATATGACGTTATATCATGGCTCAAGAAATCAAGATATTATCTTAATTTCGGATTACACGAATCAGGAGCAAAACGCATTTTTAGGGAACTTAATCGATAAGTATTTACAGCTTTCTTGGATGTATGACAGATGCGGGTATGCTTGTTCTGATCATGCTTCTTGGACAGGCAATGGGTTTCCAGCATCATTTCCTTTTGAGGCGAAGAAAAACGACATGAACCGAAAGATCCATACAAGTAATGATACTCTTGAGGTTGCGAGAGGAGTTGCAGACCACCCTGTAAAGTTTGCTAAGCTAGCGCTTTCGTACTTGATTGAGTTAGATCGCTAAGTTGACCAAGGTAGGTCCTTGGGATAGGGTGCGAGTATAATGCAGTACATAAAGTTGGAAAAAATAAATGCACCTAGTTGATTATAAAAGTATTGAAAAAGCGATAGACCAAGAAAGACAAGCCTTCATAAAAGTTCAAGCCTTCTCCGAAGATGCGGATGAGGTCAGATCAACTGAAGAAGCAAGCAAGATATTATCTTTCCTAGAGACAATTCAAACAAATCTTTTCGATCTATTTCAACAATATCCAAGTCTTGAGGAACTGTTTGACCGTGAGTTTGTAAGCTTTAAGGACTTTGCTTCCCTTGAGTACATTCTTGAGCTGTGTTTTCTTGATGATTTTATTTTTCCAGATAATGAGGATTTTCCTTTAACAAGTGTGGTTGATGGAAAATTTAAAGAAGACTACATTGGTGACTATCTCGATTTCTTCAAAAGTTACGTCACTAAGAAAAAGAAAAACCACGAAGACTTTCAAAAAGAAATCGAAGAGAACTTTAATAAAGAGTTAAAAACTAAAGAGCTCCCTTGCCGTTGCTCAGAATGTCTAAATAGTTACAGGTTCAAACTTCGAGACACTACCTACCAAGAAAGCGTGGAGCTAATAGAAAACTTCAAGACTGAGATTAGTGAAAAGCTTGATGATGCAAGTATCTGTGAAACTTTATATCGAGATCTTCAAAAGACTCTTGATAAAAGCTTTTTTAATTTAAGATTTAAATTAAAAAGAAGTACTCTGAATCGTCTTGAGTCTCAGGTCAAAAATAGATTAAAGTCTGAATTTTCCTATCCATCCGATATGGCGAAAAAAAGACTCTCGTCCCTTCAAATGTTTTTTGATCAAGAATTATTGGATCAAGATTTAAAGCTCGATATTATCTCAGAGCCTGAATACGAAAGATGGTATCAAATGCTCTCAACCAATATCTGGCGATCAAAGAAGTATTTAGAAGTTGAGTTTAAAAAATTTCTGAAGTCTATTCTAACTTTAAAGAGAAAGGACATCTCTGCAAAAATTCTAAAAGATTACCTTGGGCAATTCTGGGCTTTTAGTAATGCCAGACAGATTAAAAGAAAAATTATCTATCATATGGGTCCAACCAATTCAGGGAAAACGTACCATGCGATTGAAGGCTTATCTAAAGTCGAAAAAGGCTGTTACCTTGCTCCTCTTCGATTACTTGCGGCAGAGCTTTATGACACATTAAACGAAAAAGGGTGCAAGACAACTCTTCTCACGGGAGAAGAAGTTATTGAAATACCGGGAGCTACTCACTATTCATCAACAATTGAGATGGCCCGTTTTCAAGAAATATTTGATTGTGTCGTCATTGATGAAATTCAGATGATCACTGACCCGCAAAGGGGCTGGGCGTGGACACGTGCGCTAGTAAATATTTTTTCTCCAGAAGTACATGTTTGTGGGGACCCTTCAGTTCTTGAGCTTGTGAAAAATATTGTTGAACTTTGTGGCGATGAGCTTGAAATAAAAAATTATGATCGAATGACAGAGCTTCAGGTGATGAAAAACCCTGTGAGGCTTGGCGATTTAGAAAAGTCAGATGCATTAATTGTATTTTCTAGAAAAAATGCCCTTAAATATAAATCAGAACTTGAACGACTTGGTTTTAAAGTCTCAATTGTTTATGGAAGACTAAGCCCTGAGGTCAGAAGAGAGCAGGCCCGTAAATTTGACTCTGGTGAAACAGATATAATTGTGGCGACAGATGCGATTGCAATGGGAATGAATCTTCCAATAAAGAGAATCATTTTTAGCACTGTTACGAAGCATATTAATGGTAAGTCCTTTGATATTTCAAAAAGCGAGATTAAACAGATTGCAGGGCGAGCAGGTCGATATCAAAAATTTCCATTGGGAGAAGCGGGTTGCTTATCAAAGGTGGAGGAAGGTTTAGATAAAATTAGATCTGCGCTTGATGGAAAATTACCTCAGAAAAAACAATGTATGGTTGGACCGGACTTGGATATTTTTGCGCAAGTTAATACTGCATTAACAGAAAATAGTTTGCCGCTTCTAGGGCTATCTGAGTTCTTAAGACTCTTCAACACAATGACTTTTAAGAAACCTTTTTATTGCGTTGAGCTTAAAGAGATGATCGAGCTGACAGAACTTGTTGAGGAAGCGAATAGAGATTTCACTTTGAGTGATGCGGAAATATTTGGTTTTTCCTGTGCGCCAGTAAACTTGGGGTTAATTGAGCACGTTCAATATTATATTTATATTTTAAATAACTATGTTCGTCAGACTGATATTATTAATGAACCGATTGATTCAAATAGTGATGATATTGATTATCTGGAAACCGCTATTAAATGTGTTGAGCTTTATCAATGGCTCGCACGTCACTTTAACAAAAAGAATTTCACCTTTAACGAGCAAGAGCTTCTATACAATAAATCTCAAGCGGTAGAGAAATTAAATAACCTTCTTGGACAAAGAATTGTAAAGAGATGCGCTAGCTGTGGCTGTAAGCTTGACGACAAATCTAAGTTTGCTATTTGTGAAGAGTGTTTTCAAAATAGAAGATTCGCTCGAGGAAGAAGAGGGCCAGGATCTGGTTATGGGAAACCAAGAGGGGAAAGGCGTGGAGCTGATTTCTCAGGCGCTAAATCTAAAGGTGGAAGAGGCGAAGGCCGAGGAAAAAATCGTAAAAAAAGAAAAAGTAATTCAAAGAGCTTTAAAAGATTTTAAAAAATTGAAATGAATATTATTGATTACTGCGAGCATATTCTATTTTGTCCAAAGGTTGAGGATAAACTTCTCTCTCCTAGTGAAGTTATCTGCTTTAAGCGAAAGGTTGGAAGACCTATTCCTAATATGCCAGCTCGTGATTCCCAATATAAGTTTAGTGAGAAAAGGGCGAAGTTTCCAAAAGCGGGCTCTCTTCAAGATGATAAAAATAAGGCTTTGGCTTTACACTTTTTTGCCAATCATGAGCTCTTAGCAATCGAAATGATGGCCGGAGCGATTATAAAATTTGCTTATACTGTTAACGCTGTGGAATTCAAAAAGATATCAATTGGAATTTTCTCCGCGATTAAAGATGAGCAAAAGCACTTTAAGCTATACCAGTCTAGATTCAATGAGCTTGGGCTTAAGTTTGGAGATGTTCCAGTAAATGATTTTTTTTGGCGATATTTTGATGAGTTAAAAAGCTTTGAAGATTTTTTTAGTATTATGTCCTTAACATTTGAGGCTGCAAATTTAGATTTTGCCTATTACTATGCTGGTGTCTTTCGCTCAATTGGAGATGATAAGACCGCCAATATATTGGATATAATATATAAAGATGAATTGAAGCATGTGCAGCTAGGCGCTTTTTGGGTGAAGAATTTAAGCGATAAAGAGACTCTTTGGAGTGCATATATGAATAGTCTTCCAGAGGGAATTACTCCAGCAAGATCCAAGGGAATTTCTTTTAATCTAGATCACCGAAAAAAAGCTGGTTTGCCAGTATGCTTCATTGAAGAATTGAGCCGTTTTGAGGATAATTTTCGTATAACCAACAGACGAAAATGATTTATCATACAAATTTTGACTACGAATTGGCCCTTGAAGCTAGTTTAAAAAACAAAACTTATACTCCAAATAGAAGAATGAATAACGAGTTCTCCTATCTTTTTTTATGGTGTGAATCAAAGTTAAACAAGGTGCTTTTGAGTGATATTGATTTTGGCCCAAGGTATATTGATTCCATTTCAAAGACGCTTGGTTTTGAGGTAAAAACATCATGGACCAAAAAAAGTAGTGAAAAAATAGAAAATTGGTGGGGAAAACTTGAAAATATACCACTTGAGCTAAAGCTTAACTCTAAAGTTTATCACCAGAAGCTTCTTGAAACCGTTAAACCCAAGCATTTCATTCATGGAATAGTTTGTTCAAAAGGAGAGTTTATATCTTCGGGAGACTATTTTTTTAGGTCAGAGTATGGTTTTGCGGGAATGGGAAGTTTTAGGTTTAAAAATAGGTCCTTTATCCCAAGAGCTGGTGTAGTTACGCCGTTTTTGAGTAAAAAACTTGATTTAAGTTGTTTTTATAATAACGGAGAAACCAAAATCTATATTAATGAAATCTCTAAAATGAATTCTTTTTATGGGTGTAAGGTTTTCAAAAATGATGATTTTCTAACTGAGGAGCTACGAAGAAGAGGCATAGATGATTCTACTGTAAAAGAATCTTTTCAAGAAGTTATTGAAGTGATCATAGGAAAATATCCAGAATTGAAGAAATTTCAAATTGATGGGATCTATACTGATGATAATCAATGCTTGATAAATGAGATTAACTATAGAAAAAGTATGGGGCAAATTGCTTTAAAATTACTAGAGTACTTCCCTGATGAATCTTCACTGAAGTTCTCCTTAATCCCTAAAAAAAATTTCAAATTTAAAAGTAATATGTCTGTAATGACACCTGAAAATTCTTATGAATATCAGTTTATAACTACAATCTCGTTCTAAAAATAAGTTATAATACCCTTAGGATTATGGATATTAAAAAAGAGATTGAAAAATTAAAAATTAAGTTTAGTGATGTTGGCAAAAACGTTCAGGCATCAATGAACAGAGTTTTAAAAAGAAAAAAAGTTGATGAGTCAGCCAACGATGATGATAAAACGAAACCGGATAATCCTAATCTCAGTAGTGCAGATAATCAGAATACAGATCAAGTTGAGAATAAGGGCCTAGATACAGATGAAGAAAAAGATAAGAAAAATAAAAAGAATAAATTTACTGAACAGGACTTAAAAAGAAAAAAAATTCTTTACTTTATCGCTGTAATAGCTATTGCCGTTACTCTCTTTGTTGAGGATGAAGAAGTCATTCAGCAGGTTCAAAATGCAGTTAAAGAGAATGTAAATAAAATTGCATCAGGAGATGGAGATTTAAAAGACTCTTCGGGAAATTCCTCAGATGAGATACCAAAAACAGAAACGAACTCAGGGCTAAATGATGATAATCAAGAATACTCAGACAATATGGAAGTTGTTAACGATTCCGTTGAAGAATATGAACCAAAGCCAGTTAAAAAGGTAAAAAGCCAACCAAAAAGTAAAAAAGTGGCAAAGTCTGATGAGTCAGAAGAGGACTTGGACTTTGATTTTGATTTAACCTCAATAAACAAAAATGTGAAAAAAAAGTCGGCCAAAAAGATTCCCGCGAAAAAGGATATGATCGATTTAGCAAAAAAAATTGAGAAAAAAGCCTTGGAGGAATCTAGAAAAAAGGAATACAAAAAGGTTAACTATTTAAAGGTAGGTAGAGGGCTAGCTTATAATTGCAAAGCAAAATATTGGGCTTGTCTTAATAAAAGTGAATACTTTAATTGTAGAGATAATAAAGAACATTTGGAATTAAATAAGAAGCCCAAAGAATGCTTTCCATTAGAGGTGTACTCTTCAATTAGAGACTGTAAAATTATTCAAATTCATAATATTAATACTTTGAAAAAAACTGACTTTTGTAAGGGTAATTAAAATGATCATTATAGATGACTCCTTAATGCAGGAAATTAAGGACTTTATAGAGAGTAGTTGTGAGAGTCCTCGAGCATTGAGTGATTTTAAATCACTAATTCCCTCATCTCAATTTTGCATAATTTTTGTTGATCAAAAAAATTTAAGTACCACTCAAGAAATCATTTCAAGGCATCAAAATACTTATTACTTTATCTTTTGGGATGGTGAAGAAATAGAGGGCATTAATGCAGATGAACTAGAATATTTTTCGTACATTAACAAGAACTCAACAGTCGAGTTAATTAAAAAGCAATTAAATATCTTTTTTAAAGAGAATGTTATTCTTGAAAAGTTACAATACAGCTTGAATAAATTTTACAAATCAAAAATTGAGGGAGAGGCGACTTTTCTTAAGTCATTGGAGACTAAGTTATCGGATGTTCATAAAAATCTTGTGCCTCTCAGGAAAGTTGTAACTCCAAACATGAAGCTGTTTTCGAAGTATGCATTAGGGTCAGATATAGGCGGTGAATTTGTTGACTTCGAAAAAAATAAAGATCACTTATTTTTGATTATGTTTTCAACTAAGTCTTACCTGTTAAGTAGTGATCTTATTGAAATTGTACTTCAGCTCAGGCAAAAAAAAGATTTTAATTATGATTCCTTGAAGACAAAAATTAATGAATTTAGTACGCATCGAAATGAAAATTTCGATTTTTTAATTACAAAAATCAATTTTAAAGAGTTAAACGTTGAGTTATTTTCAAAAGGTTATAAGACGATACATAATTCAGAAGCACTTGATAATTCTAAAAGTGAGACAAATAAGTTTGGTATTAAGGCGTTAGATAAATTATTGTTTCTTTCGCCAGGGCTCCTTAGTTATTTATTCAGTGCAAAAATGAAGATAAATAATATTTATAAAAATAATGTAGAAGTTACGTTCAACGAGGTTTTCTCAGAGGTCAGAAACTCGATGAGTTCAGGACTTGGTGGCCCTGATGCAACAATGGCCTTTCTGGAGGTACAAAAAAATGCTTTTAAAACTATTTAGTCTTTTAGCATTAGTAATTTCGATTAACTCTTACTCTCAGGAGTTTGATGAGAATAGATGTTTTAAAGACTCTTTTTCAATTAATTTAGAAAGGTCTGTCGGACCTTTTGGTGTTGGCAAAAGATTTTTATACATTAAAAAAAGTGATTGTGAAATTGCAATTGGTTATCAACCTTTTCAATATAAAAAAACTAATTGGTTAATTGATGTTTGCCGTGAGCCTATTCATATTAAAAAGGGAGACGAGTCTGTAGAGGTAATTAAGAAAGATACTGCTTGTCAGTCAGGAGAAGGGGATTATTGTGCTGAGGTAAAAGTTGTTTTGGATGCAATCCAAAATGAGGGGCTTATCTTTGCTCAAGGCCAGCGTGAAGATCTGAATAGCGACCATGGAAAGGTTTACTGTGCATACCTATTGGCAAAAAAATACTTGAATGGGAAAAAAGCCTTTAGGGTTAGTGAGGACATGAAAGGTATGTTGATAAAAAGAACTCAAAAAGTGACTGAAAAAGAAAGTAATACTTATTTACCAAATGTTTCAAATGTCCCAAATTCGGGCAGCGTAAGTGCAGGGGGAGACGATTTAGTCGATTACTCCGTTAAAACAGAGGAGCCCTCTGATTTTTAAATTTTTTTGAGGGCATTATCAAAGTCCTGGGTTAGGTCTTCGACGTTTTCAATACCGACAGAAATTCTTATTAAACCATCTTTAATACCTATCGATTCTCTAATTTTTTTAGGCACTGAAGCATGTGTCATTGTAGCAGGCTGTTCAATTAAACTCTCAACTCCACCAAGGCTTTCAGCTAATGAGAAAAGGTTAAGTGCTTTAATAAATCTTTTTGCACCAGCAATATTGGTTTTAAGGTTCACGGACATCATTCCACCAAAACCAGACATTTGCTTTTTTGCGACCTTAAATTGAGGGTGCGTTTTTAAACCAGGGTAAATAACATTTTCCACTTTTTGGTGAGACTCAAGATATTTGGCAATTTTAATTGAGTTTTCTTGGTGTTTTTCCATGCGCACCCCAAGAGTCTTTATTCCTCGAAGAATTAAAAAGGATTCAAAAGGTGAAAGTGATGGCCCCATGGAGTTTTGAAGGTATCTTATACCTTCCATGAATTTCTTATTACTTGATATTATGGCACCGCCGAGAGCATCAGAGTGGCCATTTAAATACTTTGTCAATGAGTGGATGACGATATCTGCTCCTAGCTCCAATGGTCTTTGGAAATAGGGAGTCATAAAGGTGTTGTCAACAGCGAGAAGGGCTTTTACTTTTTTTGTGCTCGCAGATATCTCTTTAATATCAGAAATTTTAAGAAGAGGGTTAGTTGGAGTTTCAATCCAAACTAAGTCAGGCTTAAACTCTTCAATTTTTTTCTTCGTTTTTTTTGTATCACTTGTGTCAATAAATCCAATGTTATGAATCTCATTAAATATTGTTGTGAGTTGGCGATAGGTTCCTCCATAGACATCGTCTCCACACAAAATCTTTGACCCATGTGGAAGATTATGCAGAACGAGTGATAGAGCGGCCATCCCAGAGCTTGTTGCTGCACAAAATTTTGCACTTTCTAAAGCAGCAAGGCATTCTTCAAGCCTCGTCCTGGTTGGGTTATGAGTCCTTGTGTATTCATAACCATAATGATCTGCAGGTGCTTTTTGGATATAAGTAGAAGTTGCATAAATCGCAGGAGATATTGCACCGTTAATTTTATCTGGGTCTGATCCAATGTGAATTGATTTGGTATTGAAGTTTATATTGTTAGTTTTTTTTTTCATTAATAAGATCCGTGAGTCGATATATATTCAAGAATATCAATATTGGTCAAAATAGTAAGCGGCTTATTCTCTTTAGTAACAACGACGACCTCTCTATTAAGTAGGTTTTCTGTAATTTGAGAGATAAGCTCGGTTTCTTCAATCGTAATAAATTTTGAATTAAGGAGAAGAGATACCGAATCTTTTACACTGAATTCTCCGTCATAAAGAGGTTTCAATAAGTCCTTTTCTGATAGGACACCTTTAATCATATCACCTGAAAGAATAGGAATTTGAGAGATTCCTTTTTCATTCATTAGATTAATTGCTTCTTCAAGAGTCGCAGTGTCCTGAAGGGAAAAAATTGGACTTTTGTTTTTATTAATTTCTTCAAGAGCATCTTTTATTTGAACATTAAATGTAGACTCTTTATAGCCATTATCGCTCATCCAGTCATCGTTATAGATTTTACTAGCGTAACGGTTTCCAGAGTCAGGAAGTATGACTAGTATTTTTTTAGGCTCTTTCAGTGTCTTGGCATATTTAATCGCCCCGACAATTGCAGCCCCAGAGCTACCGCCAGAGTAGATTGCTTGCTGAGAGAGAAGTTTTCTCGTCATGATAAAACTTTCTTTATCATTCACAACAACCCAATCATCAATTACATCAAAATTATAGTTGCCAGGAATAAAGTCTTCACCTAGCCCCTCTAGTACATATGAATGAGCACCCGAAGTATCACCTGTTTTGGCGTATTGGGCAACGATTGAGCCAACGCAATCAACTCCGACTACTTGAACATCAGGCATGACAGTTTTTAGATAAGCTGCTGTTCCTGATATCGTCCCTCCAGTTCCTACACCGGCCATGAAAACATCAAAATCACCACCTGTTTGCTCAAAAATTTCTGGGCCAGTGGTATGAAAGTGGGTTTCTCTATTCCACAGGTTTTCATACTGATTAACGTAATAAGAGTTTGGAATAGTTTCAGATAACCTTTTTGAAACAGAGTAATAAGATCTTGGATCCTCTGGTTCAACATTGGTAGGGCAAACAACCACCTTGGCCCCAAAGGCACGTAGGTTGTCTATTTTTTCTTTAGACTGCTTATCAGCCAACACAAAAATGCATTTCATTTTATTGAGTGCAGCCCACATTGCAATACCAACTCCGGTGTTTCCAGAGGTTCCCTCAATAATAGTTCCACCGGCTTTAACAAGGCCATTTTTAAGAGCTTGGTCGAGAATGTAACAGCCAATTCTGTCCTTGATAGATCCACCAGGATTTAGGTATTCAAGCTTTACATAAATTTCAGATTTTACCCCTGTGAAACTAGGGTCAAGTCTTACAATTGGAGTATTGCCAATTGCTTCGATGACATTATTAACCGAGCCTTTCATACTAACCTCGTTGTGTTCTTTCATACTCTACAATGGATGCCAGACAAGATAAACGACCAATGATTGAGTACACAGCCTCTTTCATCACATCATCACGATTTTGTCTAATCTCTGAGATGCAAAATTTCTTAAACACCATCCCTTTTGAGTTCAGATTTTCACTGGAGTCTCTTTCAGAGTTTGCACGCATAAAGCCTCCGACACTTTTCCCGCCTATTAGGTAAATAGTAACTTCAGCAGGCATGTTGTCATAGTTAATGATGGTTTCAACCCCTTCTTGAATAAGCACATCTGTGAATTTGATCTTATTTTTTCCAATGTCTAGTTTATTTCTTTTTTTTCTGTTTAAGTTTTTAACATCTTCTCCGTTAGTGACCACATGAATACCCATTCCATAAGTCCCTTTCGAAGCCTTGATAAAGACTTTTTTATCACTATTGATTTGTGTTTTTAACTCATTCACCTGATTGGCCAGGTCATCAAGCCCCACCTTGGTTGAGAAGTCCACATCGTGAACACTCTTAAATTTTGCCTGCAGAAGATTTGTGTCGATATTAAACTTCTCACAAAAGTTGGAGATCACATCTCTATATGCCTCAAAGTGTTTCACTTTTTGTCTTCTATACCAGCCCATTTCGGGAGATGGAGACATCTTAGTTCTTATAGAGCTCCAGTCTAAGTTAATGGGAGCAGACTGGTCATTATTGATAACTAGAAAATCAACAACTAAGTTTTTGTCGATGATATTAACGTGGTTGTTCACGACATTTGCTAGATAAATTTCTATGGGGAATTTTGAATGACTTTCGAGATTTAAAGTTACCTGCTCATTACTAAATAATTTATTATCAAAAGATAGTAGAACAACATCCTTACCAGACTCCCTGATTGAATTAGAGAGAAAGAAGATATTATCCAAGTAGAATTTATTTTTCGTATTGGATTCTACAAGTATGCCAACACGTTGACTATCACCATCTATGGTTTCTTTAATTTGCTTTGATGTCGCATCCAAGTCCAGTAGGCATAGATTATTAAACCCTGCTGGGTATAAGTTGTTATCTACTGGTGCATATTTAGTTCTACTCTCTCTTATATCAACACTTGTGTAAAATGGAATTTCCTTTCCGTGCATTTGTTGATCAATATAAGCGTTAATGTCTACCCAGTTTGTGATGATAAATTCATCGAGCTGATTTTTTGTAGTAATATCCATTTCTCAATCCCAATGGTTTGTCAGTGATTCAACATGCTTCTTTGGGTCCGCTTCATAGATATCCGGAAATTTTAAAAACTTTCTAAATAGCTTCGATTGGTCAAAGAAGTTAATAATTCTCTTTTCTCTTTCGATAAAATATTTAACTGGCGTAGCCTCAAAATCGTCTTCTTCTAAGGTTCCCATATCAAGGCACTTATTAACTAGCAGTACCGAGTGCTCTTTTGAGAGATGAGTTGCGTTCTTAGTTATTTCAATAATCTCTTTTACTTTACTTTGCTCAGTGGAGCTAACCAGAAACCACTGGTAATTATTACTTTCTTTTAGAAATCTTTGAAAGGTAAGAGCTTTTAAAAAGTAATGCTTGTTTTGATGTAAAACGTAAATAGCGTCTATGAAGGTTTCTACGAAATCCTTGCCTGTTACTTTTTCAAGGTAGGTGAGAAGTTTTTTTATTCCGGAGGAGACAATCTTTCCAAATAACTTTTTTCCTCCGGATTTAGGGGCAGAGTTCTTACCTAAGAATTTAAATATTTCAATATATGACTTATCAAAAAATCGATCTATTTTTTTTGATGCGTTTAAAAAATCAAGAAAGTGCTTTCCGGGAGGAGTATCTAGAATAATACTGTCATACTCATTAGATTCAAGTTGAGATTGAACTTCAATAATGGCCATTATTTCATTCATCCCACCATTTGGTCGCATTAGAATTTCAAGAATTTTATTATTTTTTTCTTTGTCGATCCCAAGCCTATCGAAAGTTTTTTGGGAGGACATTAAAAGAGCGTCAAATTCGACTGTGGCAAGGTTTACTTTTCTTACTTGTCCGGCGCTGTTGTCAGCAAGATTTAATACCTGCTTAAGTCTTAGTGATGGGTCAATTGTTATAAGTAAAACTTTGAGTCCCTGAGCCGATAGGTGTTTTGCTCGAGAAGTTGCCAATGTTGTTTTTCCAACCCCTCCTGTGCCACAAAAAATTTCTAACTTATAGTTTTTACCCTTCACTTAATATTCCTTTAATTGATGGGCTTATCTTTTTAAGGATCTCTTTGGTGTCATGTGAAAATACTTGAGGAATAAGTCTTACTTCTTTTTCAAAATATCTTTCAAGAATCTCTTTTTCGATCTCAAGCTTTTTCATTGCTAAAGGAGCCTTAGAGTCTTTTACCTCACTATTATTTAGGGAATTATTAATTATAAGTTCTGTGTTTTCTATCCCTTTCTTGATAAAAAACTTCTTCAAATCGAGTCCCTCTTCAACGGACATTTCTGTTGGAATTGAGCTAACGATCACTCTAGTATTTCCTTCTTTTTTCAAGAAGCTATTCATACGGTTTATATCATCTACTAAGACACCTAATTTAAAGATTTCTTTAAAATTATTTAGTGAGCTAATCATGCTCATTGCGTGTCCACTAGCAGGTGAGTCGATCACAATATAATGGTCAGGGTTATCCTCAAGCTCTTTGATGTAATGCCCTAATAAAATCATATGACCCAGAGGGGGAAGTACTTGGAATAGTGCCTTAAAAAACGGAGCTTTCATTACCCACTTTGCTAGAAGAGGAGAGTTTAATTTTAATCCAATATAAATTTCGCTGCTCTCCTCCGGACTTGTTATAAACCTAGGAGTTCCATCTGTAAGGATCTCTGGCGGACAACTCTGGTCAAAAGAAGTGTAGAAGGCTTTGTACCCTTCTGCGCGGAGGCTTTTGGTTAGGGCGTGAGCGATTGTTGTTTTTCCAACACCGCCCTTGCCTGAAACAATAATTAAACGAGGAGTCACCTTTTAGAACTTGTATAACAATGTGAAGAGTAATTTGTAATAGAATCCTTCTATCTCTGGTAGTAGCTCTTGTTCAACGTCGAATGGGTTGTGCACGTGAGCAATTAAGCCAACTGTATAGTTTTGATTAAGTTCTAAGTCTGCACCTAAGCCAAAATGAGTACCAAAAGTAACCTTTGAGTCAGACTCAGTTATCACGTTATTAACGGATCTTGTTACTGTGGGTAAGTAGAAGCCTAGCCCGCCAACGAAAAAAGGAGTAAAAGCGTCAAAGTTCATGATTTTGCCTTTAATCCCTGCGGCAATACCTGTTAAGTTTGATTCTTTTTCGCCCATTTTGTGGCCTGAAAAGTGTCCGTTTATTAATAAATCAAAAGAGTAACTTGCTTTGTACTCATAATACGCATCAACCGTTATGGAGTTTTGGCCATTTTCAGAAAAGTCACCATGTAGAAAAGTCTGACCCAGTCCAATACCAAAGGAGTGACCTTTAAGGTATGACGATACGAAACTTGGACTGGAATTGTTTTTATTTTTGTCTACGATATTTTCGATTGCTGTGCCTGAGTAGGCACAAATAGAAAAAGTTAAAAGAGTAATAATTGAAAGGCTTAGGTTCTTCATGACATCTCCTTAGTCCCTGGGTCAAAGTCATTTTTTTTAGAGACAAAACATCCTAACACCATCTTATGATGGTGTTAAAGATATTTTGGTGAAATTATTTAATTAGTTTAGAGTAGAGTTTTGAAATGAAGTGGAAGTATTAGTCTCAGTTGAATGTAATGGACTTCCAAATGCAGTAGTTTTGGTAACTGGCTCTTCTTTTAAAGGCTCAATTCCAAGAGCAGTATGCTCTAGAGATGAAATATAACCAGTGAATGTGCCCTCGTTTGATCTAATTACTCGCTTTAGGAGGTCAACGTTACCAAGTTTTGTTGATTTTTTTTCTTGATCAAATAGTAACTGGATCTGTGTAATGTAGGTGATGTCATTTTTTGATTTATTATCAATAACTTGTATTTCGTTACCGTCTCTAATAATTTGAGCAATTTCTTCCAGAGTTACATAGCAGCTTTGGTGTGTGTCATATAATTTTCTATTTTGGTATCTTTTAATAATTCTGACGTCGCTCATCTTGTAACTCCCCTTGAACTTTAACTTAAAAGTTATCTATTTATAAGCAGCCTTATATGTGAAAACCAAAAGCGAAACAATCAATTATGTAAAAGTTTTAGCGGTGCGTTGCTGCAAAACTCAAACAGATTCCAGTCACTTAGGTGCGCAAGGTTTATTTTGCGTCGTTTCATATCTGCTGCGCTCATGGTCTAGCAAGATTTGATTCATCTTGTCAATCGTCAATGAGGGCAAAAATTTGCCGTGCACTGAATAAAAACCCGCCTGTACTCAAGTACTTGCTAATTGGTCCCGAAAAAATAGGTGAATCTTTCACAGGGGATCTAATTGCTTAGGCTTTTATTAATATCTTTTCTTTTCGTTAGTTGCGCCTCTTTCCAGGGGAGCAACGTGCGCCAAAAAAAGGAAATTAGGGTTGTTGATTATCCAAAAAGCCATGTCGGAGACGTTTTAAAATCAGAGAATTTCTCAGAGTATGGCAAAAGTGTTTTCATGAAACTTTCTGAGTTGGAAAGAAAATTTTTTATAAACGACCTTTATTTAAAAGCGGTAGACTTGAAAGAACTGGGAGAAACTGAAAAAGCCAGTAAACTTTTTAAGGTGCTATATGACTTCATTCCATTTGATGACAGTGTTAGAAAAAGCTTGATTGTCTCCTACATCAGGTCAAATCAACTAGAAAATGCAGAGTTGGTTTTAAAAAATATAATCAACAATGAGAGTGGCAGCAACATCAGTTATAAATTAATTTTAGCAGGCCTTCAAAACGCAAGAGGCGATATTGAGCAGTCAAAGAAAACTTATGAAGACGTACTTGTTTCAGAGCCTTCAAATGAAGAAGCATGTGTGTTTCTATCCAAGGCTTTTTCGAATGAAGGTAACCATAAAAAGGCAATTAAAAAACTTAAAAAATGCCTTAAGTACTCAAGTAGTAACGCTACTCTAACGTTTTATTTAGGTAAGGCATACCTTGCTCTAAACAACGATAAAAAGGCGGATCGTTATTTTTTGAAAACTTTATCTTTGGAGCCAGCTTTTTATCAAGCAGTAGTAGCAAGGTCATTAATTCGGGAGAGAAAGGGTGATCTTAAAAAAGCACTTTCGATTTTAAGAGAGTATCTTCAAAAAGTTGACACTGAGAACTTTGCAATTTTAACCAGGGCCACTCAAATTATGTTTGAATTAAATATGGTTTCTGAGATTACTCCCTATCTGGAGGAAATGTTACGTCAGGATCCTGAGAATTTAAATTTAAAGGTGCGCTTGGGGATAATTTACTCGGAAACAAATGCTTACGATAAAGCTAAAGAGGCATTCCTTTCAATTCTCAAAAAAGTACCCGACTCAGATAGAGTTTTGTATTATCTTGGGGCTCTATATCAGCAAACTGATGAGTTTGATAAAGCGATAGGTTATTACTCAAAAATTAATGCTAAGAGTTCATTATATTTTGATTCAAACTTACAAATAGGCTTGCTCATAAGACAGATGGCCATCTCTCAAAACAACCCTGAAAGTGGTGTTAAAAAAATCGAAAAAATTAAAGCATCTCTACCAGAAACTTATGCTAAGAAAAAAGAACTTAGTAAAGAGTTAGATTTTTATATCTCATATATTATGCATGATAACGAAGATTATAAGGGAGCTTTAAGTTTTTTACTTGGCTCTTTCAAAAAAGAGGAGCTATCCGTTGATCAAAAGTTTTTTGTAGCAAGTCTTTATGAAAAGCTTAAGGATTATAATTCTGCAATTGACTTGATGATGGGGGTGCTTCAAAAAGACCCTAAAAATGCTCATGCTTTAAACTTTGTCGGGTATGTGATGCTTGAAAACACAGAGCAAATTACAAGTGCTTATGACTATATCAAAAAAGCAGTAGAGCTTGAGCCAAATGACTCATATATCAGAGACTCCTTAGGTTGGTACTTCTATAAAAAAGGAGATTTTAAAAGGGCTTTAAAAGAAGTTAAAAAAGCCTGGCAAGGCGAGAAAAAAGACGTGGTTATTACAAAGCACCTTGCGATAATTTATCAGAAACTTAATAATATACCTGAGGCAAAAAAGTATTTCATCGAGGCGTTGAAAAATTGTCAAAAACATGCGGAAAAGTTGGATATTATAAAATCAATGGATCAGCAGATGCTTCGTCGGCTTCCTGCTTCAATTATTCCCTAGGTATTTTGTGTTTATTTCTTTTTTTGGTGTCTTGCTCAACTACCAATGTTGTTACAATTCCAAAAAAATCAAAAACCAATATCTGTACCCTTGGGGAAGGAGTAGCTTACTTAAAAATACGAGGAAAAACTGATCGAGCGGACATAGCGTTTAAAAGAAGTGATTCCAAGTGGGTTTTTGGAGTAGATACTCCTTTGAAAGGGGAGCAAGTTTTTTGGTTCGATATAGATGGTAGTGCTTCTAATTCTCTAAAAGGTCTTTTCTCAAAGTTACCTCTAAGTTTATTTACGCTGATCAAAAGATTATTTCCCTTAAAAAATAACACAAGAAACATCACAGATCTGGAGCTGAATAATGGAGTTCATGCTACTTTTAGCACGAAGGGTTTTACCTCTGGTGGCTTTAAAGCAACCCTTATGAGAAATGTTTTTTTCATAAAAAGAACTTATGCGCAGCTAGAATTCAGGGTGACTGAGTGCAGCAAGGTGGAAAAATTTCAAGTCATAAAAAATTAATCTCTTCAACTTGATAATTAGTATTTATGTTTTTCTATTAAGCTTTGTTATGCTAACTAACTGTGCGGAATATCAAAAGGATTTTACCAATGAAGAAAAATCAACTACTTATCACAA